>Ga0206881_10319_pt1 | contig 11094 bp, 4 predicted proteins | sample Alteio_BWOrgCont_3_FD_152867 | JGI IMG/M metagenome (GOLD analysis project Ga0206881, IMG submission 152867) | Enriched cells from forest soil in Barre Woods Harvard Forest LTER site, Petersham, Massachusetts, United States -... | ecosystem: Environmental > Terrestrial > Soil > Temperate forest > O...
CAGGAGCTGATTTGGGAGGGAGTGCGACGGGGATCAGGATTTCGAATAACGTGCCCGTTCCTTCGCCATCGCTTTCCGCGCGAACTGTGCCACCGTGAAGTTCGATCACGCGGCGGACAATCGTCAATCCGAGTCCCAGGCCTTTGTGGGCGCGAGTGCTGGAACTGTCGGCCTGTCGGAACGCATCGAAGACGTGTGGAAGGAAATCGGGCTTGATCCCCATCCCATTGTCTTTGACCTGCAGTTTCACGGACGGGCCATCGCGACGCAGCCGCACATGCACCGATCCACCGGGTTGGGTGAACTTGATCGCGTTGGACAACAGGTTCCAGACAACCTGCTGCAGTCGATTCGGGTCGCCGAATACGGGACAATCAACGGGTTCGAGCGTCAGATCAATTGAAATGTTTCTTGCTTCCGCGGCCGGGCGAATAGTCTCGACGGCTGCGTCAATGACGTCTGTCATCTGAACCGAGCGAACATCCAGTCGCATCTTGCCCGTGACAATCCGCGAAACATCCAGCAGATCTTCGATCAACCTGGCCTGGGTGCGGGCACTTTGTTCAATGGTCTCCAGGGCGTGGATTCTTCCTGCTTCGTCCAGTTTTCCCGCACGGAACAATTGGGTCCAACCCAGGATCGAGTTGAGTGGAGTTCGTAACTCGTGCGAGACGGTTGCCAGGAATTCGTCCTTCAGCCGGTTCGCTTCGATCAGTTGCAGCGAACGTCGCTCGAGCGTCTCTTCCGACTGTTTTCTGGCCGTCACATCGCGCAGAACCACAGAAAAGCCGCTCAATTCTTCGGACGAGTCGTAAACCGCGCCGATGACGATGTCCGACCAGAATTCGGATCCGTCTTTCCGGGCGCAGCGGGTTTGATGTGTGCCGGTACCCGAGCGTGTCGCTGATTCAAATGCCTGCCGGAATGCGCCTCCCGAATGGGCCACGTCGGCATCCAGGATGGACAGGGGCATCCCCATGATCTCTTCGGATACAAAACCGGTCACCCTCTGCGCCGCATCCGACCAGCTTGCAATGCATCCATCCAGATCGACCAGTAGGATCGCACACCCCTTGACTCCATCGATCATGCGCTGATAACCGATCTCGGGCGAGTCCGTGCATTCAATATTGATGCCGTTCGGCCGAGATTGGGTTGGCCTCGCCCATTGCGTCGCGTGCAGGTTATGCGTGATCCATCGAAGCAACCCGCGATTTACGGATGGCATGCGCTGGGACGACCGCACCATGACAGGTACTCCGAGAGTTGAGACAACGGCGAATCGCCGTGACGGCGACACCACGATGTGACGGGATTAGTCGCGTCAATCAGATCGGACGGAGCAAATCAGATTCCTCTCTGCGGAATTCAACACTGATCCGTTCGGGGTGGATGCTGGCGGATCAGAACCCCGTGAGGAATTGTTCGAGCTGTCCAGTTTGAATGCGCAGTGGATTGATGATCGACCCGATTGGTCACTGATTGTCCTGTCCGGTTGAAAACAGACCCGGGTCGATTTGATTCAACGTACCCGGTCAGAATCGAGAATTGGCGAGGTGTATTTGGCGGATCTCGTTCGGCGGCAGCACATTAATCGCATCGCGGACTCGGCCGAACGTTCAGGCATGGCTGTTGCTCGCTGCTCCGATCGCCCCGGCTTCGGGATCGACCTTTCGTCGTTTCAACAAGTGCGGATGGCTTGAGCGAAACGTGTCGTCGCGTCTCTATCGGGTCGAAGGTGAGGAAATCGTGCCATGCGATTAAGAATCGGGGCTGTCCTGACATCGTGGAGGCCGTGATGCCTTGTCCGAGTTGCTTGTGTGCGAGTGCGAAGCTTGCATCGCCATTCCGTGGAGAGCGGGAATCCGATCATGCTGACGAACGACCCTTTGTGGTACAAAGACGCGATCATCTATCAATTGCACGCGAGGGCGTTCTGCGATACGACGGGCGATGGGACGGGTGACTTTCCGGGACTGACCCGGAAACTCGACTACTTGCAGGACCTGGGCGTCACCGCCATCTGGCTGCTCCCATTCTTCCCATCCCCCCTGAAGGACGATGGCTACGACATCGCGAATTACACCGAGATCCATCCGACATACGGGTCTGTGAAGGATTTCAAGAACTTCCTGGATGATGCTCATCGTCGCGGGCTGAGAGTCATCATCGAGATGGTACTCAATCACACGTCCGACCAGCATCCCTGGTTCCAGCGATCACGGCGCGCAGCGCCAGACAGTCGCGAGCGGAACTTTTACGTCTGGAGCGACACGCCATCGAAATATCAAGACGTGCGAATCATCTTTCGCGATTTCGAACTGTCCAATTGGACTTGGGATCCGGTCGCGAAAGCTCATTTCTGGCATCGATTCTATTCACACCAACCCGATTTGAATTTTGACAGTCCGGATGTTCGCGAAGCGATGATGGGGATTGTCGATTTCTGGCTAAACCTGGGTGTCGATGGACTGAGACTGGATGCGGTACCTTATCTCTATGAGAGAGAAGGAACGAGTTGCGAAAACCTCGCGGAGACCCACCAATTTCTGAAGCAACTGCGCCAACATGTCGACGGCAAGTATCGCAACCGGATGCTGTTGGCTGAAGCGAATCAGTGGCCCGAGGATGCGGTCGCTTATTTCGGGGATGGCGACGAAAGCCACATGGCATTCCACTTTCCGCTGATGCCTCGCATGTTCATGGCCATGCACATGGAGGATCGCTTTCCGATCGTCGACATCCTGAATCAAACCCCACCGATCGCCGACACGGCTCAGTGGGCACTTTTCCTGCGGAATCACGATGAGTTGACGCTGGAGATGGTGACGGATGAAGAACGCGACTACATGTACCGAATGTTTGCTCGCGATTCACGGGCTCGCATCAACGTTGGTATCCGACGGCGCCTGGCGCCACTACTGGACAACAGCCGGCGGCGCATCGAACTGATGAACGGACTGCTGTTCTCGCTCCCCGGCACGCCGGTGATTTATTACGGCGACGAAATTGGCATGGGCGACAATATCTATCTGGGAGACCGCAACGGCGTTCGGACTCCCATGCAATGGACTTCCGATCGCAATGCCGGATTCTCACAGGCGAATCCGCAGCGCCTTTATCTCCCCGTGATCGTCGATCCCGAATACCACTACGAAGCGGTGAATGTCGAGGCGCAGCAAAATAATCCCAGTTCGCTGCTGTGGTGGATGAAGCGATGGATTGCTTTACGTAAACAACATCAGGCCTTCGGCCGGGGATCGATCGAATTCCTGCATCCCCGCAATCACAAAGTGCTGGCTTACCTGCGGAAGGATCAGAAGGAATGCATCCTGGTCGTGGCCAATCTTTCTCGTTTCTCGCAGTTTGTCGAATTGGATCTGTCGCGATTCCAGGGATGTGGCGTCGTGGAATTGTTTGGGAGAACGCTTTTTCCGCGTGTGACCGACCATCTCTATCTACTGACGCTGGCACCGTACGCCTATTTCTGGTTTCTGGTCGATCCGACGCCCGCTCATGAACTGGCACCGGCAGATGGACCGCCTCCCGAAATTCCGTTGCTCTCCGTGGCGCCGGCCTGGAACGAACTGCTGCAAGTTCCCGGCAAAACTGCTCTCGAACCGCGACTCTCGCAATATCTGAGCGACAGGCATTGGTTGGCAACGGATGCGCGACGCATTCGTACGATCAATATCGTCGAAGCGATCAAGTTGCAGTGTCAAACACAGACGGCCTGCTGGCTGATTGTGCGCGTCGATTTCCTTGATGCCGAACCAGAAACGTACGCTCTAACGCTGGCACTGGCACAGGGAGAAAACGCAACGGCGATCCTGGCTCGATCTCCCCTGCACGTCATTGCTCGACTGGAATCGGATCCGCCGGCCGTGCTTTACGACGCGCTGATTGATCCGGACTTCTGCCGCAGCGTCCTGGAAATGGTCATGGCGCAGAAAGGGCTGTCCAGCCTTTCCGGTGAACTGACAACCATGGCCCTGCCGGTCCCGGTCCCTTCGGCGGATGCACGCGTGGAAGCGACATGGGAGCCAGACCTGACCCATTCCGAACAAGGCCGATCTCTGGTGGTCTACGGCAATCAACTGGTCATGAAATTCTGTCGGAAAACGGAAAGTGGAATCAATCCCGATCTTGAACTCGGACGATTTCTCGCGAAACGGGGCACCCAGACACAAGTGCCTCCGGTTGTGGGATGGGTGGAGTATCGGCGTTGGGGTGATGAAGAGCCGATGACATTGGGCATTCTGCGCCGTTACCTGCCCGGTGTCGAAGACGCCTGGCAGTACACGGTCGATGCCGTCGGACAGTTCTTCGAACGAGCCATGGCCTCGCACGTTCGGCCGGAATGGATGTCGCTCAATATCGACACGATGTTCAACGCCGACAGTTGCGAACTTCCTCAACTGGCATCGGATACGATCGACACCTATCTGGAATTGGCGCATCAATTGGGAGTGCATACCGCCGAGCTCCATATGGCCCTTGCGTCCGATCCCGATGATCCGGCATTCGCACCAGAGCCGTTCACGTCTCATTATCAACGCTCGATTTACCAATCGATGCGCACGCAGACGATTCGCACGATGGTCGAGTTGAAATCAGCGCTGAGCGAATTGCCTGCCGAGTTGCAGCCGGATGCTCGGCAGCTACTGGATCGAGAAGACGAGATCATGCAGCGGTATCGGCGCCTATTGAACGGCAGGATTAACGCCGCGCGGATTCGTTGCCATGGAGACTACCAACTGAATAATGTTCTCTTTACGGGTCGAGACTTCGCACTCGTCGACTTTGAGGGTGAATCTCGGACTGCGTTCAGCGAGCGGCGAATCAAACACTCTCCGCTGTTCGACGTGACCACGATGTTGCGGTCGTTTCACTATGCCGTGTATAGCGCGCTATACGGCTATGCATCGCGCCCGGGAAGTACTTCGGCCGTCGTGCGACCTCAAGACATCGAACTGATGGAAACGTGGGCGCGATACTGGTACGCGTGGGTCGGCACAACGTTCTTGAAGTCATACCAGGACGCAACAAGAGACACGCTGTTTCCGCCGAAAACCTATGATGAATTACGAACTCTCGGCGAGGCTTATCTTCTATCCAAAGCCTGTCGTGAGATTGCCTATGAACTGAAGAACAGACTGCACTGGCTGGCTGTTCCGGTACGAGGATTGCTCCAAATGCTCGAACCAAAATCGTGAATTTGAGCATGCCATCGCAATGCAGCCTGCGAGGGACAGCGAAGCCAAGGGGGGAAGGTGTCGATCATGAGCACCATGGACTTCAATGCCATGGACTTCGTCACGCCACAGATCATGCACGGTCCCGTGCTTCTGGGTGATGGGACGATTCAATGGAATGTCTGGGTCACGCGGAGCGATCGAGTTAGTCTTGTCTTGATGGATGCCGATCACGTCGTCGCGGAAGTTCCGATGGAATGTCGCGGTCACGGATTATTCGTGTCGGCACCGCGGAAGGTTTCCGAGGAACAGCGTTATGGGTTTCGACTGGGTGACGGTTCCGTCCGTCCTGACCCGGCAAGCCGTTGGCAGCCCGATGGAGTTCACAAGCCTTCTGCTGTCTGGTCACCCGATTCCTTTCAGTGGACCGATCGACGTTGGAAGGGGATTCCACGAACCGACCTGGTGATTTACGAACTTCACGTTGGAACATTCACCGACGAGCGCACGTTCGACGCGATCATCCCGCGCCTGCCTGCGTTGGTCGAATTGGGCGTGAATGCGATCGAGGTCATGCCTGTCGCGCAGTTTCCAGGAGATCGAAATTGGGGCTACGACGGCGTTCATCCCTATGCCGTTCAGAACACGTATGGCGGGCCTCGCGGTCTGCAGCGTCTGGTCGATGCTTGTCATCAGTCTGGAGTGGCCGTGATCCTGGATGTGGTTTACAACCATTTCGGCCCCGAAGGAAATTATCTGAATGAGTTTGGTCCCTATTTCACGGACCAGTATTTGACACCCTGGGGCTCGGCTCTCAATTTCGATCAAGCAGGGAATGAAGGAGTCAGAGCATTCGTACTCGAGAACGTCCGATATTGGGTTCGCGACTTTCATGTGGATGGCCTGCGGTTGGATGCGGTTCACGCGATCTTCGATTCCAGCCCTTGTCACATTCTTCGAGAAATCAAGGAAGTTGCCGATGAAGAAGCCGCACGGCGCGGCTGGCCCGTCCAGATCATCGCCGAATCAGATCGGAACGACGTGCGGTTGCTGGACAAGCCCGAGAAGGGTCTCGGTCTGGACGCGGTCTGGAGCGATGATTTTCATCACGCGGTCCATGCCTTCCTGACAAACGAACGTCAGGGATACTACGTCGACTTTGGATCCGCCAGCCATCTGTCCAAAGCATTGAATCAGTCATTCGTCTACGATGGAGTGCACAGTGTCTTCCGTGGCCATTCACATGGGACCAAGGCAAATCAACATTCGGGCGACCGATTTGTCGTCTGTATTCAGAATCACGATCAGGTTGGCAATCGAACACGCGGGGATCGATTCGGCACGATCCTGAGCCCTGCCAAACAGCGATTGGCCGCGGGCCTGCTTTTAACCGCGCCTCATATCCCCATGCTCTTCATGGGTGAAGAGTACGGCGAGACGCGACCATTTCCCTACTTCTGTTCCTTTCTAGATCAGCAGCTCGTCGACGCAATTCGACGAGGACGAACGGAAGAGCACGCAGCAGAGGATTCGGCGAGCGAGGGCTTCGATCCACAGGCCGAGTCGACGTTTGATAAGGCAACCCTTGGCTGGGCCTGGCCCGATGATTCTCACTCGGCCGGCTTGCGTCGACTCTATCGAGACTTGTTGTCCCTGAGGCGACGCTGGCCGGTGTTTCGCGATTTTCACAATCGTCGCGCCGATTTGTTTCCCAGTTCCGATTCACCCCAAGTCTTGCGGTTCGTGCGCGCGGCGACGATCCCGCATGCCGCTGGAGCAATGGTCGCGTACTTCAATATGACCGGGCGGGAACAACAGTCGGAATGTGCGCATCACCACGAATCCGGCTTGATATTCAGCTCTGAAGCCAGCCGTTACCGAGGGCAACGTGGGCCCGACGAACCTGTGCAGTCACTTTTGCCCTACGAATTCCAAATCTACGGGCCAACCTGCTGGAAACAACTATGAGCACTGCCACGGAACCATCCTCGATCGAGCGATCCACTACACCTGCGGAACGCGAATACGTTGAGAGTGATGCCGGGCGCGACATAGCGTGTCCACAGTCACGTCGTGCCCGGCCGATCGCCACATATCGCCTGCAATTCCGCAAGGAGTTCACTTTCAATGACGCGCTTCAGATTGTTCCGTATCTGGCGCGCCTGGGGATTTCGCACTGCTACGCATCCCCATTCCTGAGGGCTCGTCCTGGAAGTGCGCACGGATATGACATCGTCGACCATTCCGTCTTCAATCCAGAGATCGGAACGGAAGCGGAATTTGCGTCATTCGTCTCCGAACTGCACGCTCATGGAATGGGACTGATCCTGGATATTGTTCCCAATCACATGGCCGTCGCCACAAATGACAATCCTTGGTGGATGGATGTGCTGGAGGACGGTCCGAGTTCTCCTTATGCGGGATTCTTCGATATCGACTGGCGACCACTAAAGCCCGATCTGGCCCACAAGGTTTTGTTGCCAGTTCTGGGTGATCAATTCGGCAAGATCCTGGAAGAGGGGCAATTGACGTTGACCCTGGATGACGGTGCTTTCACGCTGTGTTATTTCGAAAGACGATTTCCGATTGCCACTCGGTCGATCGGAAGAATCTTGAAGTATCGTCTTGAGGTATTGATTCAGGAACTGGGCGTTGAAAATGCGGACATCGTCGAATACCAGAGCATTCTGACAGCAATTAGCCACTTGCCTGCAAGGACAGAAGCCGACGTCGACAAGATTGCAGAAGGCCGTCGCGAACGGGACGTCATCCGGCGACGTTTGAACACCTTGATTCAAACGTCGCTCGCAGTCCGCACATTTCTGTTCGAGAATGTTCGGCAATTCAACGGTGTTCGTGGCGATGCGCGATCATTCGATCTGCTCGATGAATTGTTGCTCGACCAGTCCTACCGTCTGGCCTATTGGCGAGTTGCCGCCGATGAGATCAATTACCGCCGGTTCTTCGATGTCAATGAACTGGCAGCCATCTGCATGGAGAACCCCATCGTCTTCGAGCAAGCCCATCGGCTGATCTTTCGATTGATTGAGCAGGGGATGGTTGACGGATTGCGGATCGATCACCCCGACGGATTGTACGACCCGCTCGACTATTTCACGCATCTGTCAACCACTCTGTCGCGTCCAAACAATTCTACGGACGAATCCGACAGTGACGCCGGGTCCTTCTATCTGGTCGTGGAGAAGATCCTGGGAAGGGGTGAGCATCTGCCGGAGGAATGGCCCGTTCACGGAACGACCGGGTACGAGTTCTTGAATGCGGTCAACGGATTGTTTGTCGAGCGTTCTCACGTCAAAGAATGTGACGCCATCTATTCCAAGTTTGTGCACGACCGACCGGATTTCAAGATCCTGGCCTATCGCTGCAAGAAACTGATCATGGATGCGTCGATGTCGTCCGAGATCAGTGTACTCGGACACGAACTCGACAGGATCTCCGAACAGGATCGGTCGTCGCGCGACTTCACGCTTCGGAGTCTGACCGAAGCGATATGCGAAGTCATTGCGTGCTTTCCCGTCTACCGTACCTACATCACCGCCGATGGCGTGCCGGAACGGGATCAGCGTTACGTGGAAGTGGCCGTTGCTCGAGCCAAGCGAATGAATCCTGCAGTCAATGAATCGGTATTCGATTTCGTGCGCGACAGCCTGTTGCTGAATTATCCCGATCAGCTTCCCGAACACCTTCGCGAACAAGCGCGGATCGCACTCCAACGATTTGTCAGCCGGTTTCAACAGGTGACCAGTCCGGTCATGGCCAAGGCGGTTGAAGACACGGCCTTCTACATCAACAATCGATTGGTCTCGTTGAATGAAGTCGGTGGCGATCCGGAGAAATTCGGGATCGCAACTTCCGCGTTTCACCAGCAGAATCTCGATCGACTCGCACATTGGCCCCATTCGCTGCTGGCGACATCCACACACGACACCAAGCGGAGTGAAGATGTCCGCGCTCGAATCAACGTTCTTTCGGAGCTGTCGAAAGAATGGCGGACGCTCGTGTTTCGGTGGAGTCGGCTGAACCAGAGGAAAAAAGCCGAAGTCGACGGCGAATCGGCACCCAGTCGCAACGACGAATACTTGCTCTATCAGACCTTGCTCGGAACCTGGCCTGTTGGGCAGGTTTCATCTCAGGATCGTCCCCAATACATCGAACGCATCCAGCAGTACATGCTCAAGGCCATGCACGAAGCCAAGGTCCATACCAGTTGGATCAGTCCGCACATTGCCTATGAGCAGGCGGTCAATGAATTCGTCGCTGGAATCCTGCGTGACACTCCCAGGAATGCGTTTCTGGAATCATTCGAACCGTTCGCCCGCAAAATTGCCGAATTTGGAATTTGGAACTCGCTTTCCCAGACATTACTGAAGTTGACGTGTCCAGGTGTGCCGGACATCTATCAGGGGACGGAACTGTGCGATCTTAGCCTGGTGGATCCAGACAATCGCCGCCCCGTGGACTTCACGCTGAGAAACGCCGCGTTGGACGAATTCGAACGGAGCTCGAACACTGCAGGCGAGGATTATCTGCCATTGATCCAAAACCTGATCGAACGACGCCACAACGGAATCTTGAAGCTGTTCGTGATCTGGTTGGTGATGAAACATCGCCAACGCCATCCCGATGTCTATACGAACGGGACGTATCTTCCGCTGACAATCCACGGATCTCACCAGGAAAACCTTTGCGCGTTCGGACGTGCCGAAGGCAATTGCCGAGTCATCGTCGTTGTCCCTCGTTTCCTGTCACAACTGGTTACCGATCCAAATGACCTGATAGGGTCGGATGTATGGGACGACACGTCGCTCAATCTTCCCAAGGAATTCGCCGGCATCGAATTCCGGAACATCTTGACGGGAAAGATTGTCCCGCAAGGCGACCAGAGCGGCGACGCCGCGATTCTCATTTCGCAGATTCTAAATGATTTGCCGATTGCATTACTCTGTTCGATTGAATGAGCGATCCACGCAATGAAGCGACCCCTCCGTGGATTCGGAAGAACATGTCTATCCCATTTGCAACGGATACGCGGCTTATGGCTTCGGTACGTGATGACAGGGGTAAGATGACTCGCGATTCTCTCGAAAGTGCGTTTTCGATCCGTCCTCCTGTGAGACATTTGAATGTGCCGGTGAATTGCAAACTGACCCGGAATGGCTCGATCCGTTCCGGGTTGTTTTTCATATCTTGCCCGTTAGCGTGAATGGTATTCGGCACAGAGGTTGCGGATTTCGATTCAATAAGTTGTGGTCCGACTGCCGGATCTTCGACCTCGGTTGATCTGGTTGGAGGGACGATGAAAGCTTCTGTATTGATTGTCGACCACGATCCGCGTATTGCCGATGCAACACGTCGTTGTCTGACCGCTCGTGGTTGTCATGTCGTCAGCGCGACAACGGGGCTACAATGCCTGGAACAATTGACGAAGATGGAACCGTCTGTCGTGGTTCTGGATCCAGATATCCTGTGGGGAGGAGCGGACGGCGTCCTCGAATGTCTGGCTTGGGATGATGACATTCATCCGATGGTCGTGATCGCAAATAGCCCCGGTTCCAAGGCAATTCCAGAACGTTATACGGATCGGATTGATTTGCGAATTCAGCGCCCCGATTCCCTCGAAAGTCTCGTTCGGTTTGCAAATCAACTCGAAGCAACGGCCGTCTGGTCCGTTTCACCGAACCGGGCCTCAGCCGTGCAGGATTGGTTTGAATAACACCTTGGCATTCGAACTTCATTCGATCCTTGGGCCGCCAGTCCGTGATACTCCTCAGAGTCGATTCATGACTGATTTCGAAGATCAATACTCGCCGCGCATCTGGCTGCCATGACATCGCGGATTGATATTATGGCGGAGTTGCCCATCGATATCAGTTGCGGT
>Ga0206881_10321_pt1 | contig 11028 bp, 10 predicted proteins | sample Alteio_BWOrgCont_3_FD_152867 | JGI IMG/M metagenome (GOLD analysis project Ga0206881, IMG submission 152867) | Enriched cells from forest soil in Barre Woods Harvard Forest LTER site, Petersham, Massachusetts, United States -... | ecosystem: Environmental > Terrestrial > Soil > Temperate forest >...
TCTTTTCGTCGGCGCGGAGGGTCTGCTCGGTCTTGTCACGGAAATCACCCTGCGGCTCATCCCCGCTCCGCCGACCCGCGCTGTTCTCGCCGCCTCGTTCCGCGATGCGCCGGCCGCCGCCACCTGCGTCCAGCACGTCTTCGGCCGCGGTTTTCTCCCCTCCGCGCTCGAGCTGGCGGACCGCTTCACTCTCGAGGCCGCGCGCCGCCACCTCGGCTCGCAGCACCTCCCGCCCGGCGACGCCCATCTCCTCGTCGAGATCGACGGCCAGCCCAATTCGGTCCACTCCGAGGCCCACACCCTCGCCGATATTCTCAAATCGGGCGGTGCGCTCGACGTCACCCTGGCCACAACCGAGTCGGAATGCGAACGCCTCTGGAGCCTGCGCCGTGAATTCTCCGCCTCGCTCAAGGCCACCGGCCTGACCAAGCTCAACGAGGACATCTGCGTGCCGCGCAGCCGCCTCGTTGACCTCTTCAATTTCACCGCGCGCCTCCAGAAAAAATACGGCGTGGAGATCGCCTCCTTCGGCCACGCCGGCGACGGCAACATCCACGTCAATCTCATGGCCGACCTGGCCGTGCCCGGCGTGAAACAAAAGACCGAACGCGCGCTCGACGAGCTCTTCCGCCAGATCATCGCCTGGGGTGGCGCCATCACCGGCGAGCACGGCATCGGGCTGGCCAAGCTTCCCTGGTGGCCGAAGGCCGCCTCGCCCGAGTTGCGCCGTTTGCATCGTATGGTCAAAAAAGCCCTGGACCCGAAAGGCATCCTCAATCCCGGAAAGTTTGTGTAATCGCTCCCTCCTGAACATGCCGAGCTGGAATCCCAATCAATACCTAAAATTCGACGATGAACGAACGCGGCCCTGCCGTGATCTGGTGCAACGCATTGGGCTGGAGAAGCCACACCGGATCGTCGATCTCGGTTGCGGACCAGGTAACAGCACCGAGGTGCTGGCGGAGCGCTGGCCGGAAGCCACCCTGATCGGATTTGACAATTCGGAGCAGATGATTCTCACCGCACGGGAGAAATTTCCCCGCAGTCTGTGGCAGGTGGCCGACATTACCAGCTGGGCAGCAGGGGAGCCGCAGGACCTGGTTTTCTCCAACGCCGCCCTGCAGTGGGTCCCCGATCACAAGCGAGTCCTGCCCCGACTATTTCAGCAAGTTAAACCGGGAGGTGCGCTGGCTTTTCAAGTTCCGGTCAATATCCAGGCGACGGCCCACCGGCTCATGCGCGAGGTGGCGGCGACCCCGGCCTGGCGCTCCCACTTCCCAAACAACCCACGGGAATGGTTTGCGCATGATACGGCTTTTTATTACGAGGTCCTGGCGAGTGAAGCGGTCCGGCTCGATCTTTGGACAACGGAATATTTTCATGTGCTGCAAAGCCCTGATGCCATCGTCGAGTGGTACAAGGGCACCGGGCTGCGACCGTTTCTCGACCAGCTGCCGGATGAGACGGAAAAGAACCGGTTCCTAGCCGATTACAGGCGGGAAATTGAAAAGGCCTTTCCCCGGCAAAACGACGGATGCGTGCTCTTTCCGTTTTTGCGTTTGTTCGTGATCGCTTACCGCCGCTAAAACTTCACGCCACGTCATCGCCGAAGATCGGCCCGGGCGGCTGGCCCTTCTTCTCGCGCAAGGCCTGCCGGATTTTCTCCAGTTCCTCGGTGCGGTCGTCGGTCTCTTCCCACACTTCCTGGCTGACGAAAATCGGCGCCTTGGCCTGCGTTGCCAGCACCAGGCAGTCGCTGGGCCGCGCGTCGATCTCGATCAGCTTCGAGTGGATTTCGTTCTGGGCACGCAAGATGATCCGGGCAAAGTAAGTGTTGCTGCGCAGCGCGTTGATGATGACCCGTTCCACCTTGATCTCGAAGGCGTTGAAGATGTAGCCGATTAGCTCGTGCGTCAGCGGGCGCTCATTGTGCTCGCCACGCATCGACATCGCGATGGCACGGCCCACGCTCGGTTCAACGTGGATGATGAAACTCTTTTCTTCGTTGCCGATGAAGATCGCCAGGGTGTGCTGGTCCGTGGGAAAAACATCGAAGACCTCCACTCGGACAACGTCTGTGTTCACACATTATGAGTACCACTCCCGGGTACAAATGACAATGCCGGAAGGATTTCCGGTCTCAATTAATCCACAGCATCAATCGACCGAGGGGGGCACGAAGCTTGTGCGAGGCAGGACATTCGCCGGAACCAGAGGTTGCGGTTTCGGGGCGATTGGGCATAAGGCCAGGTCCCCATTGTAGTTGGCGACCACCCGCCCTTTTTGATCGTAGCAGGTGAGGGTGCCCTGCGTCGCCGACCGGGACATGTGATCAAGCGTGACGTCGACGCCCGAAACGAGAGCGAACAGCGCGACCACCAACAAGGCGAGAACTTTGAAAAAACGTTTCATGATCGGCAAAGCAAAGATAGACCAATGGCTACTATGACAGAAAACCGGTTAGAGGGCTAGTCGGATTTGCAGTGCGCGTCGGCGCTCCCAAGCCGACCTCCCACGCCGTCCGTCCCGCCTCGACCGCGGCACGAAACGCCCGGGCCATTCGCGCCGGGTCGCGGGCCGCGGCCAGCGCCGTGTTCACCAGCACACCGTCGGCCCCAAGCTCAAGCGCTTCCGCCGCCTGCGATGGCGCGCCCAGCCCGGCGTCGACGATCACCGGCACGGTCGCCTGTTCGATGATGATCTCGATCTGTCCGCGTGTTTCCAGGCCGCGGTTGGAGCCGATCGGCGACCCCAGCGGCATCACCGTGGCCGTACCCACGTCCTGCAGTCGCTTCGCCAATACGGGGTCGGCATTGATGTAGGGCAGCACGATGAAGCCCTCCTTTACCAGCTGCTCCGCCGCCGCCAGCGTCTCGATCGGATCGGGCAACAGGTAGCGGGGATCAGGATGTATCTCGAGCTTCACCCACTTCGGCAGGCCGGCCGCCACAGCCAGTCGCGCCAGTCGCACTGCCTCGGAGGCGTTCATCGCGCCGCTGGTATTCGGCAAGAGGAGGTATTTCTTCGGGTCGATGAAGTTCAGGATGTCGGCGTAGGGATCGTCCTTGCCAGTCAGGTCGGCCCGGCGCAGCGCCACCGTCACGATTTCGGTGCCGCTCGCCTCCAGCGCCTCCGCCATGGCCTGGTTCGAGGAAAATTTCCCCGTGCCCACGAGCAGTCGTGAGCCAAACGTTCGCCCCGCAATCGTCAGACCGGTCATAACAGTCTACTTTAACCGCGACCCGCCGCCGTCGCACGAATTATCTGTCGAGAGTCAGACCGGGAATGGAACCGTAACCGATGAACCGCGATGTCAGCGTTGTGTCTGAAGTAATTTCCGCATCTGCGTGGGGCTTGCGTTTCTGTCCGGGCATCGTGAAGTCAAACACGCTCACGCCATACCGCGACTTGCTGTTAAACTGGCGTCCTTCGCTTGCTCCCACCATGACGCGGCGGCCCGTATGCCGATTGATGCCCAGATAAATCATCACATGAGTCACGGGTGGATCGCGATCAATTGCGTAGGTGCCCGTCCAGAAAAGCAAATCACCCGGTTTCAACAGCGCGAGTTCAAACGTGTCGTCATTGGTGCTGACCACCGCCTGAAACCGCCCCTGCGTCCAGACCCACCGGTACATTTCACTGGAGTCGCGCGGAACATCTTTCAGGCCGGCGTCGTTGAGAAGATAATAGACTGTTCCGGAGCAATCCATCCCGCCATTTTTCGGATCGGAGGAACCGTATTTGTATCCGAGATTCAGGGTCGTCAGTTCCAGCGCATGCGCTATCAATCGTCTTACCGGCGGCGGCAGTTCTTCGTAATCCCTAAGATCCGAAGTGGCAAGGCTGGCGACGTGGCTTTGCTCCGCAGGCTCCGTTGGAGATGGGAGGATTGATGAGGGTTCAGGGTTTGTTGCTGCGGACAATGGGGCATTTGTCGGGGAAGAATTGGTTACCCCATTGAGGCCGCCCTGCAATCCAGGATCGGTCATGGCTCCGCCGGTCTGAGCCCTGCCAACCTTGGGAAGGCACAGCCCGACCGCAAGGACCATCATGATCAGCCCGTCACGACATACATTGATCATGAGGATACGTTAAAGCGGCCCGTTCTCGACGGCAATCCTCCGGCCACGCCGGCCTGGGATTTGACGGCCATTCTCGCCGCCGTCCGCGACCCCAATCTCTATTGGACCATCGAATCGAACGGTTATTGCAAGGTCAACGCCAACGGATCGAATGAATGGTTGCCAACATCCGGTCGCGACCACTCCTATCTCGTCGCCAAGGCTCCACCCACTGACATCGCCAACCTTCTGGATGACTTCTTGACCCTGCCTCCCAACTCCACCGGCGCGAGGGCTGGCCCATAGGTACCACACTCGCTCAACACCGATAAACCCGCGTTGACATCGGGAGGGGTTTCCGGCAGCTTGGCGGGCTATGGCTAATACTCGTTCCGCTGCCAAGCAGGCCCGCGCCGCGCTGCGCCGCCGCTCCCGCAACCGCGTTCAACTCAGCACCGTTCGCTCCTCCGAAAAGAAAATCCGCTCCCTGGCCAAAGCCGGCAACATCGCCGAAGCCGCCAAGCTGCTCTCCTCTTTCCAGTCGCAGATCGACCGCGCCGCCAAGAAAGGCGTTGTTCACAAGAACACCGCATCCCGCCACAAGCAGCGCGTTGCCGCCCTCCTCAAGCCGGCAAAATAGGTCCTGCGGACCGCGGTACCGCGTCGCCCTCAATGTACTGCTTTTCGTAAGAAAGGCCATCCGTCAGGGTCTGAGCCTAGCCATACCCTTACAGGCCGAAGCCTTGCTGCTGTACGCAGCACCTTTTCTTATTGGCACGCCTTGGCGTCACTGCTACCACTTTGTCGCTTGAAGACACTGCGTCTTTCCTCACTTTTTACTGCCTTTTATGTAATTTGCATGGCAGGCACCCTGCCATTGTGGGGCCAGCAAATGCCGGGCGCTACTGATACCTCGGTCCCGGCCAGCTCGGGTCAGGCTCCAGTCACCATCACGGCGGACGGCCAAAACACCTATTTCGGCGAGATCGCAACCGCCGATGACAACGTCATTCTTCACTACAAGGACATGGTTATTTTCGCCGACCATATGATTTACGACCGCTCCAGCCACGTCGTCACCGCCAATGGCAACGTCCGTATCTTCACCGGTGATCGGGTCTATCGCGGCGAGAGCATGACCTACAATCTCATCACCAAGGCGATGACCTCATCCGCCTTCTATGGGGGCGAGTACCCGAAATTCCTCACCGCCAAACAGGTCACCACGCCGGGGTTCAACCACTACCACCTGACCGACGCCACCTTCACCACCGACAACCGGGAGAACCCCTCCTTTCACCTCGCCGCCAGCACCATCGAATACCGCCCCAACGACGAAATCGTTCTCAAGAACGTTCTCTTTTACGTGGGCAAGATTCCCATCCTCTACTTCCCGATCATCGTCCAGTCGCTCACCGACTCGCGCCCCGTCTACCAGTTTTCCCTCGGCGATAGCGGACAATTCGGCGCCTTCATGTACAACCAGTACAATTTTGTGCTCGACGACAAGATACGAGGCTCAGTCGAGTTTGACGCCCGTGAAAAACGCGGCTTTGCCGGCGGCGTCGACGTCGAGTACTACCCCACCACCTTTAGTGAGATGATCCTCAAGACCTACTACGCCCAGGACAACCTCTACGCCAAGACCTACGGCGCCAACGCCGTCTCGCGCGGCAACCTCAACGACAGCGACGTCTACGATGGCGTTCCCTCTGACAACCGCTACCGCATCACCTATCAGCAGAATCTCCAGTTCACGCCGGACCTCACCTCCATCGCCAACATCAATGCCTGGAGCGATCCCTGGATCACCCGAGACTTCTTCACCGGCGAATACCAACAGGAAAACCAGCCGCCCAACTTCGTCGACCTCCAGCAGTACGCCCCCAACTATACCCTCTCCCTCTTGGCCAGCCCGCAGGTCAATCCCTTCTTTGAGACCGCCCAGCGGCTGCCCGAACTCGAGTTCGAGACCAGGCAGCAGAAAATCTTTGACTGGCCCGTGGAGTACACCAGCCAGAGCAGCGTGGTCAGTTTCGAGCTCCACTACGCCGACGTCAACGACTTCCAGAATCCCGGTGGGTACATCTACCGCTCCGTCCCCAACACCACCGCCTACGCTTATTACCACCCCAACGCCACCTACGACTACAATCCCAACCAACTGACCAATTACAGCGCCGAACGCTACGACACCTACCACGAATTCTCCTACCCGCACCAGTACTTCAACTTCCTCTCCCTCACTCCGCGCATCGGCGGACGCTTCACCCTATACAACGACGATGGCCAGGCCGCCAACGAAACCGACAACGACAAGGCCCGGCTAGCCGGCAATGTCGGTCTCGAGGGCGACTTCAAAATCTCCCGTACCTGGCTCAACATCTCCGACCCCAGCTTGGGCATCGACGGCATCCGCCACGTCATCGAACCTTTCTTCGACTCCGAATTCGCCCCCTCGCCCACGGTTACACCCAACGACATCCGCGGCTTCGATGATCGCCTCTATTCCACGCAGCTTCAGCCGCTCGACTGGACCGAGTACAACTCCATCGACTCGATCGACAAGGAGGCCGTCGTCCGCCTCGGCGTGATCAATAGCATCCAGACCAAGCGCGATGGCGGCAACACCGACCTCATCACCTGGAAAACCTACGCCGACGCCGATTTCGACCACAACTTCAGCGCCGCCACCCCCAATAACACCTTCAGCAATCTCTTCAACAACGTCACCTATAATGCCACCCAACAACTCTCTTTCACCTCCCAGAGCTCTCTCGACATCACCGGTCACAGCTATAATCAGATCAATAACTACGTCACTTGGGCCCCCGACGCCTCCGTCAAGGTCAGCGTAGGTAACTCCTATCTCAGCCACAGCCCCATCTTTCCCGACGGCAACAGCGCTATATTCGACCTCTTCTACCGCATGAACGAACACTGGCAGTTCGAGTGCCAGGAACAATTGGATGCTACTTACGGAAGTCTCCAAAATCAGCAGTACACCATCTACCGCGATCTCGATGCCTGGCAGATTGCCCTCACCTACTCCGATGCCGAAATCAACGGCCAGGGTGATCACTCTGTCTACCTCTCCTTCACCCTCAAGGCCCTTCCGAAATACTCGCTGCACGGCCCCTCATTCTAGAACTCTTATCCAAAGTAGCCATGGGTCGCGTTGCCTTCATTTTTTGGCCTCTGACGAGGCGCGAGGAGGGAGAATACCCTCTGCGGTCTTTGACCGACGAGCAACGAAGTCAGAGGCCAAAAAATGGGCAACCCGAAGGGCCGGGGTTCTTTTGCCTTGCAGCTTTGTCTCTCGCTCCTCACAGACCGCTGCGGGTCTGCTCGTCACTCGACTCCGTGCCGCAAGGCAAAAGCCCTTCCGGCGCGGCCCGTGGCTACTTTGGATAAGAGTTCTAACTGCCGCTTGCCGGATGTCCCCGGGCCCGGCACAATAATATTCCCTTATGAATCTAGCGATTGTTGGTTCCGGCTATGTCGGACTGGTCACAGGGGCCTGTTTTGCGGAAGTCGGCCACCGCGTTATCTGCGTCGACAACGACCTCAAAAAAGTCCATCAGCTTCAGGACGGCAACATCCCCATCTACGAGCCTGGCCTTGAGGAAATCGTCAAACGAAACGTCGCCGCCGGGCGCCTCTCCTTCACCGCCTCCATCGGTGATGCGGTTGAGGCCTCCAAGGTCATCTTCATCGCCGTGCCCACTCCACCGCAGCCCGACGGTCGCGTCGACTTGAGCTTCGTCGAGGGCGTCGCCCGCGAAATCGCCGTCCACATCAAAGAATACCGCATTGTCGTCGACAAAAGCACCGTGCCGGTGAAAACCGGCGAAAAAGTCGCCCAGACCATCAACCGCTACAATTCAGGCGCGCAGATCGACGTCGTCAGCAATCCCGAATTTCTCCGCGAAGGCTCCGCTGTCGAGGATCTGATGAAGCCCGACCGCATCGTTGTCGGCGTCTCTTCCGAACGCGCTGTCGGCCCCATGAAGGAAATCTACGAACCCTTCAAGGTCCCGATTATGGTCACCGACCTCAACTCCGCCGAGCTGATCAAGCACGCCTCCAACAGCTTCCTCGCCCTCAAGATTTCCTACATCAACGCCGTTGCCGCCATCTGCGAAGCCTCCGGCGCCAACGTCGAACACGTTGCCGATGGCATGGGCGCTGACAAGCGCATCGGGCGCGCCTTTCTCAACGCCGGCGTCGGCTACGGCGGCTCCTGTTTCCCCAAGGACCTCTCCGCCTTCATCCGCATCTCGGAAGAACTCGGCTATAATTTTCGCCTCCTCAAAGAAGTCGAGGCCATCAACCACGACCAGAAGGAACGCTTCCTCAAGAAAGTCCGCGAATCGCTCTGGGTCCTGCGCCACAAGAAAATCGGCGTCCTCGGCCTCGCCTTCAAGGGCAACACCGACGATGTCCGCAGCAGTGTCGCCATCGCCATCGTCGAGCAGCTCATCGCGGAGGGCGCCGAAGTCCGCGCCTATGACCCCAAGGCCATGGAAAAAGCGCAGCCGCTGGTTCCCGAGGCAAAAATGACGGAGCGGGCCGAGGAAGTCGCCGACGGCGCCGACGCCCTGCTCCTCCTCACGGAGTGGAACGAGTTCAAGTCGCTCCCCTGGGCTGCGATCAAGAAACGGATGCTCAGTCCACTCCTCTTCGACGGGCGCAATCTTCTCGATCCAAAGGCCATGCGCGCCCTTGGCTTTACCTACACCGGCATCGGGCATTGACCCTTCGCTTCTCCATTTTTCATGAACACCATCTTAGTCGGCGCCCAATGGGGCGATGAAGGAAAAGGCAAAATCATCGACGTCCTCACCGAGGAAGCCGACATCGTCGTGCGCTCGCAGGGTGGCAACAACGCCGGCCACACCGTTGAGGTCGGCCGGAAAAAATACATCCTCCATCTCATCCCCTCCGGCATCCTGCGCCGGGGCAAAAAATGTGTCATCGGCAACGGCGTGGTCGTCGACCCCGTCTCCCTCGTCGGCGAAATCGAGGGACTTGAAAAGCGCGGCATCAAGCTGGTCGGACGCCTTCTCATCAGTGAAACCGCCCATCTCGTCCTCCCCTATCACCGCCGCCTCGACGAGGCGCGCGAACTCCGCAAGGGCAACAAAAAAATCGGCACGACCAAGCGCGGCATCGGTCCCGCCTATGGCGACAAGGCCGCACGCACCGGCCTGCGCCTGATCGATCTCGTCCAGCCCAAGGTTTTTTCCGCAAAACTCCGCGAACGCATCGAGGAAAACAACGCCGTGATCGAATCGCTCGGCGGCGAACCCCTCTCCTTCCCCGAGGTCGAACAAACCTACCTTGAGGCCGGCAGAAAGCTTCGCCCCTACATCGCCAACACTGTCGTCTGGCTTCACCAGCAGGACGAGAGAAAAAAGCGTATTCTCTTCGAGGGCGCGCAGGGCACCTTTCTCGACATCGACTTCGGCACCTACCCGTTCGTCACCTCTTCCAACACCACCGCGGGCGGCGCCTCCACCGGCTCCGGCATTCCGCCCCACCGGATGGACCGCGTCGTCGGCGTGATGAAGGCTTACACCACCCGCGTCGGCGAAGGCCCTCTGCCCACCGAGTGCGCCGAAGTCTCCGATATGCTCCACGCCATGGGCCGCGAATTCGGCGCCACCACGGGCCGCGCGCGCCGCTGCGGCTGGTTTGACGCCGTCGCCACCCGCTACGCACGCATGGTCAACGGCATCGACGAGCTTGCCATCACCAACCTCGACGGTCTCGACACGCTCCGGCAAATCCAGGTTTGCGTCGCCTACGAATGCCGCGGCAGGCGCCTCCTCTACCCACCCAACGACGCCGAGGCACTGCTCCACTGCCGCCCCATCTATCGCAAGTTTGCCGGCTGGCAGCAACCGACCGGCAGCGTACGCCACTTCAAAAAACTGCCTGCCGCCGCCCAAAAATATCTCAAGGCCCTGGCCGGGCTGACCGGCGCTAAACTTCGTATTGTCTCTGTTGGCGCCCAGCGCAAACAGACTATCGAGGCATGACCGGACTCCCTCCGCGGACAAGCTCTAAACTTATGAGCCCGACCCCCGCCTACAAATTCGGGAAGATACCTCGCCATGTCGCCATCATCATGGACGGCAATGGCCGCTGGGCCAAGGCCAAGAACATGATTCGTGTCCAGGGTCACCGCGCCGGCGCCGAATCGGTCCGTGAGGTGGTCAAGGCCGCCGGTGAATTTGGCGTCAAATACCTCACCCTTTATGCCTTTTCGGTTGAAAACTGGAAGCGGCCCAAGACCGAAGTCCAGACCCTCATGGGGTTGCTTGAAAGCTTCCTTCGCGACGAACTACCCGAGCTCATCAAGAACAACATCCGGCTCCAGGCCATTGGCCGTCTTTCCGACCTGCCGCCCAGCGTCCGCGACCAGCTTCACGATTGCATTCAGGCCACGCGCCAGAACACCGGCCTGACGCTCATCCTCGCCCTCAGCTATAGTGGGCGCGTCGAAATCATCGAAGCGGTCCACTCCATCATCCGCGAGATCAAGCTGGGCCATCTCGACAGCGCACAGATCGACGAGCAGGTCTTCAACCATCACCTCTACACCCGCTACTACCCCGATCCCGATCTGCTCATCCGCACCAGCGGTGAAATGCGCCTGAGCAACTTCCTTCTCTGGCAGCTCTCCTACACCGAGATCTACATCACGCCGACTCTCTGGCCCGACTTCCGCCGCCAGCACTTTGCCGAAGCACTTATTGACTACGGCCAACGTCAACGACGGTTTGGGTCGCTCTGATCCGGATCGTCCGGTTTGCCAGTGCCACAACAACTCCGTCACTCGCCGGACGGAACATGATCTCGTGCTGACACGCTGTACATTTTTGTGCCATGGTAATCAGTATGCAGACGTCCCATTTCCAGCCCCGCCAATTCCTGCCCGAAACCATTGACCTGACCG
>Ga0206881_10322_pt1 | contig 11026 bp, 10 predicted proteins | sample Alteio_BWOrgCont_3_FD_152867 | JGI IMG/M metagenome (GOLD analysis project Ga0206881, IMG submission 152867) | Enriched cells from forest soil in Barre Woods Harvard Forest LTER site, Petersham, Massachusetts, United States -... | ecosystem: Environmental > Terrestrial > Soil > Temperate forest >...
ATGCACTGGCCGCGACACCTTCGGATATCGATACAGCCGGCAAAATATTATTCCTGGAAGATTTGGATGAATACTTATATCATATCGACCGGATGATGATGCAGCTCAAAAGAAGTGGAAAATTAGCCAATCTCAAGGGCTTAATTATTGGGGGGCTTTCAGAGATGAAAGACAACACTATCCCCTTCGGGAAAACTGCTGAACAAATCATTATGGAAGCTGTGGATGAGTATGATTATCCTGTATGTTTTGGGTTTCCCGCGGGACATGGAGCTAAAAACTTCCCTTTATATTTAGGAAGAACTTATGAGCTTATTGTGAATGATAAAAACGTACAATTAAAATAAAAACAACCAAGGATAAAACTACTACAAACGTATTTTATACTTCTACTTTGGCTCCTCTTCCTTTGCCGGGGGCAATTCAGCCATTTCATCTTTTTTCTTTTTCTTGCCGAAAAGTTTCTTGCGAAGACTTGCATAGGCCCCGGCTATCGCCACGGCAATCAGTTTCCAGGCTTTTAATAACAAAAGCCCGATTTTAGCCAATATCCCCGTTTTCAAAAGTACCCCACCTGCAATTAAGCCTCCAATGCCATATTCAGCAATTTTATCTGTATTGGAATTAAAATCACTATACGTATTTCCTGATGTAAAATTGGTACTGCCCAGTATCTTATTAATATTGGATTCAACTACAGGAAGGCTCGACATTTGAGATACGATATTCATCACCAGAACTCCTTTACGTCCCAGCATGCGGATATTGTAATTGAGTGTATTTCCCTCCGTTTTTTCAAATTTAATTTCTTTAGCCCAATGCAGCTTATGCGTTTCCTTATCGTAAAAGGGTTTCTTAGCCCAGCCGACCAATTCAATACCCTTATATCCCAGCTTTGTCCGCTCTGCACTTGCAGCAATGGTTTGTTTCTTCATTTCAGCCAATAAATCATCGTAATTAATTCCTTCGGCATCATCATCTTTCACATGCCCGCTTTCCTCGTAAGAATATACAACCGCCCAACTACCTGTATCTGCCACGCTAACATTTTTTGGCACCAACATACCCAGTATGCTTTCATCATCCGGGTTTCCCCATAAGTCTTTTAATACAAACCGGGCATCTTTTGCGTCTAAAAAGCTAAAGCTGTCCGGGGTTTGAACCTGGGCTATATTATTACCAATAGTAATAGTACCGGTTTGATAATGGAGCGTATTAACTAAACTATCAAGCTTATTCTGCGCTTGATTTATAGAGGCTGTGTCCTGTTGTCCGTTTGTGTTGCCTATCCCTAAAATAAGCATAGAACATATAACAATCAGGCTTCTTTTCATTGGGTGTTTTTATTAATATATAGCACCAAAAGTAATAATCATTATTAAATATCAAAATATTGGAAACTGAACGCAAGCCCCTCCCTTTGTAATACTAAACCAAAACTTAATAATAACCTTTATAATTGTTTACACTAGGAATATATATTTGCCGACCTCATCACAGAAATACCCATTGCACAAGAGTATTTAAGGATATCAGTAAATAAATATTAAAACATGCAACCATACAAAAATTCAGGCAATTTATCCTGGATTTCCGCTTTTGAAATTGGAGAGGATTATATTAAGATTCAATTTATTGATGGATTTGTCTGCCTGTATACCAATAATAACGCCGGTAGTAAACACATTGAAAAAATGAAAGAACTAGCTGTTGCCGGCAGAGGGTTGTATAATTACATAAACAGGCATTTTAAAGAAACATACATGAAAAAGCCTGGCACTCCTCCAACTCCAAAGGAATAGCAAAAACCTCATCGATAAACAGGCCGAAAATACAGCAGTCAACTTGTGTGATCAGGGAAGGCTCGTATTATTGTTTTATTGAAATAATTACGTGGTTAAACTAAAATAACCCAAATCCCTTCGACAATAACATATATAACCCCCAAAGAAATATTACCGTCAAAAATAAAAGTTCTTTCCACGGTTTTTTAGGGAAAGCCTGTATTCCATATGACATCATTTTAATTGGCGAAATTGGCTGCGATGGGGCTTTATCATCCGGTAAAGGATCAGAAAATTGATGAAAATATACCTGTATCAAAGTTGCACCTACATAAAGCCCCGTTATAAAACTGAGGTACTCCATGTTATCTGAAATAAACAACAGGGTAATTAATAGCGCAAGTATAACCAGAATGATATTGTCAAAATACTTTGTTGCACTTGTATTGTTGCCATAAGATTTGTCCAGTCGCTTTCTCCTTACGTCATACTTTACAAAAAAGAAGACATAGAATTTGATCAACCCTTGTATAACGAACAAGGTCATTAAAACTTTTAAAATTGTTGAAGCCATATTAAAAGTAAAACTAATGATTTTGCCCATACCCCAGACGGTTAGAGCAAGGATTAAAAGAGTTCCCCTATCTTTGTTATTGAATAAAGAAGTCTTTGCCATGAAAAACACCACCAAGCTGAAACTGATTCTCCAGCTCTACACTGTTTCAATTGATATGGATGAAGACGAGCACTTTCAATTGATTGATAAGAGAAGCGGTGAGAAACATACTTTAATCCATAAGAACTACACAGCAGTAGTGAGGATGGCTTTTGTATATATGAATAAGCAAATGAGAAATCCAGCATGAAGGCGTTTTCAATTATGATACTATCCCTTTACTTTGCCTCTATTACATTTGGGCAGCAATACTATCCAGATAGTGGGTTTACCAATAAAGCAGAGGCGAAGAACCTTACGGTAAATGGTGTTAAACATGGGAAATGGCTAGAATTTGTAACCGAAAGAGACCAACCTGTTGCTTGGGAAAAAGAAACAGCTTTTTACGTATTAATTGTATATAAAGATGGAATGCCATTTGGCATCGCAAGAAAATATGATGGAAGATGGCTCTTCGCCACAACCCAATATATTAATGGTAAAAAGAACGGAATAATGAGGAAATGGTACTTCAATAAACAGGTTAAAAGTGAAATACCTTATATTAACGATACGATTTCTGGAATAGAAAAGGACTATTTTGAAAAAACAGGTAATTTAAAATGCGAAATACCCTATTCCCATAATTTAATTAATGGAGTACAGAGGGCCTATCGTACCGATGGAAAGACAATTTTATCTGAGACTGAATTTGTAGACGGCAAAAAGAACGGAATAACCAAAGATTATTACGAGGACGAAAAATTACAATATGAGACTAACTATTCCGATGATAGAAAAAATGGAGTAGAAAGGATGTTTATGGAGAATGGGAAACTTGCATGGGAAGCAACTTATGTCAATGGAGTATTGAATGATACTTCCATAAAAGCTCCTCAAGATAACATTCCTGATTCTTCCAAGAATAATGTTGGAAACGTAAATGGATTTATTCAAGTTGTTCATCCATGGTGTACAGATGTTTTAACTGACAGAACAGCCGAATACACTAAACCAAGACCTTCTCTTCATAAGAGGATGTATGTGAGAAGGGGTGATAGTAATGATTTCTCAAAGCCTATTATTTCTGAATTCACAACTGATTCTACTGGTAGTTTCCATATTTCATTACCCCCTGGTGTCTACGTTATTATTGCTGAAAATAAAAAGAATAAACCAAATTATGATAGTTTGCTCACAAAGTACGCTAATGGAACACAAAATTGTTATCCAATAAAAGCATCTGATACTATATGTATTAGTAGATGGTATCGCACCCCAGACGCAACATTTATCATTGGAAATAATTGTATTAAGGATATTTCCATTATCTATCAATTGCCATGTTCCTTTGAATGCGATTTGCCCTGCCTAAATCCAAAGAATATAATAAAGTAAATAGGGAACCCCGCATAAATCAGACGTTTAGAGCAGCGGACCAGTTTTAACACTGATTCATTAATCCTGTCATTATTTCTTATTCACTTCGCCTGTTCCCCTATCGTTGAAGTACAAAAGAAACACCTTGTATTTATTTATGTCTATTCCCTTGCTTTTCTGTTCGGCTATGAACTCCCATTCCAATGCTTGTTTCTCAATATCTACAGTTGAAATTAGAGCGTTGAAATTTTCCCACACATTCTTTGGCAGACCTATTACAATATGCTATCCAATCTTCACTTGATAACTGGGGCTTGGGGTCGTAACTTAGCCAGTATAATTCGCAAGTCCCTTTTGGGAATCGGTATTGTACTTGCCCGCCTATTATTCCCATAGGCACTAGTCTTGCTGCTTCAACTACTTCTAACAAATCTTCCTACTTCCAACCAAATTCATTTGCTGCCAAGACAGCTTTTTCTATGATTTTTTTGGGTAGCCGATTTTCTGCTCTACTTAATTTCATTTGCATAAGGATAGGTAAATATACCAATTAGGCCCATAACTTAGATGGTTAGAGCAACGGACCAGTTTACCCCCCCAATCAAAAAAACAGCCTTTGTTATCTGCCCCTAAGAACGGCTACATGCTATTGACTTGTTTTAATCTTTGATGCACCGAACAGGATTGCCAAAAGTCTCCATTCCAATATAATCAAGCTCTATTGATGCAATATAGTTTGTAAGATTGAACGCCCATGCGCTCCCCTTATGGTGTTCCGTTGAAGACCAGTACGAACACTGTATTTTAATACAATTGAAATCTCCTCCATAACCACGATAACCTGTTGGAAGGGCTGAAAAGCTACTACTGTTAGTTCCAATATTTTTATTAGGGTCTAGGCTTAACCAGCAAATAGTATCTTTCATTTTTATACCTGCGTTTTCCCCCAAGTAATTTTTTAATATATCCCATTCTTTAAGTGACGGCACGTGGTAACCTTGCGGGGCCAAACCTCTTTTATCATTTACAGCATACCAATTATAAAGCTTCCCGTATTTTCCCCCATTTAACGTGTCATTATCATAATAACACCACGCTGGTTTTCTATTCTTTCCAGCTTTTGCCCACGCTTCATTTGTCTTTGCTTCAGGTATCGTATCACCATTGCGAAAAATACATACATTCAAATTACTAGTCATCCATATTTGAGTTCCAATTTTAATTGTTTTAAAAGAGAATGTTCTACTTTGCTGATTATAAGAACTAAGAGTAAAAGAAAGAAAGATGAGAATGATTAGGGGACGCTTTGAGCTAATTTTGATTTTCATAATGGTAAATTTAAATAAAAAGCATTATACTGATAATTATACCATGGTTAAGACAGTCAGTAAGTAAAATTACTGATTTTGCCCATAGCTCAGACGGTTAGAGCAGCGGACCTACTTTCCCCCTCAAATCCAAAAATATCGCACACCAAAAGTGCACACCTATAAATAAAAAAGCACCTATATTTCTATAAGTGCTTGATTATTAAGTGGGCCCAGTAGGACTTGAACCTACGGCCAACGGATTATGAGTCCGCTGCTCTAACCGTCTGAGCTATGGGCCCGATTTCTTGAAACGGGGTGCGAATTTAATATTTCCCATTTGATTGGAGAGAAACTCTTGAAATATTTTCCGGTTATGACTTTATTTACCTACCAAAAAAGAGTAGGTTTATGCACAACGCCAATCAAAGGTGTATCCAGCTTCGTTTGTTTCATTGCTAAGGCACCATTTTCACGATTTATTCCTTAAAAAAATGGATTTTTTCACATCACTCGCAAATATTTTTTCAACTATCTGATAACCATTGTTGAAAATATTAACACCTGATAGTCAGCATATTTTAACCAAAGGAGATCTCCTATACCCCTAACATTCACCCACTTTTACGAAAATTTATAATCTATTTCACAATTTTTACCGAAGGGAATGATTTAGGTTATCGTCTAACCCCTTATCCCCCTGAAAGATAGTTATTAGTAATTATTAAAACCGGAAGCAATTGCTATAATTTTATATGAAAATACTTACCCTTGAAGAAATAAAGCAAATCGGGAACATACCTATAAATTTTGTAATAGGTAAAGAACGTTCAGGAACAACTCTTTTGCAGGTGATATTAAACGGTCACCCTAATATTTCAGCCCCTCCGGAGTCAAGGTTTATTATGTTATTTCATTCCCGTTATGGTAATATCAAGAGTTGGACAGAAAAAGAGTTGATCAATTTTTGCAACGATCTTTTTAAAGAAAAAGCATTTAAAAGAGACTGGAACATTGACAAAGACTCTCTCCTAAAGTCTTTTATTACTGCTAAAGATATAGCTACTTACCCCTTGCTTTGCAAGATTATTTTCTATCATTTTTCTTTTGGAAAGGATACAAAACTTTTCTTTGATAAAAATCCCATATATTGTAATTTCCTGCCGCAATTAGGCACACTTTTTCCGGAGGCAAAGTATATACACTTAGTTCGCGATTATAGGGCTAATATTGTGAGCCATCGCCGTGTATTTATGATCAAACGCGGTCCTGATATCTCTTACCGTTGGCTGAAGATGAATATGGAAGTTGAAAATGCCAAGAGCCGCTGCCCTAAATGTTTTCTTACCATTAAATATGAAAACCTAGTAAGCGAACCGGAGAAGATAATGAAGGAATTTTGCACTTTTTTAAATATTCCCTTTGACGAAAAAATGATTTGGGAACATACGAAAAATGTTTACCCAAGTTATAAGGTAAATAACAATAAAAAATTCAAGAGCATACATCAGAAAGTTTTCACGCCTATTACTGCCAGCTTTGTTCATGAGTGGAAGAAAGTTCTTCCATCCGATGATATTTTTGAGGCTGAAAAAATAGCTGGGGAATATGCTGAAAAAATGTACAAATACCCGAAGGTATTTCCGGCAAAGTCTGCCCCTGTGGGTGTATTTATGCAATCTATTTTAAAATTGAGGTACGAGCTTATTAAGAATACCTACATTACTGTATTGAACAGTCCAAAACTATATATAGTGATAACTAAATATGTCTGGAAAAATTTTTAGTTATAGACCAATCTTGTTTTTATAACAATTTACTTTTTAGGCCTGGCATTTAGTATTTGCAGATCTCTATTAAACACCGGATCATTGGGATTTTTGGAAAGCGCCCATTGATAATAATATCTTGCCTTTTCATCTTCTCCTCTTTTCTGATAAACCACTCCAATATTGCCTATAGCATTCGTTGAGGTTGAATCGTACCGTAGCGCAATGGTAAATTCCGCCAACGCCTGGTCTAATTCATTATCACTCACATATTGCATCCCAATCTCATTATGAATACCGGACAAGTTGACAAGAGCCACTGTGTTGTTTGGGTAATTTTTTAATATCAGACTATCATAATAGATAGCAAGTCCATAATTTTTCTTAGCCTGATATATAACTCCGAGATTCATTAATGCATTGATATCAGCAGGATTTGCCTTGTAAACAGTATTGAGATAAGCTATAGCTGTATCATATTGTCCGCTATTGTAATAGATTACGCCCAGGTTATTTGCCGCCGAATAGAATTTTGGGTCTAATTCCAGTGCCTTTCTATAAGATAGCCGGGCACTGTCGGGATAACCTTCATTAGCATAACACAGCCCTAAATTGAAATACCCATTAGGATCTGTATTAAATAATTCTGCCACCCTTTTAAACTCATGCGTAGCAAGGCCATAATAATACTTTTGTGCTTGCTCCGATATGTGAGGCTTTTGTGCCGAATCCATATAAATCTCAGCAAGCGCCCCATGTGTCCTTGCACTGTTAGGCGAAGTTTTAACTCCTGACTTAAATAATGTGTAGTTATTTTCCCAGTCCGCATTACGGGGAATAACTATGAAGGTATAAATTACCAAAATAGCTCCAATTAGCCCATAATAGGTCTCTATTTTTTTCCCGGCTTTTTCACCTGGATTCAATTTGACACCTTTTGCCAGTAAAACCGGTATTGCCAAACAAAATCCCACTGAAGGAGAAAATAAAAACCTTTCACCAAAACTACAGGCTATTACAAGCACCAAATTGGAGGTAAGAAAAAGGGTAATAAGGTAAAAAAGCATCGCAAAGGAATAAATGGATTTCTTCTTAACCCCACGGATTATTAATACACCCATTCCAATGTATAATAGCAGTGCGATTAATGCGCCAGGATTAGCCCACGATACAATGGGAAATTGCGGATATGAATAATCCCAACTCAATGGGTATGGAATAAATAACATATAAAGGTATTTGCCAAGCATAACAAAGTTGGTTGCATACCTGTCCATTGAATTTTTCGCTGCCATTAGCGAATTATTAATAATGGTAATCTTAATATCGGTGGTTACATTGCCGAAATTTGTCTCACGGATAAACAAATAGACAAGTACTATTGCAGCAAAAGGGATTGTCAGTTTTGCTGTTTCTTTCAGGCTGGAAGATGTAAAGAAATAAAGAACCAAAGGAATAATAACAAGATAACTGGTTGATGTTTCCTTGCATAACAAGGAACAACTAAAGGCAATAATTGAGACTATAAGGCTCCCTATTTTTTTCTTTTCAACATACTGTAAAAGCAAATAGAATGAAAGTAATCCAAACATTAATGTAAGGATTTCATCCCGGCCTTTAAAGTTTGCCACTGCATCCGTATGTATGGGGTGAAATATAAATAACAAAGTACCGGCTATGGGCACAGCCGGATTATAATCCTCCAAAATTTTCTGCAGGAAAAAATATAATATAAGGCAAGTTAACGTAAAGTATAAAACAGTGAATAGCTGAAATACATGAGGATTCATGCCAAACAGGCTCGCTTCCGTCATGAACGATAATAACATTAATGGTCGATAGCTGGAACGGTTACTCTGGTTGAACCCATACATAGAACCCTTTGTAAATAAATATTTAACATCGGAGAAGCCATGCCTAACCAGGCTATTCTCCTTCGTATACACGCTATCATCTTCTGTGTAATCATTGTGAAATGTATTGCCATACAATAGCAAGCACAACATGACAATAATAACAGGAAAATATTTACGTAATGGATACTGGTTATACCATTCTACCGGCATAGTTTTTACAGCAGTTTTTACAATGCTTTTTTTACCGGGTTTTTTACTAGGGTTCATCTACAATTTTAATATCTCAGCAAGATGTATTTCCAGAAACTTTTAGTAAGACTGGCGCATCTTTTTTCATTCGACAAACATACTAAAACTATTGTGTATAAATACTATATCGGCATGGAGAATTAATACTTTTTGTAACTTAAATTAATATAAAGAGATTTCAAGTCTATTTAATCCCAAGTTATCTATTTTATAAAAGCTCCTTAAAAGTTTAGATATTTATACCTTTGTCCCCTTCATATTCTTTCTCTTTTTAGAACCGTAAACAATATATGAAAAATAAGATAGCTGAAAATATCACTACCGTCATTTTTGATTTAGGCGGGGTACTGTTCGATATAGATTATAAACGCACCCAGGAAGCTTTTCAAAAGCTGGGGGCCATTACCGATTTTAACGAGGTTTATTCCCAGCAAAAACAAGCAGGTATTTTTGATGAGTTTGAAAAAGGAAATATTTCCCCGGCTAAATTCAGGGAAGGCTTGAGAAAATGGTTGCCTGCAGACTCAGCCGACAAAGAGATTGATAACGCCTGGAACGCATTGCTACTTGGCTTTTCACCTGAAAAAATAAAACTGCTCCATAAGCTGAAGAGCAAATACAAACTTTTTTTACTGAGCAATACAAATGAGATTCACTTGCCGGAAGTGATAAATATGATAAAGGTACACACGCCGGGTACATTGGAAGAAATATTTATTAAAGAATACTACTCCTGCCGTATGGGATTGCGAAAGCCGGATAAAGAAATTTACGAAAAAGTGGTTATGGAAAATAATCTTAACCCGCTGCAAACTTTATTTGTAGATGACCTGCTACCAAACCTGGAAGGAGCCCAATTAACAGGCCTTCAAACCTTACATTGCACCCCTACAATCAACCTGGTTGAATATTTTGGAGAATAGATATATCGAAGTGTGATGAGCTATTTAATCTCCTGGCAAAGTTCTACAAGCACTCCATTAGCACTTTTGGGATGAACAAAACATATCAATTTATTATCAGCTCCGCGTTTAGGCTTGTCCGATAATAGAGTAAAACCCATTTTTTGCAGGTTTTCCATTTCAGCCACAATATCCTCTACTTCAAAAGCTATGTGATGCAGGCCTTCTCCTTTCTTTTCGATAAATTTTGAAATAGCGCTTTCCGGTGATTTAGCTTCCAAAAGTTCTATTTTGCTTTCCCCTGTTTTAAAAAAAGAAGTAACAACCATCTCTGAGCTTACTTCTTCGCTTTTATATGGCTTGATTCCCAGTAATTTCCCGTATATCTCATTAGCATTTTCAATGCTTTTTACAGCTATTCCTATATGTTCCACCTTTTTTATCATATTTTGTTGTCTTATAAATTCAATCACAAACTTAAAGAGTTTCTATTTGTAAAATATTTTATTTCTATGGTTTTTTGCTGTATATATCAAAAAACCACTATATTTGAACTGTAAACCATGGTGGAAATTTAATATTCTTTTGGATAATGAATTATAAAAGATTACCCTTTCTTACATTCTTATTAGTAGTGTTATTGTTGTTATGCAACAGGCATAACCATATAAGGAATCAATATGTATCTTTTGGTAAAGAGCTATGCAACTGTTTCCATTTTTTATAATTACAGAATATGCAGTATCATTAAAAGAATTTGCCGGAACCCTAATGGAGCTGGTAGTTGCTCCCGTGTTCCATACATAGGTGCCTCCACCGGTGGCATCTAATACGATTGTATCACCGAAACAAATGGTGCCTTTTCCGGTAACTGTTCCCGGATTAATAGGCCGTATATACACTTTAAAGGTAGTACCGGCCGAACACTTTCCATTAGAAGTCTCAACAGTATATGTTGTAGGATTTGCAGGACTAACACTGATGGATGAAGTGGTAGCCCCTGTGCTCCATACGTATGAAATTCCTCCTGCAGCAGTCAGGACAACAGAGTCACCGGAACATAAACTATCGGAGCCTGTAATTACCGGTTTAGGCAATGCAAGAACTGTTACATTTTCTTTTAC
>Ga0206881_10326_pt1 | contig 10890 bp, 9 predicted proteins | sample Alteio_BWOrgCont_3_FD_152867 | JGI IMG/M metagenome (GOLD analysis project Ga0206881, IMG submission 152867) | Enriched cells from forest soil in Barre Woods Harvard Forest LTER site, Petersham, Massachusetts, United States -... | ecosystem: Environmental > Terrestrial > Soil > Temperate forest > O...
CATACGTGATTCCATTTCTGGCTGCGCGGTTTTCCCGGAGCCGTAAGCACAGGGGGAACCACAGATGCGGTTTTACCGCCGTCGGGTTGGTCTATTATTGGCTTTCTGTTGCTTTGAGCGTTGCTGTTCAATCTTTCTCATTTGAAAAGAAAAGGGGCGACCCCTGACGGATTGCCATTGTGGGAATCAGGGACAGCGGAAAAGAAACGGGTACGCAGCTCATTTAATTGACGCGGGCCCGAAGTTAATGGTCTTCTTGCGGCATGCCCCGTCGCCCGCGATGATGTCCTGGCGGAATGTGCTTCCACGTACTCAATCGAGCGGTGGCCAGGCTGACATTGTTTGAGAAAGAAGAAGACGCGGCGTTTGAACGCGTTCTGGCCGAAGCGCACACGCTCGTCCCGCTGCCAATCCTGTCGTACTTTCTGATGCCAAATCACTGGTAAGAAAAAGGGGGGGTAGTTCGTGGTGCGCCCTAGAACGAACGATGAACTCTCCGGCTTCTTCCGCTGGGTGGCCGAGCGTTGCAATTCTGCATAGTCTTTACCGCTGGTCTTGCGGAACGGCCCAAGAACAGCGCATCCTGTCACCGTGGCCGGCGCGCCGCTCAGCCGGGTGGCTGGAGCGCGTGAACGAACCTCAAGCGGACGCGGAACTCGCATCGCTACGCCGCAGCGTTCTGCGGGAATGTCCCTACGGAGACGAAGCATGGTCGACCACCGCAATCGAATCGCTCGACCTGGCCATGACGGTTCGGCCAAGAGGCCGACCGCGAAATAACGGGTCCTGACACATTCCTGACACCTTGTCTTATCCCTTTTCTTTTCCCAGTGCACGTTAGCGTGTGTATTTATGAATCGTTATGTATCGATAATCAGTGCGTCGTTGTGTCTGGTCTGCATTCGTTCGAATATCGGAACTTCAATCGCAGACGACGTCGATCGGGATTCTACGTGGATAGGCGCTGGGGACACGAAGCGGCTTGGCGGGTTGAGATTCCGCGAAGGGGTCAGCGATAAGCAACAGGCAAGTTGCATCTCTCGCGACGGAAGATTCCTAGCTGTCATCCCGGCGTGCGACATGTCATTAATCGATGTCTACGATTTGACGTCTGGAACTAAACTGAGAACGGTGCGGAGTAGCCCTGGCAAGGACCTCACGGGTGGGATGGCGTTCTCGCCAGATGGCCAGCACTTGTTGGCGGGGGACGGAGATCGCTGGCTGATGGGCTGGGATCTCTTTTCGCGGATGCGTCTCATCGAGGTGGACTGCCGTGAGCCACGGCACGTCGCGTTTGCACCTGATGGGCGGACAGTTGCTGTCGCTGTCTCGGGAGGTATCGACCTCCGGCGATGGCCGTCGGGACAGGTGGTGCACGCGATACGTACCGAAGCCGGACAACACGTTGACTCTTTGCAGTTCTCTGTTGAAGGCGACCAAATATTGGCTATCTCGGGTTACCGATGGCGAAGGTGGCGCTGCGGTGACGGTGCGCTTCTTGACCACCACGCACGCGATGTGCCCCCCAATGGCACGCATATCATGTATGGAATCGATCCGAAGGGGCGATTAGGAGCGTGCTTACACCCGACACAGTATGATGTCATCATCTTCGACACGCTGGTCGGCGCGGATGTACAGCGATTCAGGACACCCGAAGGTCCCTGTGTTGCCACGATCGTCGGAGATACGGGGGCGCTCGCGGTTGAACGTCAAGACGAGGGATTATCGATTCAGATTATCGATATGGCGACATGCCGGATATTGCAAACGCTTTTAGGTCATTCGGAGCCACTATACGCAATCCATTCGTCGTCTGACGGTTCAACGCTCGTGGGGTTATCTCAGAGTCGCCAATGGGTCTGGGATACACGATCCGGTCAACTCCGTGACTATTGCCGGGGCCATGCAGTGATCACGGATATTGCATTCGACCCAGCGGGGAAGATGGTAGCAACAACGGGACCTTCTGTTGAACTGCGTGACAAGCATGGAGTGGCTCATTCCGAATGTATTGATGGCGTGAGATTCTGGGACTTAGAATCGGGCAAGTTGCTGCACCAAGTTCCGAATTTCCGCTTCGGTTCATTTAGTGAAGATGGTCGATATGCGTGGATTTGGAGTCATTCTGGTTTGGTTCGGAAACTCGACACAGGGACGTATCAGGCCTCAGAGGCATGTTTCGTCCGCGACGCCGAGAATTCGCTCTCCATCGTAGGAGAGGCAGAGCGAGGGCTGCGTCCGCTAGTTAGAGTACGTCGATGTGGCAAATGGCGTGCCGCTGCGTCGTCTGCAATGCCAGTCGCCGTTCTCTGCGATTCTCCATCAGGCGAACATTGGAAGCCGGGAGAATTTGAAGTGATCGCACCTGTGTGGGTGCATTCCGCTCCATTTCCACGCTCGGAGCCACCGTTCGACGGGGAGGTCGTGGAATTTGTTGTATCAGCAGACGGTACGACGATCGCGTTCGAATATAGTCGACGAGAAGATTTCTCGCGGAAATCATGTATTGGAATTGAGCACAAGGGGGGCCGCGATACCGTTTGGATAGAATGGGAAGGCCGAACCTTAGAACGGGTAGTCTTATCTGCAGACGGAACTCAAATCATGGGGCAGTTGGTGGAAACCGAGAATTCGGTGGAAACGACCGGGCATCCGGTACTTGAGATTCGTCTCTGGGACGCGTTGAACGGCGAATTGATCAGAACTTGGAATCTTTCACACAATGGATACGAATTGGGATCTGGGCTTCTCGCGTTATCGCCGGATGGAAAAATATTCGCTACGGGACATGGCGAAGGGCCGGTGCAGATTTGGGCAACCGAATCAGCCGATGTGGAGCCCTGGACGACGATCGGCGGGCATCAAGGTCCGATTACGGCTCTGGCGTTTTCGCCTAACAATCGGCAGCTCGCCACCGGCAGTTCGGACTCAACGGTACTCATCTTCGACATTGAAAGACTGTTAAAGGGTGAGCACAAATAATCGTGACGAAATCATTTTGACGTATTGAATACGTCGCAACGCGGGAACGGGCCACCTGTATCAGGGGGGTTTCAAATCGTTTCCGATTCAGGCGGGCAATCACTTCCTGACAGTCTGCCGTTACGTCGAACGGAACGCGCTGCGCGCGAATCTGGTGTCTCGCGCGGAAGTATGGCGTTGTAGCAGTCTTTCCCGCTGGTCTTGCGGAACGGCCCAAGAACAGCGCCGGGTGCGCGTGGTTTGGAATTCCTCGGATCAGTCTGTGCTTTGAAACTGATACGGCGTCGGGCAAAGGGTGCCACGGTCTTGGAGTCTTCGACAAGGCCGTGCTGCATTGGATTTCACGTTCGCGGATCCGGCGGCAGCGTGTGTCGGTCAATGGGGAAAGGCCCCGCATTCCCAGCAAACAGTCCGGCACTGGACCACGGCCAGTCGACTGCACGTACGCACAGACCTCGTCGAACGGGGTTTAAACGGACGTAGTCGATGGCAGTCCAGATCGAGCCATCATTGTCGAGGCTTCGGTCGTAGCCTGGACCGGACTGCCAGAATTGAAATTCTCCGCTGGATGCTTCGATCGCGGCAGGATTGTTCTGTCGAAGATTTCAACTCGCGAGCACGTCCCTCGCCATCGAAGTGCTTGACTCGCTTACGGGGAGAGTTGGGTATGGTTGAGCATCCATCAAGCAGAGAAGACACGGCCTTGTCGAAGACTCCAAAACCGTGGCACCCATGGTTCGCGCTCGTCCCGCTGCCGATCCTGTCGTACTGTCTGATGCCAGATCACTGGTAAGAAAAGGGGGGCACTTCGTGGTCCGCCCCAGAACGAACGATGAACTCTCCGGCTTCTTCCGCTGGTTGACTCACACGCATGTGATGCGGTGGCATGCTCATTCCAGAAGCATGTGCTCCGATCCTGACGCGACTGCAATGCGACGCCGCGACGTGGCTGGACTTCGTGAGGAACTTCCAACTGCGCTTCCGCCGAGAAGCCAGCTTAGTCCATTCGCGCCAATCCTACCGTAGCCAACTCAGAGGCAAGCGGGAAACTCCCCTTGCAGGTTGACCCGAACCATCGCGATCACAAGTTGCGACAATTTCCGAATTTCAGTCAAATAGGTGAATGGCACTAATGTTCCCTGAAGGTGCTCACTGCAACTGTTTTAGTGCCCACTTACACGATCGAAAGATCGCGTTCGTATCCACCGACTGACACTGCTCGCCACGGTTGCTCCTGCACATGCTCCAATGATTGCGCTGACAAGCGCCGCCCTGTCGTATTCCCCATTTCCGTGGTCGTATTGGTATACTGCGGAAAGTATCGGAATCGAAACAAACAACTCCGAGAAGCGCCCCTCCTGCGGTGATTGCGGCGGTAAACAGGATGAGGATGACATCCTTACTACGAGCCGTGAGCAACGTGGCGGACACCGCAATGCAGGCGACTGCCGTGACGAGAAGCTGCAACAATGTCAGAGGTTGCGGAACAGGGTGGGCAATTAAAATATATCGAATCCGAGCACACAAGATGAATGCCAGAATTGCGCAAGCGCAACATTTGGCAATCGCTAATATGCCGATCTTCCATCGTGGTGTGATGTAATTCATATCTTGCTCCAACCATGAATAGCAAGGTGTTCTATCGCATTCGCGGATGAACATTGGGGCCATCCACGAATAGCTGTGTCCCCGACTTGCCTAATCCCAATCGTGTGCATAGCAGTGGGGCTACCCCCGAACAAGAAGAATTGTGCGGATTTTGTGTTTGCCGCCTTGGCAGCAGCCCTCAATCAAATCCACGATTCAATTCCTGACCCAAGCAACTGATCATTGTCAACGCATTTTTCCAAATGCGGCCATTGACTTCCTTCCCGTCAGTGCTGCGCGCTGTCAGACAGCAGCACGCCCATCCGATTCCGTCCGCGTTCGAAACTTGGCTCAAGGAAGAACAGGTCGACGTCCTCCCAAAAGCCCGATCGGACAACTCATCACGGCTCGACGCCTGCACAAACTCAATTTCACACCTGGCTGATCACCGCAGGTCAAATCACCGTGGTTCTCTTACAGCCTGCATCAACGGGAATGGGCAGGTACCTTCACTTTCGCGACGCCGACCGATTTCTATTACTGACCAATCAGCTCCCACGGGATATGAAATACATCCAAAAGTGGCCAATTCTGCATGTTGCCTTTGGGGCCTCCCCTTTCTGCATTGCCGCCACACATTCAGTGTATTCTCTCCGTGAGAATCCCCTTATCTCGATAGTGACCACTGTTCCTGCGCGAGTTGCAAAAGGACATTCCAGTACTGACGTAATCGGCATCCGTGGAAATTCCGAGTACTCATCTTGACAACTGACAGCCATGCACGCACGTCGCGGATTGAGCCAATTTGGATCGATCCAATCGGCCTCAGCCAAGGTCCAGCCGCTTTCGATGTCTTGGCCACGCGAGTTTCCAAGTTCCGCTAGGCACCATGTCCGCCGGTAATCGTCGTAATCCTCTCCTTTCACAATCTGTATGCAGGCTCGTTGGAAGGAGCTGAAATCTTTGTGGCGAAGTCGCTTTAATGCAGCAATCGCCACGGATGAAGTCTGTAACGGGCTCGTCGCACGCTCGAAATCGTCGCCAACTGGGTATCGACACAATCCAACACTTGCCAACGCGGCTACCACCAGCACGAAGCACACGGGTTTTCGACGCCAGCCATGCAACAATGCGCCCATAGTCTACCTCCATGTGTGAGTGAAACGAACGCGCTCCGTATATGCTTCCGCGAAGACACGCTTGCAATGCCGGTTAATCGCCTTTGTTGCACTGCCATTGCCTCAGTGCTGAGGAGAGAAACCGAGTAACGAAGTTGTTGCCATGCACAACTCTCGACCGCGCCGCAAAGTACGCATTCAACGCCGCGCCAACTTCCGACTTTTGATTATTCTATTCTCAGGAAACACAAATCAGAAGATTATCGGCAAGCCTACACCTAAGAAAGGGGTAACTTCACAACAGCAATTCCACTTGATTACCAAATCATGATGGCGCATCGGACCTGCTGGGTTGTAGACCGGTTCATCGAGCGACGAAAAATTCCCTCCCCCGGACCAAGGAACATTCGGATTGTTTTGGTGCATAGTATCCGGGATCCCACCGATGACTTCCGTGTATCTCCCTCTAGTTCGAATCTGCCCTTTTGAGCACGCCGGAAACGCATCGGAATGATACGTATCATCTGCGCCACCTGACACCGTCAGATAACTTGAATTCGCATTTGCCGGGATTGGCCATGCCTCCCAAAAATCGACAGTTGCGCCGCCATTTGTATTGCCAAGCACAATCCCATTAGCTGTCATTGCCGATAGAGTGATATCATTGCCTTTACACTCCTGCACAGACAATGTCTGAACGATATGCTGGAGTACATAGGTTCCATCCGGCCGCGGGGCCCTTCGCCATGTCCCGTAGCGAATATTTTTCCATCCGGCGATAACGCGAGAAGCCCAGATCCCAATTCGTATCCCTTATGAGCCGAGTTTCAAGCACAGTTTCGAGAAGTTGCTTAAAATTCGGCTCATAACAATCGAGGATCGTAATCGTCTCGTGATCGAGGAAGATGTCAAGCACCGAGCCGACCTGGATGAACCATCTGCAAGCAGCTACGAACCGTTTGAAGGAGACACCTTGATTCCAGTTAAGCAAATCTGGTTAGGAGATCATGCCAACCCCAGGACGAGCAGTCGCCCATCATATGTCGGGACGATCACTTTTCCGGCGGCAATGATGGGGCGGTTGAATTTGGGATGACTGAAGCTCCAGTTCCAGTCCTGGCTGTCCCAGAGCGGGACAATCTCGCCTGACCCATCGCTAAAGGCCGCGAAGTTGGCGGCATCGTAGGCAAGCAACCGGCTGTTGGTGACTTCCATATTCGCATCTCCGTAGGGAATCAGACCCCAGATGACTCCATCGGCTTTGCCATTGGCGGAAAGTGCGATTCCCCATCCGGGCATCCCGCCGTGGGGTTCCTGTGGCCCCACCGCTTGCGGCGATGCATATGCAGAGCTGCATCCGAGGTAGGCGGAGGAATCGTCGGTGTTCAAATGCCAGGCGCGCAGGTTGCCGTTTTCACCTCCACAAAAGTGCATCTGTCCATGTGCTGTACTCTGCCAGACGATGGGAGTGCCATGCAAGTGATGCGTGACGTTCATCGCCCATTGGTTCAGGGCCGTCGGATCTTTGGGCGCTGGATCGATTGTGGGAGCGAAATAAGTATAGAGAATCGGCGGCGTGGCCAGTTTGGCATAATTTTTAGCTGCATTGTCTGGGAACAAGTCGTTGGGTGCCGTATCACCAGGCGCGCCGATCTTGATCGTATACAGGATTCCATCCTTACCTGACACCAGGGCAATTCCCTGGGATTCGATCAGGGCAATTCCGCTGGCGCCCAGATCCTGATCGTCCCAATCGGAGTTTTTGATGGGCATACCCATTCGTGCAATATGAATCAGCTTTCGAAAACTCGATGCCTTGGGAAGTTTCTTCAGGATTGCCATCTCGGCTGCCGTGTGACCTTCGCCTTCGGGATCTCCTCCGGTGCGGCCTTTATCTGTCCATGGAGTCCACCAACCGGTGACCTTCAGGGAGCCCTTTGCTCCCGGCTTGGGCGGGCTGTACTTCAGCCGAACCACGCTTTCACCGAAATCAACTTTCCCATCAAAAGCTCCATTTCCGGTGACGATCCAGATGGAGCCATCGGTCTGTATCGCGGGGGCGGCGCCCGACATCCAGATACCTCCGCCACTCTCATTCGCTGTTGAACTCCAGGTTGCTGCGATGGACCAGTTGACCGTATCGATGGCAAACATCCAACCGCGCGCCAAACTTCCTAGTTCCATGATTGTGCCGAAACAGACGATGACCGCGCCGTCGACCATCGTCAGTGCAGCACGCTGCTTTCGCTCGCTGCTGTCAAACTGTTGCACTGTACCACCTGGACCAGGGTCATAGGTCGACCCATGCAGGTTCAAGGGAGTTTTGCCGGGCTTGAGCGCCCCGGTCACCAGATCCAATGCTGCGACAATATGCTGACCTGTTTTCCAGTTGCCCGAGTGGTCTGGGCTGATCCATGCACAGGTATAAAGCACATTGTTCGCCCGATCGATGACGGGTGTGGAAAGAATTCCCCATTTGATATTGGTGGTATGAACATCAATGTCCTTGGTACCGTTGATCGCTGTTCCCAGGTTTGTCCGCCACATCATTTCTCCCGTATCGACATCCCAGGCAAATACCGTGTTTCCCATGGTGGCCTGATAGACCACGTCACGAACTTTGCCCTTGATGCCGATCCCTGAAACATAGAGCGGCTGCGCCTCGAGCCGTGGATCATCCGGCACTTGCAGAGTCCGCAGCTTCGTGATGCCGCGCGTCTTGATGGCGGTTGGGGTCAACACGGTTTCGTTTGTATTGGCACCCGAGTTGGCCGAGTCGAAAGAACGAATGAGCACGTCCGTAGGCATCGAAATATCTCCGAAGGAAGATGCTTTGTGGTCGATCAATCAACACTCACATCATCAAAGGATGACAAATTGAGTTCCTCCAACTTGTTTCCCAGGTCGTGCGGGTCGGTACTGGTGACTGTATGCGAGCAGACTGCCAGCCCGAGCGTGGGGTTGCCCAGGGCCAAGGTGGTGGTGCCAACGGAAGTCCACTGGTTGCCATCAGCGGAACGCAACGCGGAGATACGAAACTGACCCGGAGCAGCAACGATCCGCTCAATGCTCAGACGCACCCAGACCGGCGCCGGGATGTGGGGCACAATGACCGTCGTTGTGGCAGCCCCTTTGGTCGTCCTTTGCTGAAACACGACACCGTTTTCTGGCGTCAAGGCGATCAGTGCATTGGGGGAGTCAACATCGAGCGTCGCGCGGATCATCAAGCCCGCCTTGGCCCACGGGTCCGTATCTTGAATGGAAAGGATTCTGGCACTGAAAGTCACGGATGCTGCCGCGGTCAGAGGTTGATAAACGTAATGGAATCCGTCAGCGGTGTCCCAGATGTCCCAGCCTCCTCCCATCACGTTATATCGATCGCACGACTCGTTCGCTGACCCCAGCACTCCGGTACCAATACTGGCCTGATTCCAGGGACCGATGGGATGCGGTGTGATGTCACCCAGCAATCCATAAACAACCAGCGAGTTTGAAAACGTTGCCATGTAGACTTTGCCATTGGCGACGACTGGCGGACAGAACTTTGCCAGGTTGCCCACAGCGTCCGCTCCGGTTGGATCGTGATCGCTGTTCCAAAGTTCTTGTTGCAGATTTTCGGCGTTGAACGCGCGCAGTGTTCCTGCCACGACGGCCATGTTTGCATCCTTGTCGGTGGGATGAGATGCCCACAGGATTCCTTCCTGGGCACCGTTTGACGACAACGTCAATATCCCGCCAGGCATTTCCGCTTTGTCAGGAGGGAATGTGAACGTGCTCCACGTAAAGGGGGGAGCTGGGAATGTTTGGCCCTGCTGCCGGAAACCCAGGCAGCGGTCACGCTCGCTCCAAAGATACAGGTAGCCCTTGTCGGGCCAATAAACGGGTGTGCCATGGATATGAAAATGGGCCACTTGCTGTGACTGCAAATTGTTGTTTGCATTCTTGGACCAATGTCGCATGTTGGCACGATCGCAGGCATAAGTGAAACCATCTTTGCCGAAGCCCAGTACAACACTGGTCCCCTTCGGCAGGACCGGCCCGCCGCATAAGTCATTGTCGTTATCGCTGAGATCGCGCGTGTTACTTGGTGAAAACCAGTCCACGACCTGCAGCGTGTTCGCATCGAGCTTGACGATGGTATTTCCGTATCCCCACCCCGAGGCGCGATCGTTCAGTTCCGCGTCAGTCGGTTCGCGACCTGTGAGCTCCTTCCCCGGCCCATTTCCCGCGACGTAGTAGACAAATCCGTCTGCATAGGCCAATCCGCCGCCCGATTGCCAGATTCCTCCTTCACCCCAGTTGGGAGTCGTGCAATGGCTGGCCCTGAAATGCAGCGTCGTGGCATCGAAGCTGAAGACATAGCCGTGAAACGGTCCATCGTCACCCTGAGATCCGAAAGCGCAATAGATGTTGCCCTGCGCCAGCAACAATCCGGGACGAGACAGTTGCCACAAGTTGTTAAAGGGAATCTGGCCCTGATTGCTGCCGAATCCCTGACCCGGGACACTGCGCCCGACATCCACCGGGCTGCTGGCCATGTCATTGCCGGACGCAAGATCGAGCTTATGCAGCTTATGAAAGTACTGACCGTTCAGTTTGCTTTTCACAATGACGTACAAGCATGTCTTGGCATCATCGATGACCGGCGTGCTGACGATGCCTATTTCGCTGCTAAAATCGCGATAGTCCTTTCCTTTCGGTTGCGTGTGCGGCCCGCCGGGGACAGTGGAAAACGCAGGGACTTGACTGAAGTCTGTCCGCGGCACCGGTTGTCCCAGTTGCTTTGTCTGCCAGAGCGGAATACAGCGCTGCGGATCCTTGGCGTCAAAGCAGTAGACGAAGTTGCGCGTGGTTGCGACGATCACCGCTTCGTCGATGCGTTCATTCTTGATCGTTGCGCCGGTCACAATCAGCGGCTGTGCGAAAACCTGACCGTCGATACCACGAGTAAACAGCTTGCCGTACGTGTTGACATTGACATTTGTCCGGGTCAATGTCGTCTCGGAAACGTTGGCCCCATTCCTTAACGAGCCATAGCTTCGCGTCAGTACGTCGACTGGCATTTTGATTCTCAAAAAAAACGACCTGCTTTGGCCGCCGACATGAATCCTGCGAGACAGATTGTGCTGGTTGACGTCTACGTGAGCGGCGCGGCCACATAGTTCGCTGTCAGTTCAAATGCAATCCCACCTGCGGGAAC
>Ga0206881_10155_pt1 | contig 10856 bp, 13 predicted proteins | sample Alteio_BWOrgCont_3_FD_152867 | JGI IMG/M metagenome (GOLD analysis project Ga0206881, IMG submission 152867) | Enriched cells from forest soil in Barre Woods Harvard Forest LTER site, Petersham, Massachusetts, United States -... | ecosystem: Environmental > Terrestrial > Soil > Temperate forest >...
GATCGGCTATATTTAAGTACGCGAAGTCGTGCGGTGCATTTTATTCCCGAGCTGAGGCGTCGTGTCGACCCCCCTCCAGGACATCGGCTTTGGCCTGCGACAACTGTGGAAGCACCCGGGATTTTCCGTTCCGGCGATATTTTCCCTTACGCTTGGAGTAGCAGCCAGCGTCACGGTTTTCAGTGTGCTTCATCGCGTACTGATCCACCCCTTTCCCTATCGAGATGCTGAGCGGATCATCGAATTCAACTTCCGTGACAAGCTGGACATCGAAGAAACCCCGCATATCTACCGGGAACAAATAGGCCAGCTCCGCGCGGCGCGTTCGATCGAGGACGTTGTCCAAATGGATGAGCAGAATCTGGCCGACACTACCTTCGACATCCCGCTGGATACCGATGTCGTCTTTCTTTCTGGAAACGCCTTTCCTTTTTTTGGCGTGCCGGCCATGCTGGGGCGGACCTTCCTGCCCTCCGACGATCCGCCAGAACGCGCTCCGGAGCCGGTAGCGGTTCTGAGCTATCAGTACTGGAAGGCGCGCTTCAACGGTAACCCGGCCATTGTCGGGCAGACAGTGCGGCTCGGCGGCCGCAGCTATACCATCCTTGGGGTCATGCCGCGCAGCTTCACCTGGTGGGACACCGATCTTTATGTCCCGCTCGATACTACGGACGCGTCTGTCCCCAGCTATATGACAGTGCTGCGCATCAAACCCGGCTATACCAAAGCGCAGGCCGCGGCGGAAATTCAGCCGATCTTTCAAGAAATGCTGCGCGAACATCCGCTGCTCGAGCAAACGAGTGTCGAAGTCCACAGTATCGGCGAACGCTTTCAGCGTTCCCTGGGTAGAGCCATCTACATAGTGTTCGGCGGCGTTCTATTGCTGCTGGTGATCGGCTGCCTGAATGTCTCGATCCTTCTGCTGGCGCGCGCCTCGGCGCGGCAGCAAGAGATCGCGGTGAGAGCAGCCGTGGGCGCGAGCTCCCAACGTATCGTGCGCCAGCTGCTTACAGAGAGTTTCCTTCTTGGTCTTCTGGGGGCGGCGCTGGGAATTATGGTTTCCTACCAAGCCACAAAATTTGCCACCACGTTGCTTCCTTGGCAGCTCTTTCCAAACGGCCTTGATATCCCGGTCAATGTTCCTGTCTTGCTGTTCAGCGGCTGTCTTGCCGTCACCACCAGCGTCATGTTCGGAATAATTCCTGCGTTACAGCTGGCCAAGCCGGATATCCGCGAGATTTTGCAGACGAGTTCGCGAAAGGTTGCCGGCAGCGTCACGGGGAAGTGGTTGTATTTTGCCCTAATTGCCGGACAAGTTGCGATTGCGATGTTGCTGCTTTCTGTGGCCATCGAGACCGTGGAGAATTTTCGAGCCCTGCTGCATACGGATCTTGGCTATGATCCCAGCCACCTGGCGGATTTTTCGATACCCGTTCATACTTCGAGCAACGTCACGTGGGAAGCGCGCTCCAATTATCTTCGCCAGCTGCGGGATCGTGTTGCGCAAACGCCCGGCGTTTCCTCGGCATCCCTTGGCGTCATCGGCCCGCCTTACAGCGACTGGGACTTTCATGGGGAAGTCACCGGCCAAACAACGGGTTCTCAAACGTTCAATGTGAACTTTGCTGATTCAGAGTTCTTCCACGCATTGGGAATTTCACTTCTTCAGGGAAGGTTGTGGGACGAGACAGAAACCAGCCGGGGAGCACGGCTTGCCGTTGTGAACGAAGCCTTCGCCAAGCGTTATTTTCCGAATGGAGATGCACTCGGGCACATGGTGCGCGTGCCAGAGCTCAAGAACCACCCTCCCGGGGTGATCGCCGTTGCCGGCAGCAATGACTGGACACCGATCATCGGCATTGTTGGCGATGCCCGCAACAATGGACTCGATGATCCGGTTAAACCGGAAGTCTACTTTCCCTATTCGCTCTACATGATCGACTGGGTGCAGATATTCGTTCGTTCCCAGAAAGACCCGATGACGCTGGAGACGGCCGTACGCCGGCAGGTTGCGGGTGTCAATCCTGGGCAACAGATCTCTTCTCCTGTTATATCCATGAGTGAGCGAATCCAACAGCAGCCGGAATGGGCGCGCGCCCATCTGGTCGCTGTTCTCTCCGGTATCTTTTCAAGCGTTGCTTTGGTCCTGGCCGGCCTGGGACTGTACAGCATCGTTTCCTATAGCGTGGCTGTGCGCGTCCCGGAGTTTGGGGTGCGGCTGGCCTTCGGAGCACAGCGGCGCCATATCCTCGAGGACGTTCTTCTGCGCTCAGGACTGAGCGTAGGAGCGGGGGTCTTTTTGGGGCTAGGGCTGAATTACGCTCTGCACGGGTTCGGTTCGCATTGGGGGGTGCTTACAACTCTCGATCTCAAAATCGCTGTTGCAGCCGGTTGCATTCTGATTCTGGTTGCTCTCCTGGCCTGCATCATCCCGGCTCTGCGAGCATCGCTGACGGAGCCCATGAAGGCGCTAAGAGCAGATTGAATTGGAAACCTAGGTAAGCGCGTCCGCTGATCGAGGTGGAAGGATGCAGAATGGCACTATGTGGAGCTTTCACCCAATGCGCTGGCCAGTTGAAGATAGAGAGCAGAATGGCTCGTCTGGTATAGCGCCAAAAGCCGCTTTGTCATCAAGTGATACGATGCCGCCGATTCGTGCAGGTAAAAGGCCATTCGCATCCTGCCGATTCCCAGAAAAAGACGGGCGGCAATCTGCAAAGTGGCCATACGAAGATGCAGAGCATCGCGGCGCATGCGCTCCCTTACGATGACGCTTTCTGTGAAGTTCCAGCGTTCGGCGTATGCGGCAAGCGCAATCAGAACCTGGGCATTCCGCCTCATGCGGCGAATGCCGTCGAATCCACCCAACCCGATCCAGATATCCCAGGGCTCGGTAGCGATCTGGTGGGGACGAGGATTCAGATATTCCTGCCCGACTTGAGCCAAGGCAACGTGGGGAATCTCTTCGATTTTCCCGCAGAGATCATTCCAGCTGCACTGGAGCAGCCGGCGAGTCAGGCGGCGCTGATAGTAAATCCGTCCGAGGACAACCAGCGTTACTGTGAAAAAAACCAGTGGGGGCAGCATTGGTTCATCTTCGGAGGCGCGTGGCGCTCTCCTCAACTTCGGAACGATGGTACTGAACGCCGCTATGAAGGTCAATGAGATACTTCTGCATTTCCGGTGATACGGGAGGTCGTTCCTTTTGGGGCCGCCAAAACACGATGATCCAATACACACCAGCAGCGATCCAGACCACGCCCCGGAAGTCTTCCAGAAGCGCATACCAGCGATATCTGCCGAGAAACGTGTGCAATGCATCGATAATCACCGCGCTGCTGCCCCAGGCAAGCAACCCCTCACCCAGACCCATTACGTGCGTGTCCCACTGAAGACGAAGACGGTTCGCGGATCCCATCATGGCGAGAAATACTTCGCAGAACATCAGGCTGGTAAAGAGATCCGCGCGCATTTCCCACACCTCGATCGAGGTGTGCGCCAAAGGATGCAAGATGAAGGTGGCGCCAGCTGCGAATAGGGTGCCCAGCACCGCGAAGAAGATAAAGCGCTTGTGCGAATCGTGAATCCAGGAACCTCTGGAACGGAGGACGATTCGCGCGATCTCTGTCACAACGAAGATCTGCAGCAGAAAATCGAGGATGCCGGTGGACCAATAGACCTCGCTGTAGAGCTTCGCAGATCCCTGCCGGTATATAGCGAAGAGTGCTATCGTCAGCAGGACCTGAAAGGCAATCCATGCGGTGAAAAACGGAAACTCCCTCCCGCGTTGTTTGACAACGAGAACGAACAACAAGCAGGCATTTACGAGAAAGCTCAATGCCCACACGACGTCTTCGAGAGTAGTTACATTCATGCCGCTCTGCGGCTTCTATTCTCTCCTATTTCAGCCCCTTGGGAACATCGACCAGGAAGGTCGTCTGCTTTAAAGACAGGCGCCGTCTTCCTTACATCGCTGTGAGATGTCCGGGCGGATGTGGATTACCGCCACCGTGCACGGATTGTGGTAAAGCCGTGCCTCGATCGGAGGTAATGCTCCTTGGCGGGGGAGGGTTTCCGCCGCCATGCACTGATGCTGAAGCAGTTACTGTGACCAGGGAAGCAATGGTCGCTAAAAGGGCGATTCTTTTCATAGACTCTCCTGAAAGCGCACAGGCGCGCTTACCAAGAGCGTAAAGGCTGTATCATCCACATGAAAAAGAAAATTTGTAAACGGGCTTGTATCGAAGCGTCGGGAAGCGTCTCTATCCTGCTAAATGCAAAAGGGATGCAGGTCGTCACTCAGGAAAAGCCGTTCATCACTCGAAGCACACATTAGCGCGAATACCGGCGCTTGAATGCTGCGAGCCACAACCAAACGCTTTCGAACGGCTTTGGCCTGGTCGGAGCGTCCGTCGGGATATCAGCAGCAATGCTCGACCATTTCATCGAAGGTTCTTTCTTCCTGATTTCAAGACCTGTCTCGTGTTTCTTCTGAAACTCCAGGCAGTAACCTCGATATTCGGCATAACACTCAGAGCAGGAAGCAACATGGAGGCGCGCGGGATCGCCGGGCAGAAGCCGTTCTTCGGCGAGAGCCACCAGCGTCTCTTCAGAAGGACAATCGATGCGATCCGGATTCGGGAACGCCTCTAAAAAGAATTCTTTGATCAGATCCATTCTTTTGTCAGGTCCTTCACACGGGCGTACCGCCGAGGTTTTTCCTTTTTCGCAGCATGGAAGCACTCTGCAAGACGCTGAAGTACACGCTGTTTCGCCTTGGCTGCTGCTTCATAATTTATCCCCAACTCCGCAGCTATGTCAGCCGGACCCGCATTTGACTGTAACAAAAGAAGGATATGGCGATCGCGCTCACTTAACCTGGAACGCATTTGCTCGAAAAGAATCTTACGATCGACTTTCCCCTGGAAGGAATAACTCGCGCGTGCACACTTATCGAGCTCCGGGGCAAGTCCAACAGCAAGTTCCGTTGCTTCCTTTGTCCTTAGCCAGTCGCGAACCTTGCCTCGCATGGCAGCATAGGCGTAACGGCGAACCGAAGCAATGGACTCCTTATTCTTTTCCATACTTACCGCCAGCTCTTCAGCCATGTTCGCCAGGAGCGCGCGATCTATCTCAGGATGCTCGGCCACCGAATAGTCGAATGTAGCCTCGACGGCAGCGCGGACAGCAGACGAAACAGGATCGCCGTTCGCATCGATCAGATGGAGTTCACGCCTCTTCATGAGCCCAACACTAGACAAGTAAAAATTTGCGGTGGGAGTGTCATAAATCCTCCATCTCGACGCGCTTCTCTTAATAGAGGCAGCATTCGCGTTGATGCATCGTGACGCATGACATTAGTCCTGACAATCGCGGATGGTGAAAACAAGCAGCCTGAGGCGGGAGGGGAAGGTTCTTGTTCTATGTGCGAAGCACTCAGTCGTTCGATCAACAGCAAGGCGCTGGAGTTCGCGAAAATGAATGGCGCGATTGTAACCCAAATGGGCGAGCACTGTCAGCCCGAGTCTTCTCGAATTTTCGTCTTCTGTAGATGTCGCAAAACGCCGAAGACCTGTACCTAGTTGGGCGCAGGGCCCCAAAAGACTTGCAGAAAAATGCATCTCTCCCTCTTCTTTTCTGGGCCGAGTTGTGTATAGGGAGGGTGAGGCGGGCGGTGTGCGCATGCAGAAAAAGCGGAGAATTCTGGAGTGGCCTCCGGAGGCGGTTGAAATCGCAACTGGAGAAGGGCACCCAATTGACAAATGTGCCGAGCTGATTCGCGTTTCGGGACATGAGAGGCGGTACTGCTGGCGATTCCTGGAAAAGTATGGAATCGAGCGACCTCCCAACCGACGTCGAAACCGGTTCCCATGGCCTGAAGATGCGGCGGCGCTCATCGGACAACGAACAACGAGCCCGGTAGCACTGTGTGCACAGCTGATGCGCATCAGCGGCAAGGGGGAGAAGGCCTGCTGGCGATTCCTCGAAAAGCATGGGATTCAGCGGCCCGGATCGACAAAGAGGACAACCTGGTCTGATCACCTCTTTGAGCGAGTGCTGGAATACGTCGCAGAGCACGGAACGCAGGAGGCTTCACAGAAATTCAATATTTCGACCAAGTCCATTTCCAATGTTCTATACCGGCGCGAGCACACCGGTTTGGCCCACGACGCTCTCACACTGCGGGATCTCTGTTTGTTCTTGCGAGTGCGACCCAAAACCGTTGTCGACTGGGTCAACCAGGGTTTCCTCGAAGCAGAGAAGCAACTCCGCAAGAACGTCCGCATTGTCTACCGCTTTCATCATGACGCGATCAAGCGGCTCTGTACCCTGCATCCATCGTTGCTTACGCAGAGAAGGTGGCCTAAGCAGCGGCTCGAGTTTTGTGAAAAAGTCATCTTCGCGCCGAAACACGCCGAGCTTATTGAAGGACGTGAGGCAAAGAGGGAACGCGAGGCATTCCGGGAGCAGGAAGAACGGGAGCGAAAGAAAAGCAGGCCACGCAAATAACCCTTCCTCAGATCAAATCAAAGACTGGTCGCAATGCGGCCGTAGACCGCACCCGGAGCAACGGCCGGAAATATGATGATTGCGCATAACTATCGGCAGCATCCGGGCTTTGCGAACCTCATCGATGACCTGCGCGAGCCAGGTGCGGCTCGCGTCCGTGTATTCGACGCGCCGCACCTGTTGGCCGGCATAAATCACGAGTCCATAAGGAACGCGCACTCGCATCTGATCTTCGACAAGGGCGCAATAGGCCAGGTTCTGAATCCTGTGATTTGGATATATCTCCCCGCGCGCAGGAGCCTTCTTTGATCGCTTGAATTCAAGTGGAACCACTCCTTCTGCAGTTCTGATCAGACAGTCGGGCTTACCAGAAATACCCCAGAGAAACGAACGGAGGACTTCAGCCTGAAAAGGCTGCCCACCCAGATCCTGATAGAAAATCTCTCCAGCCGGGATTCCTATCCTGGTGCGTACACGGCGGCTTAGTGCGAAGAACACCAGAGCCAGAACAGCGAGCGTTGTTGCCAGCACCAGGACCAGGTTCATCGCGACCACCCCAACCAGGAAAAGAAGAAGAGAAGCGCGGCAAGAAGAAACGCGACGAATGCGGCCCAGCGATAACCATCGCCGGCAGCCAGGGATCGTCCTTGCTGCTCGTGCCACGCATTCGCCTCCGCCTGGACGACGCGTGTCTCTTGAGACACCTGCATCCCGTGCTGCTTCAGGTACCACGCGTGGGAGCAGTACACGTACTCAGCAAGTTGGGGTTGCCGGGATCAACTTCTCAGCCACAGGTCACCTCGTGTGACCGATGAAATCAGCGTTAGGCTCTCCACGCAAATGAGCCGGAAACACAAGAGAAAAGAGCAACCATGTCAACCAAAAATGAAAGCGCGAAGAGTTCAGGAATAGGAGAAGTCCAGCCGATTTTCAAACATCATTGACAGTCGTTAAGATTGTGCGGAAGAGGCTTTATGAAAGTCGATTGCAGCTGGGAATTCAGCGATGAAGAGCTGGCAGCCATAGGGAATCATCTGGGCGAGACGGAAGTGAATGCCAATCACATTAAGGACTTTCTGCAGATAGCGGTGAGGGATGCGCTGGAGCGTGCAATTGTGGAGCGCAAAGCCTGCGTCAATGACCCGTCGTCGAACACAGGCCCGTAGTGCTCGCTTATTGGGAATTGGATAATAGAGTGACGCTTCTGGATTTCTGCGCTTATCTTCCGGCGGGCGCCAAAATCTCGTCGCCTCTTTAAAGGCAAATTGCCAAGAATTCGTGTCAGATGGCACACCCAAATTTGTGGCGCCTACTACCCCACCTTAGCTTCCCCACCCCAGGGAGCGAAATCCACGCTCCCCGGGGACCCGGTTCGCGAAGGTGGGGCACCCAATCTGTGCTTAGCGGTGACCTCCGCCTCCGCCGTGGAAGCCGCCTCCACCGAAGTCTCCGCCGTGGAAGCCTCCGTTATCATGGAAGCCGCCTGTGAAGCCTCTTCCATAGTAGCGGCCTCTGCCGTAGTATCCGTACCCGCTGCCTCCCCAGTAGCCGAAGGGGTAGAATCCCCAGCCGAAGGGGCTATAGAAGGGGGATGGACCTATGAAGGTGTATCCGAAGAACCAAGGGTCCCAGTACCAGCCGGGGGCATAGCCTACGGAGGCTCGTCTTCGTCGGCGCTCTTATCGAAGTGCTGCGGCTTTTCGCGGGGGCCTTCGTTGAGGGCGAGCTCGTGGTCGAACCTAGTTGGGCCATGCCGGGGTATTGCCACTGTATGCTATGACGAAGAGAATGTCCTGGATCTGCTCGTTCGTAAAAACAGCCGCGGTGGCCGCAGTGTTCGGCAATGCCAGAGTCCAGTTTCCAGCCACGCCTTGACCCAGGATCGGTAGCCAGGCGCTTGCATTGCCTCTCCGCGTGCTGAAGACGTAAGTGGGCGCGGCATTCGGGTTGGCTGCACCGGCCGCCCCTCCAGTCGAAGTGCCCGACCCCGTTGTCATGAATGTTAGGGTGGGCTGTAGTTGGAAGCTTTTCCCTTCGGCTGCAACGAAATAGATAAGCAGTTGAGCGATGCTGAGATTGGACAGATTCGGAGGAAAATCAGATAACTGTGTCTGCAGCTGCACGCTGAACGGCGTTGAAGACTGGGTCGAGTTGTTCAGTTCGTACCATGCATCGGGGAATTGCTGCTGCAGGCTGTACGCCCGGTTTGCGCTTACAGAATTCGCCAGCTGCTGGATAACCTGCTGGCGATAATCTGGGCTATCGAGGGCCGTGTAATTTATCGAAATCTGTATATCGGCGATGGTTGTGAAATCGAAGGGATTCGCTGCCTGAGCCATCGTGAATTCCCAGGTTGTGTCAACGCCCAGATCCTCAAACGGGAGCAACAGGGCTGACTGCGTACTGGTTGTTAGCGGGAAGAGACCGGTGGAAAAGCTCGGCGAGCTGAGGGCAATAAGCTGCGGATCGCGCTGCACGACCACGCTCTGAAAGCCGCCTGCATTGTCTTCGACAACAACACGGGAGATGCCGGAGTTCGCAAGCGTGGCGTTGACTCCCAGGCTCGGAGGAACCAATGCAATTAAAGAAACGCTCACCTGGCTGATGAGCCGCAGATACTGGCCCGGAAAGTCTTGATCGTAGAGCGACATTGGAGTTGCAAAGCGCAATATGCCGGTTTGAGTGAACTGCTCAAAGGCAACCGGGTCAAGCAGCGCGAGCGAAAGGACCTTCGTGATTTGCAGTTTGATCTGGTCGGTTGCAAAGGCATACTGATCGACGGTGGTAATGTCTTCGAGCAGAGTCTCTGCTCCTGTAAGGCCCTGGCTGCCCTGGCTGCCGAGGAGATTTGTACTCGACAACGGCTGCCAATACGATGGGCGGATCACGGAGAGCGCCGGTTGTTGGCGCTCGAACGCCAGTTGGCTCTCAGCGAGGCGGGCCATAGCGGTTGCCTGCTGCAGGAAGTACGCGTAAACGCCACCCAGGACCCCACTCATCCATCGATAAAGATCGGCATTGGTGAATTTGTTAGCTAAGAAATTGACTGTTGCCTGAGCGTGAGCAGACTGCAGTATCGAGATGTTGAGTTGCTGCGTCGCTGTGGCCTGCTGATCTTGAGCGATAACGATCTGGTGCTGCGCGATGGCAACGTCGTTTTGCGCCTGGCTTAATCCAAATTGCCAGTCAGATTGTTTTTCCTCCAGGCTGGCTTGTGCGTTCAGAACGGAGGAGGTGGTCGTTGCGGCCGCGGCTAGAGAGTTCAGGGTACCGGTAACAGCATTGGTGACGTTCTGGCCGCCCGATACTAAGTCTCCAAAGAAGTTAAACCCGGAAGCGGCGGCGGCGGCGGCCGATGTCACTTGCAGGCCCACTGCTGTCCATTGAAGATCAATGGCCGCCTGTTCCTGGCTGACGATGTCGGAGTTGATCAGCGAGTTGTAATGGTTGACTGCATCGTTGGCTTTGGCAATCTGGTCGTTTGCTAGAGTGATGCCGTCGGTCGCGGTCTGAAGTTGCAGTTGCTGGAGCGTCACGGTTGCGTTGGCGGTTTCGAGGTCCTGGCCGGCCTGCAATGTGGTGTAAGTCTCGCTGTCGGTTTCCTCGAGTGATGCAAGATAGGTTCCCTCCACCTGTTGGGCGAGAGTCACAAGCTGCTTGGCCCGGTCCATTAACGCCGAATATCGATATGCGCTGGGTTGTATCGACACTGCATCATCCGAAGGAGACTGAGTGGGAATCAACATGCCTGCGATATTCCGGCCGCTGCGCAAATTGAACAGGGTGGTTGCGGCCCGTTGCTGCAGTGCCATGAAAACGGGATTCGATTCTGTGATCGGATCGGCGGGCAAAATCTCCTGAGCCTGGTCAAGGAGAGTTTGTGCCTGGAGATAAAGGAGACGCGCGTTCTCAATCGACTCCGCTGTTTCAGTACCAAATTGCGCATCCGCGAAGTCCAGCAGGCATTGAGCGATGGAGAGCATTGTGAACCGGGTGTACGGAAACAGCCGGCTAGGCGCAATTTGATGCGGATTGGCCGAATCGATCATCCAGGTGGGAACCTGGGCATAAGTGAATTGAGACAACTGGGCGCTCTCGATCTCCAGGCCGTAGAAGACCTTCCGGCTGTCATCGCTATCTGTGTTGTTTCCGCCGGGCTGCAAGGGAAGGTCATATGCGTAGACAATTCGGAACCAGTCCAGAGCCGCCTCGAACTGGCCGGCCTTCTGCAGCTCAAGCGCAATCTGCACTGGAACGAAATACCAGGCTTCCCACAGGAACGCGGCTTTGATCGGATTTGGAGATTGTCCTGTGTAGTTGATCAGCGCGTTGAAGGTGGCCGACTG
>Ga0206881_10327_pt1 | contig 10830 bp, 10 predicted proteins | sample Alteio_BWOrgCont_3_FD_152867 | JGI IMG/M metagenome (GOLD analysis project Ga0206881, IMG submission 152867) | Enriched cells from forest soil in Barre Woods Harvard Forest LTER site, Petersham, Massachusetts, United States -... | ecosystem: Environmental > Terrestrial > Soil > Temperate forest >...
CGATATGGTCACGGAGAAGGCCGACCACGCATTCCTTACAACTACGAAATTCCCGTCCGGCGCTAAGTATCTGTGCATGACGGATGGGGTGATCGTAACCAATTTACCTCGCGTTATGGCTCTCGTCGAAATCTTCAGAGATCAAGTCGTTCGATATCACTCGGAACGTGTTAGCGCAGAAGACCGAGAGCACAAGACCGCAGAGCTCTATGCTTACATCGCCTCAGATGGTTTTTCGAAGTTTATGAAGAGTATGGATGGCAACGACTCGAAACTACTAAAGCTCGAAGAGGACGAAAAAGTAGAGCACGGACGTACCTGGGAGAAGCGGGGAAAACTGCTTGTCGAAAACCAAAGGCTTCACGGAAAGCTCCGTTCCGAAATTGATCGCATCATAGGCACATCGGACTAGAGATAGAGACATGCACAAACATGAACCGAACAAGGGCCGAGTCATCGGGTTACAAGAAAGACCACTCGGGCGCACTACGCTTCGCACGTATCGCACGAAGGCCGACATTGAAGACTTGCTTCCAAACGAGCGGCAACCGCGTCTTGGTCCCAAGGAGGATGAAGAACTTCAGCGTCAAATAAGGGACAACGAAGGAATTTTTGAACCCATACTCGTCGAGCCGCATCCCGAGCGTGAAGGTATGTTTCGCATCATCGACGGCGAGCGTCGATGGACCAACTCGATGGTTCTAGTATCCCAGGGCAAAGATCAGTACCGGCAAATCCCCATTGAAGTAACGGACCGTACTTTGACCGATGAAGAGCGCCTCCGCGTGTGGGTTTATATTCACAGGCAGCGCAAAGAGTGGGACGCCAAGGAAAAGGAGATGGTTGCCTACCAGCTTATCCAACTCGTCGGACGAGCTAGTGCGGTTGACATTCTTGGAATTTCCTTCCGTGAACTTGAGCGCCTAGTCGAAGTGTTCGAGCTTTCAGAGCGATTCAAGGGCCTCAAGGACCTAAGCTCAAGCATCACATGGGCGCGAGAATTGATCGGCGTTAGTAGGAAACTTCGAACGCCCCAAGTCGTTGATGCCGTGGTTCAGAAAGTGGCAGAACGTCGAATAACGAACTCAAAGGATATTCGTAGGCTACGAACGATTCTACCGGACCCGGTAGCTCGCGCCAATTTCCTCTCCGCAGACGGTGACCTTGAAACTGCAATGCTTCGCCTCGCTGTACCGCCGGCAAAAGCAAAAGTGGGCTTGTCGGATGATCTTTCGACCATTGTTGATTCAATGAAGCGCGTTCCATGGACGGCACTCTCGGACCTGAAAAAGGACGAGGAATTGCTGAAAAAGATCGATGAAGCGAGTTCGCTACTTCAATCGCTCAGAGCTGCTTTGACATCATAACTTGTACAGTTGCGTGCCCGGGACGCACCGGGGCTCGTCGGGAGCTCGATGGCCCGTGAACAGAATACTGCAAATTGTTCGCGCGGAGGCGGGTCATGGGGTTTCATTTAGGGTCTTTCGGGGCGGCCAAGGCGGGTTTAGGGGCCATTTTGGCAGCGGCGACCGGTATCGCCCTTGCGACGTCCCCTATGGTCCTGCGGCCCGACCCGGCAATTGCCCAATCGGACCAGGACTGGCTGGATTACTGTAACTCTTGGTTCGACAAGCAGATTGCCGCCGGAAAGGCGACGGAAGATCAAAGAAGTACCGTGCACGAGGTCTGCTCCGCCGCGCAATTCACCTGCATGTTTAAGTATGGAGCCCTTTACAGCCTCGATCCTGTCGGATCGAAAAAGAAGATGTATGCCTGTTTCGTTGAGATCATGAACTACAAGGCGCCACAGAGTGGCGGCCCTACGCATACGAAGTCGAGTTCGTCGGATCAGAGCGAGTATGATCTTAAAGGCTGCGATCTTGGCGCGGAAGCCGACGAACGAGAGTCAGCGATCCAGAAATGCTCTCGAATAATAGAGACTTCTCAATCAACTCATGCGAGGGCGCGTGCCTATGCCTATCGTGGCATGTTGGAGCTCCGTGACGACAATGAGGACCATTCGGGGCGGGCCATGTCCGACGGCAGAGCTGCCGTCAATGCCGACCCCAACCTGGGGGAAGGATATTATGTAATTGGCACTGTTGACGCCAACAATGAGCGAAATGAGCAGGCTGTAGAAAACTATAGCCGCGCGATTGCGCTCAATCCATCGCCGATCGTGTTGAAAGAATCTTACAGCATGCGTGGGGGTTCCCGACAGATGTTGAGCGTTATTCGGAACAACAGAGACGATGACCGCTTGGCGGTTGACGATTTCACGCACGCATTGGGCCTGTTGAAAGATCCCCACGATTATCGGTCCAGGGCATATTCCGAGGAACGATTGGGTCAGACAAGCGCGGCTGCGTCGGATAGGGCTGCCGCTCAGCAGATTGACGGGAAAACGGAATAGAGTGCCCTGACACGGCCAGGGTCATGAGCCGGCGCCTTCTTCGGCGATAAGGTTGGACCGCACTCGCGGCGATCTGTAGGGGACCGCAAACGGCGGCAAAAACCGGCAGGTCGTTGCGTTCAGCGCTACCCCATACGACGCCGAAACCGTACTCTACGATTTGTGCTCGGCTGGGAATCGTTTCGATGGTGCGGTGCCCGGCGCTTGGTCGCCTCCAAAGACGGGCTAAGCAAAACCCCTGCTGACAGCCATTCCATCGAACCGCGTTCGGCCTCGACCGAGGAGCTTGTGGCCGGACGCGCGGCACTTTCAACGCGGCTCGCTTCCTCTCTTCGTTCGTACAGCTCCGCCCCGCGGACGGCGCGCCTTTGGCGCGGCGTTTGAAAGCGCCGCTCACACCCTCCGGCCCCTGTCGCTCCACGAGGCCGCACTGACGCGGCCCGAGCGAAAGGGCACCGTCATGAAAGAGCGTTTTAATATCCATCAGCACATCACCGACCAGATCATCGGCGCCATCGAGCGTGGTGCGGGCGAGTTCAGCCTGCCGTGGAATCGCGGCGGCAATATCCTGCGTCCAACCAATATCGAATCGAAGAAGGCCTATCAGGGTGTCAACATCGTCGCCTTGTGGGCCGCATCCGAGGTACGGGGTTTCAGTTCGGGTGTGTTCGGAACGTACCGCCAATGGGCCGCGCAGGGAGCTCAGGTGCGGAAAGGCGAACGTGCGTCCTATGTCGTGTTCTATAAGGAGTACGACGTATTGGACGAAGAAGCTGACGGTGACACGACGCGCCTCTTTGCCCGGGCAACGCCTGTGTTCGCTGCCGAACAGGTGGATGGCTATGTGGCGCCAATGACAGTCAATCCGATGCCGATGCAGCCCGTCGAGTGTTGCGAGGCATTCGTCGCAGCGTCGAGAGCCACGGTGTATCATGGTGGCGACCGCGCCTTTTACCGGCCATCGACGGACGAGATTCACCTTCCCGCAAGGGAAGCGTTCAACGGTTCACCCACGAGCAGCGCCACCGAGGCCTATTACGCAACCCTGCTTCACGAACTGACGCACTGGACCTCGCATTCGTCGCGGTGCGCGCGCGAACTCGGCAAGCGCTTCGGCGACCATGCGTACGCCATGGAGGAATTGGTCGCGGAATTGGGAGCTGCCTTCCTGTGCGCCGATTTGGGCATCACGCCTGAGCCTCGACTTGATCATGCGCAGTACCTCGCCTCGTGGCTCGATGTGATGAAGGCCGACAATCGCGCCATCTTCACGGCTTCCTCGAAAGCATCTGAAGCAGCGCGGTTTCTGGCCGGGCTGCAAGCCGAGCCTGAGGGATAGCGGGCGTGAATAGCCCGACATCTGCGGACTGGCGTCGCTTGATTCAAACGAGTTAAGAAAAATGAACGTCCGCGATCGCTCTTGTGTTCGGGGCATCCGCTCTCAAGGGTGCTCAACTGTTCATGCCTTCAGTAACAGGCCACGCGCGCGAAGCGAACCGCCGCGGGAATTCGAGCAGAGGTCGAGATCGCACCCTTAACGGGTTTATTTTCCCCAGCTCACGCGCGCGGAAGAACGGGCGCCTATATTCCCACGAACAAACCGATTTGGTCGTATACGTCAAAAAGTGCTTTGAAAATAATCGTCTGAGGGCGTTGACATCGTACCGTTACGGTTATAGGTGAGACCGGCAACAGGCCACGCAGCGGCGCATCGCGTCTAGCACCGTGAGAGGTCGCCAATGTCCGCGCGCGAGAGGGGACGCAAGATTGTCATCGTGACGCCGTGGGAGAAGTCTTACAGCGAGAGCATTGAAGTGGACGTAGCAAAGATCGTGGGCATCATCGCTCTCTTTGCTTTCGCATTGATTTGCACGGCGCGCGGCATCGGACAGAGCGCTCCTGCGAGCGATCTTCATTTCATCTGGCGGTACCTGCACACGCTATTAGAAAGCGGCCCGAGCCTATGACATGGACGAAATGGCGACCTGCCCGATAGGGCGTTAAAGAAAGCTAACCCAGGAGGATTGCTGGGGGATTATCGTACATACCTTCTTAGGCCGCGTGGACAAATTTGAGCCAGTATCTTGCGGAAGCCAAGTGTAGCATTCCGAGGAAGGTTTCTGCGAGCTGATCGTATCGTGTTGCGATGGCGCGATTGATCTTGAGGTGCCCGAAGGCGCGTTCGATACAGTTGCGCTCACGGTAGAGCTTCTTGTCGTAACGGATCGCTTTCTTCCGGTTGGATTTTGGCGGAATGACTGCCTTGATGCGCCGCCGCTTCAAGTCGGCGCGGATGGCATCGGTGTCGTAGGCTTTGTCGGCGAGAAGTGCCTTTGGTTTCTGTTCTGGCAGATCAATCAGTTCTTCGTAAGCTTTGCAGTCGGCCGCTTCTCCCGGCGTGAGATGGAAGGCAATCGGTCGGCCTCTGGCATCACCGAGACAATGAACTTTACTGGTGAACCCACCCCGCGAGCGGCCAAGAGCTCGTCGATGAATCCCCCTTTTCCGCCCGCTGCCGAGACATGGGCACGAACCGAGGTGGAGTCGATGTTGTAATGTCCGCTCTCTGCCATCGTCTCGGCGAGAGTGATGGCCACACTCTCCCAGACACCCGACGCACTCCATCGCCGGAAACGCCTATAGATCGAGTTCCAGTTCCCATATTTCTCAGGCACATCGCGCCATGCCGTGCCGCAACGCAGCCGCCACAGAATCCCGTTGATGATGTTGCGATTGTCTTCAGGCGGCCGCCCTTTGCCACGCTTGCCAGCCTCACGCTCGACCGGCAACAAACCCTTCAAAATACGCCATTCTGCTTCCGTCAGATCGCCGCGACTCACGACTGCGCCCTCTCGAATCCGCAGTCTTGAATCAAGCCGCGATTCAGGCGTCAATCATTTTGTCCACACGGCCTAGTCGAGCAGCCAAGGTTAGTGACTTTCGGACAAAGCAGTTATCGATATAGAAACGTACCTCGTCATACGTCCAGCATTAGAAATGAGATGCCGTTCCTTGCGTCGGTAGGTCCGCGATTGCATGAAATTGGGCGCGTCCCTTCGGGACCGGGCTCTACTCGCTTTGCTCACCAAGCCCAAATTAGTTTGGTCTTGGCCATCCGGTAACGATCCCTTCTGTAATCCGATCCCCGGCGTCAAGTGGGAAACGAATTCCTCGGACAGAAGGCGGTCAATTCCAGCCCAAAGCGACCCTGCGGCTCACGTACAGGGACGGCCGAGTTGGGTTAAATGAGTTATGGCTAAGAGGCTGGTTTAATGCCGGCTGTGCAAGCTGGCCGACATCGCGGCGTTTAGCTTCTCGAACGATCTTACCAGGTCATCACACGCCTTCTTTGCAGCGTCGCAGCGCACGGACATTAACAGGTTGGTTGCGCTGTCCTGCACGACCAGCTGCCGCTTCACTACTGATGGATAGGCAGGGTGGCCCGGTGGAGGAAATGACCAGATGGTCTGTTCTGCGGCGTCATCCGCGATTGTCCATCCATCTTGAGTTGTAAACACTACACCAGACTTTGAATGGAGCGCAGCTAGCGCAGCGTTCACCGATGGGTACCCAATAGTTGGCGCGGACGCTTCGGGAATTGGCGCGGACGAGGCAAGCGGCGCAGGTTGTTCAGGCAATTGCAAACTCGACTGGTAACCTGGACAGTGGGCGGAGACACTTGCCCACATTGTATCGACCGCCGCTTGAGTAGATTGCTTTGCGACGTTGGCAGCCGTGGCGTTGTCGATAAAATTGTTCTCCTCACGCATGACCTGGAAGGACCCGCCGGATGGCGCTTGATAAAGCACGAGAAAGCCGCAATGGCGGTCGATGTTGGCGAATCGACTGACAAGATCAAGTGCGACGTACACCCCTGGAAGAGGAGCATGTGCAGGATTTTTCGTCCAGGTAACAGTTACGATGCGCCGCTCGACTACTGCTCCAGCCCGTCCGTTGAACTCGCGAAGGCGATCGACAAAAGCTGAAAGCGGTTGGTCTTTCCGGTCAATTTCGGCAAGGAAAGAATACGCCTCAGCGTATTTTCCGCCGTCAATGTCTGCCATATAATCGGTCGCGGTCATCCGAGCCTGACGCTCCAAGTCCTCGGAAGGAAGCCAACCCGGCATCGAATCCGAGGTTACATTGACGACTCTTGGCGTGCCGCCTCGCGTTACCACCGCGTCCGCGGAGCGCGCGGTTGAAATTAAGTTCAACATGAAAAATGCAGCCACGAGGTGGGCAGCGGTGCGGAGGCTCAGTCGTTGCATCTGCCGAAAATAGCCTAGATGCCCGACAAGGCCAATGTCCGCGCTTCGGCGTTCGGGGGGAAATTAGGGCGGCCCTCCCTTTCGGTCGGTCACGCTCTAGTCGCCGGCACAGAAACGCCGGCGACCGGAGCCACCGCAGTGTCTCCGCCCGTTCGGGTAACGATCGTTGCCGCGAAGTCCTCGTCCCCGTTCTGCGTCTGCGTGGCCCGCGCTTCTGTCCGGAGTCGGCCTATGGCGCGCTCCATGATGGGGGTCCGGCGAGTTAGGTCGTCCAAGCTCACAGCGCGTGCTTGATGCGAGCACCGTACGGGGATCGTGACGGACTGACCTTCCCCACGTCCTCGGCAGAGCAGATGGCTACGCCGGGACGATTCCTACGCAGGCTTGCCGGCCGGCACTTGCCCGAACCGGAAATCCGTCTCATCCACCCACATGCGATGCATGATGACAGCGAGCTTCCGGGCAACCGCTACGCACGCCTTCTTCCCGCCAACCCGTTTCGCGAGCTTGACGCCCCACGCCCTAAGTGTCGACCATTTTGTCGATCTCCGCAGGTGCGAGTTGGCGGCTTCGAAGAGCGCGTGCCTCATAAGTTTGTCTCCACACTTGCTGATATGGCCGGAGCGGTCGATCTCTCCCGATTGGTATACGCGTGGCGTCAATCCTAAGTGCGCCGCAACCGCTTTCGAGTCCCTGAACCGGCTGGGGTCATCGATCGTTGCCTTGAATAGCAGGCTGATAATCGGCCCGACACCGGAAATAGTCATCAACCGCTTGCACACGTCATCCTTGCGCGCCATCTTCGAAATTTGTCGATCCAGAAGCACCATTTGCCTGCGCATCATGTTGCGCGCTTCCAGTAACGGTTCAATGGCCATTCGTAGCTCTTCTGCATCGGCGAGCAGCGTTGCGACCTTCGCCGCGAAAGCGCTTCGATGCACGGTTCCGAGCTTGAGCCCGTGAACCTTCATCAACCCGCGGATCGTGTTCTCAATCGCCAGCATATGGTCCACGAACTTCTTGCGTGCGATCAGAGTCGTCCGAAGCATCTGTGACGCCTTGCTCTTCACGTGGACGGCGCGAAAGTGACCAAGCCGCATCATCTCGGCGATGCCGCGCGCGTCGCTGCGGTCGGTCTTGTTCGGGCGTGATGACAGAAACCGTTGTGCGTGCCTGGTCTCGATGCAGATCGTCTCGAAGCCATTTTCGACAAGTGCGCCGTACAGCCACTCCGACAAGGGGCACGCCTCAATCCCCACAAGTTTGATCCTATCCTGAAATCTTGCCAATGCCTTCGCAAGCGGTGCCGGTTCGCTCTCGGCCTTGCCCTCCCAGACCACTGATCCGTCCACCTCCACGACGCAGATCGATGTTGTCTTGAGCGATATGTCCAGTCCGACGAATAATGTCATTGCGCCTCTCCTCTCGTGGTGGGCCGATTCGCCCAAGCTCAAGAGTGCCAAGCTGGCGATCGGATTACCCCAGCTCGCGCATTGCTCCGCTATGCTGCGCAAGATAAGAGCATCCGGTGATCGCACTCGATCCGCAGCTTTCGCTCCTGGTGCGGGTGCGCGGTAAGCGCGCCTTCGGTCTCGCCGGCTCGACGAGGTAACACGGCGCTGTTCCCTTATTCTTTTGAAGTAGTGCTAAGACCGTATGTCCCCGGGCTGGCGGATAACACTGAGTCCGGCACTGTCGAGAGGCCGCGCTATTCGAGGGCGCGGCTCTCTCGATAGCGGAGGCATCCATGGTAGGGAAAACGATCTACGTTGGCCTTGACGTTCATAAGGTCAGCATCTCGGTTTCGGTCGCGGAGGCCGGCCGGGACGGGCCTGTGCGGTTTCTTGGGCCGATCCCGAACACCCCGCCGGACGTGGCAAAGCTTGTCCATCGTCTGGCCAAAGGCGATTGCAGGCTGGAATTTTGTTATGAGGCCGGACCTTGCGGGTACGGTCTTTATCGCCAGCTGGTCGGACTCGGCCATCATTGCGCGGTGGTTGCACCGTCGCTGATTCCAAAAATGCCCGGCGACCGGATCAAAACCGACCGCCGCGATTCCCAGAGGCTTGCGATCCTGCATCGCGCTGGCGATCTGACATCGGTGTGGGTGCCCGACGAGATCCATGAGGCGATGCGCGATCTCACGCGTGCCCGTATTGATGCCGTGATGCAACTGATGCGAGCCAGGCAGCAACTTCTTTCATTTCTGCTTCGTCATGGCCGTACCTATACGACCGGCAAGAACTGGACCCAGCGTCATCGCTCGTGGCTCGGAGGCCAAGTCTTTGCGCAACCTGCACACCAAATTGTTTTCCAGGACTATATCGAGGCGGTTTTTACTGCACAGGACCGTCGCGACGAATTGGCAAGTCGCATCGAAAAGATGCTTCCAAGCTGGTCGCTGGGGAGTTTGGTGGAAGCGCTAAGAGGGCTTAGAGGAATTGATCTCATATCAGCCGTGACCTTCATCGCTGCGGTCGGCGATTTGAACCGCTTCGAAACGCCGCGCCAGTTGATGGCCTATCTTGGCCTCGTACCATCCGAACAATCGAGCGGCGATCACGTGGTTCGTGGCGGCATCACGAAAACCGGCAACCGCGAAGCACGTCGCATGCTCGTTGAGGCGGCATGGAGCTACCGTTATCCCGCGCGGATGGCGAAAGAGAAGGCAGAGATTCTCGTACGATTGCCGAAGCCCGTGCGCGATATTGCCTGGAAGGCACAATTGCGACTCTGCAAGCGTTATCAACGTCTCACAGCTGTCCGGAAAAAACCTACGGTCGTTGTTACGGCGATCGCACGAGAACTCTCTGGCTTCGTGTGGGCAATCGGGCGAGAGGTGCAGCCGGCACCCTCATAACACTACGAAGGCACCGGCCTGCTTGGCCGGGAGCGGGAAGAAGGTCAGGCAACCCTCGAGAGCCCACTGGGCAGGTTTAATCCGATGCCCGTACTTAGACCGAGGTAGGCCCGCGACGACACGCGCTCATGCGGTTTTGAACCCGCGAATGGAAGACTGATCGACCGTCGCCACTGCGCTCCTGCTCCCGACCAAGCAGATATATCTGCGCTCATCGGCACGCCTTCGGCGGGCCGAACGGTGCTTCGCAACTATTTGCTTGCAAAGGGACATGGAAGGGGCTCCGCCCCTCGCGCGCGCAAGGAAACACGGGCCCAGGCCCGCCTCGGGCTGGGTCTCCCCAAGCTTCGCGCGCTTCGCTTGCTGCCAGCATGGGAGATACCCCTCCCGGCCCTCGTCCTTGCACTTGCGACCCCCGGTCTCGCCGACGGGCAAGGGTTCATGCGCGCTCTGCTGCGCAGAACCCGTAAACCAAAGGAGACCCACATGAACATTCAAATGATTCCTCTCAACAAACTCGCACCTTCTCCATCAAACGTCCGCAAGACAGGAGGCGGGATCGCAATTGATGAGCTTGCTGCCAGCATTGCGGCCCACGGGCTGTTGCAAAATCTGCAAGTACGAAAAGCGGCCAAAGGCAAGTATGAAGTCGAGGCCGGAGGGCGGCGGCTAAAGGCGCTCAATTTGCTCGCCAAGCAAAAGACCATCGCCAAATCCTTTCCGGTCGCCTGCAATGTTTTGGAGGAGGAAGACGGAACCGAAATCTCGCTGGCCGAAAATATCATGCGCCAGCCCATGCACCCCGCCGACCAGTTCGACGCCTTTCAGGAAATGGTCGCGAACGGGAAGAGCATCGAGGAGATCGCCGCCCGCTTCGGCTGTGCAGTCTCAACCGTCAAGCAGCGGCTTAAACTGGCAAACGTCAATCCAGCTCTCATCGACCTATATCGCGACGAGGAAATGTCCCTTGACCAGTTGATGGCATTTGCGGTGTCCGACGATCACACAGCACAGATGGAATGCTGGCAATCGCTTCCCGAATGGAATCGCAGGCCCGACACCATCCGCAATGCGCTTATGGCGGCCCATGTGGAATGTGACGACCCGCGCGTCACCTTTGTCGGTTTGGATACCTACAAAGGGGCAGGTGGTTCGATTGTGCGCGACCTCTTCGAGCCGGAACACGAAGGTTATCTCGCGGATGCAGGCTTGCTTGACAAGCTTGTTGCTGAACGGCTGGAGCGCGAGGCCGCAAGGGTGCGCGCGGAAGGCTGGCTCTGGGTGGAAAT
>Ga0206881_10328_pt1 | contig 10824 bp, 6 predicted proteins | sample Alteio_BWOrgCont_3_FD_152867 | JGI IMG/M metagenome (GOLD analysis project Ga0206881, IMG submission 152867) | Enriched cells from forest soil in Barre Woods Harvard Forest LTER site, Petersham, Massachusetts, United States -... | ecosystem: Environmental > Terrestrial > Soil > Temperate forest > O...
TTCTGTTGCGCCTCTTCCATGGCCTGTTGGGTTTCCTGCGTTCCGGCCTTGTTGACTTCATCGAGCGCCCGTTGCAGATCCCATGCGGCGCTGGCCGCCGGTTCCAGGGCTGATGGGTTGGCGTCGTCATCGAGAGCCTGCATCGATTCCGTGGCGTCCTTTTGGGCGTCCTGCAACGCCTGGCTCACAGTCGGGGGCAAGACATCATTCGTGTTAAGCAGAGTCCCGATGCCCTGCACGATCCGGGTTTGCCGCACGGCAAACGTGCCCTGATCGGCATCCGGCCCGAAGGGATCGACCGCCTGGGTGGCGGGAGTGGGTGCGGTCTTGGAGAAGTCGGCCGGATTCGGACCGGCATTGCCAGGCGTCACGCTTGGGTTTTGTGTGCCAGTCGAACCGGCGGGCGCTCCCGCATTGTCACTGGTTTTGTCCGGGGTGGAGGGAGCCGGGCTGGAACCCTCGTCCCCATTATTCTGGCTGAGGTCCCGGGCCAGATTGGCCTGGTTTTTGGCCAGCAATTCCAATTCACCCGCGGCGGTTGTCATGCGTTTCTTCAATTCATGTTGTTGCTTGTCCTTGAAGGGATCCGGTGGGTTGTCATTTTGTCCGCTCCCCTGGTCGGAGATGAATTTGTGGAAAAATTTCTCCGCCTCGACAATCAGGCTCAACGCCTTTTCCTGGGGTGGCAGGGCCTGGACGTTTTGCACGGCGAGAATTTTTTTCGATGCGTCGGCCATCAGCGGTTCGGCCTGGCGTAACAGTTCGATGATTCCGGCGGGATAACCGGCCTGGATGAACGACTGGACGACTTCCTCCGTCTTGGTCGAAAGGTCGCCCTCGTTTTTCCCCACCAGGTCATTTTCCTTCGTGCGCACCGGGTTGGTTGCGGGAAGATCGGTGTGGGCCAGGACGAAATTTTCCTTAACGGAACGCAGTTGTGCCAGCTTAAGTCTGATCAAGAGATCATATTGCGGGTTGCCAGGACCACCGGCCCCCTGGCGCACATCGTCGCGGAAGGGGCGCACCTGGATGAACTGAATGGTCGAGGTGGTATCGGGAACGGTCTGGTCGGTGATTCGCTGGCCGCGGAGATAATAGGAAACCACATCGAACGGTTCCACGCCCAGATCGTCCATATAAAGGGAGACCTTGATTTCGTTTTTGCCGGGCTGGTCATAGGGTTTTGCCGACACGGGGACCGACGACTTGGCCACGCCGTTCACGCTTATTTCCAGGGTCAGATTCTTCAGCCCAGTCGTTGACCGGGCCAAGGCGGCCGTCGGCACTTCTTCAACCGGATTGGCCTTGGTTTCCGACTCGGGCGACTCCCAGACAATCGACACCTGAGGCAGCGCCTTCGGTTCCAGGGGCTTCGGCGGTGCGGAAGGAGCCGGCTTCGCCGGAATCATCCAGACACCCAGGGTTGAAAGATGGGCGAGGATCAACACGATTACCGCCGCGATGAGCCAGGGTAGGGCGCGGACCGGTCGCGCGCTGGGTGCTCCGCTGAGATACGCGGCTGTCTCCTCGGCCTGGGCCCGGGCCAAGGGTGACGAAGAGTCTTGCAGCGCCGCGGTTGTTTCCAGCCGGTTTTTTGCCGCAAGATGGCGATCCAATTCCCGTGCGGTAGTGAGCAGCGAGGCCGAGCTTAGCCGCCACAAAACAAAGGCCAGCAACGTGGAGATAAGTACTCCGGTGCCCCAAATGCCGCCCAGAATAATCCAGTCGCTCGGCGGCAGCAGAGAGGGATGCAGGCTCCAGATGATCACGAGCGTTACGCCCAACCCGGACAAGAGGCCAAAAAGGGCACCACGCCAGCACTCCCAACGATGGTGGGAACGAAGCACCTCCGAAGGTCTAACCCGTGGCGCTGTTTCAACAGTCTTTTCCTGGAGTGTGGAGGGCATGGTTGATTCAGGTGGTGGTGCTGTTGGCCAGGCGGAGTTCGGCCAGGGTCAGAATCACGGCGACAGCCAGAAACCACCACCAGATTCGTTGCTGATTTTCCGCATCTCCTTCGGAGAGATTCAGGGTCGTGACGCGGGCCGGGGCGGCTTTTCCGGTCCGGTTGGTTAGGCCGGAAAAATCATTCGGTGTCGCCCATGGCGTCAGGTCGGATTCTTCGGGACGAAGGTTCACGGTGTAGAGATGGGTCTGACTGTCGTCATGATAACGGTAGAGGCCGGGCATTTCCGGGCGCACCGCACCCGAAACATGCTGGGGGGGTTGCGGCCGGGGCGTATCCAACGCCTCCCACGTGCCCTCGCCGGGTACGGTAACGGTGTCTCCCACGCGCCAATCCTGCGTCGAGGGCTGCTGTTGCACCAGCCATCGTGTGACCGAGTGAACGAAGGGGACGAATGAAGTTTGCATGGGCCAGTTGGTTGCTTCCCGGTTGAAATCAAATCCGCTGATCAGGAAGCGATGTCCGTCCCGGTTGATTTCGGCGAGGGCGCAACTGCCATCATCCCAAGTTGCGATGGGCGTGGCGTCGACGCCATCGATGGAAAATCCCCGGTAAAATTCCACACTTAACAATGCGACCAGGCTGTCCGCTAGCGGAGTCACCAGCGGATGACTCGTGTCCCAGTTCCGCAGGTGCAGGGGATTGTCCTCCGATTCGGATGTCTCCGGTTTAATCGCGAGATGGTGCCGGTTGATCCAGGCCTCCTGCGAGGGACTCCCATTGAGGAAAATCCAGGCCACGCCACCCTGGTTGAGAAATTGATCTAGAAAGTCCACTTGAGGAGCCTGGAACGGGCCGTCACCCCGGACCATGACGACCGACCTGGCCGGCCAGGGGCCGTCCGGCAATACCTGGGCCCGGAACGGCGCCGTCGCGATCTGCCGGGTGGAATCGATGGCGTGGGAGAGAAAGTCAAAAGCATCCGGTCCACCCTGGAGGGGTGTCAGAAAAACACGCGGTTGTTCCTCCATATCATGGACAAAATAGAAAACGTCATCCGCGGGAAGATCATCCGGGTCGAGTTGAATCTTGAAGCTCCGGGTCTGATCGCCGGCGATGCCCGGCAAAGGCACGAGCACGCTGTTTCTCCGGTTGGCGTCGAGTGTCACGTTTTGCCGGGCGACAACTTTTCCATCCACACTGACCGTCATGATTCGCTGGTCGTGATCGGGCATGAACTGGGTCAGATCGACGCGAAGTCCCGGGGTGGCTCCCGTTGTATCCCAGGCGGCTTTCGTTATCGCGGCCTGGCGCGTGGGCGGATTGGGAATGGGTGGAAACCGGACGTCGACGCCCACTGGCAATGGCTGGGAAAAATTCACCCCACGCCAACCCAAATCCTGCTCATCGCCCATCCACACCAGCGCCATGTCCCGCGCCCCGGAGTGGGCCAGGGCGTCACCCGCCAGGCGCAAGGCGGCATCATAGGATGTCGTTTCATAGCCCGGCTGCAGGCTGCCCAGCACCTCACGGGTTTGCTCGACATTTTGGGAAAGCGGCACCAGCCAGCGTGGAACCGGATTCATCAGAAGAATGCCCGCCTGGTCTCCCGGATTGAGATCGGCGAGCTGGGCGAGTGACCATGCCCGCAAGGTCTCCCATCGGCCTTTGGCCTGCATGCTGAATGAATTATCGACGGCAACAATCACGGCGCGTCCCTTTCCCAGCGTCGGCGAAGGCAGGAAGGGGCGCGCAAATGCCGCGCAGATCAGCAGGATGATCAGGCACCGCAAAAAAAGCGTCAGCCAGCGGCGCAGCCGGTGCATCCGGGTCTCCCGGACCGCCGTTGGTCCCAGAAACCGAAGCGTCGGGAAAACCACCGTCACCTGCGGTTTGCTGCGCAGGAAATGAAGCAGCAAGGGCACGCCGACCAGAACGCCCCCGGCCAGAAAGAAGGGAAGGAGCAGGTTCATTGGGGGGGCGTGTTTTGGGGCCGGTTCAACAAAATTTTTCCCGCCGGGCAAGATAATTGCCTAGGGCCGGCATCGGACCCGCATCGGTTCTTTGCAGGGTATAATCGCCCGCCTGATCGAGGAGGGAAGTCTGGGTCTGGTCCAGGAAAGCCTGGAACCGCTTCAAATAACCCCGGCGCACGGCCGCGGCGTCGAGAATCAATTTTTGCCCTGTTTCCGAGTCGAGGAATGCTCCGCTCCAATCTTCTCCGAATTCAATCTCGGCTGGATCGAGGACATGGAACGCCACGATTTCGTGGTGATCGAAGCGCAGACGCCGCAGCGCGGAGACGAGCGCCGCGTCATCTTCATAAAAATCGCTGGCGATGACGACCATGGAGCGCTTGGGCAGGACTTCCGCCAGGGCGGTCAAGCCGCGGGCCAAGCCGGTCGGGCCGCCCGTTTGCAGGCCGTCAAGATGGCCCAGTGTCGTCCGCCAATGGGCCTGCGAAGCCTTCGGGCGCAGAAATTGGTCCAGGCCCGAGCCGATCAGCGCCAGCCCGAAGGCATCGCCCTGCCGCAGCGTGAGCAGGCCAAGGGCGGCCAGCAGTGTCCGTGAGTAGTCGATTTTGCGGAGCCAGCTTTCCGGCCTGCTCGCATAGGCCATGGAGGCGCTTGTGTCGAGAATGAGGAAGATGCGCTGTTGTGTCTCGTGTTCAAATTGCTTCACGTGGAGCCGATCCGTGCGTCCATAAAGCCGCCAGTCGATCCGGCGGAGATCATCCCCGAACTGGTAGGCCCGATACTCGGTAAACTCGACACTGAATCCTTTTTGCGGACTTCGGTGCAATCCGGCGATAAAGCCGTCCATCATGAAGCGCGCGCGCAGTTCAAGACTGGGCAGATCGTGGAGCAGGGCCAGGTCGAGCGGCGCAACGGGAGACTTCTCGACCAGCAAGGGGGGAAGCCATGCGGGTGGTCGACTGACCGCATCCGTGCGTTGGGCAGGAACAAGGGGGGGTGGCATGGCGAGTTCGGTCCTATTCGGCGGCAGTCAATAACCGGTCGATGAGATCATCCACCGTGATGTGGTCGGCCTCCGCCCGGTAATTCGTGATCATCCGGTGGCGCAGGACCAGCTTGGCGGTTGCGGCAATGTCCTCCCGGGCCACGTTGAAACGGCCGTCCAGAACGGCCAATGCCTTGCCGGCCAGGGCCAAGTATTGGGAAGCACGCGGGCCCGCTCCCCATTGGACATATTTCTGGATAAAATCGGGCGCCGTTTTCGAATTCGGCCGGGTCGACTGGACCAGATCGACCGCATACTCCGCCACGGACGGAGGAATGGGAATCTGCCTCACGCAATGTTGCAGGGCGAGGAGCTGCTCGCCGGAGAGAACCTTGTTGACCGGCTTGATCTCGTCGCGGGTCGTTTCCTGGAGAATCTGGATTTCCTCGTCGCGGTTTGGATAATCGACCCGGAGATTGAACATAAAACGATCCATCTGCGCCTCGGGCAGGGGATAGGTCCCCTCCTGCTCGATCGGGTTTTGCGTGGCGAGCACAAAGAAAGGCTCCGGCAGAAGGTAGGTGCTGCCCGCCACCGTGACCCGCCGCTCCTGCATTGCCTCGAGCAGCGCCGCCTGGGTTTTTGGTGGCGTGCGATTGATTTCGTCGGCCAGGAGAAGATTCGCGAAAATGGGCCCCGCGATGAAACGGAACTCCCTCTTGCCGTCCCCGCTTCCCTCAAGAATCTCGGTTCCGGTGACATCGCTCGGCATGAGGTCGGGCGTGAATTGAATGCGCTGAAAGCTCAGGTCGAGAATCTCCGCCAGACTGCGCACGATCAGGGTCTTGGCCAGCCCCGGCACCCCAATCATCAGCACATGGCCCTGGACCATCAACGCAATGAAGAGGTCCCGCACCACCTCGTCCTGGCCGATGATGCGCTGCTTGAGTTCCCCGGTCAGCACCCGGTAGGTTTCCTTGACTTGCTCAAGGAGTTGGATTTGTTCCTGGGTGAGATCGGGCATGGTGGTCATAGGGGATGTTTTTCAGAGGATGGGTTCATGGTTCATGGGTAAGATAAGCGGTCCAGTTTTGCAGCATGCGACGGATCGAAGCATAATCGGTCTCGGCAATCAGCGGATCATCAATTTTCAGGTCGGCTGTTCGGCGCCAGCCGTGGTCGCCAGCTTTTTCCCAGGCGGCCCGGACGTGTACGCCTCCGGCTGACGCGTCTAATGGTGCCGGCGTGGCAGCAGGATCGCCGTGGCTATAGACCAGATCGAGAGTCTGGATCAGATGAAGTTTTTGTCCATTGTTCAGGAGGAGAGGCCGGTCTCGTAACGGCGGCGCAAAAATGGATTCCACGGCAAAGCCGGGACGGGGACATGGCAGGGAGGAAGCCTTGATCTCCGCCTTCAGACAAAAAGGAAGTGAGAGGTCATCGGCGGCCGTAAGATTGAGATTGGTGAAATCGGAATCCTCCAGTTGCCCTTCCAGATCTGTCTGCAGGACAAAGTCTCGCTGCTGCGGGGAAAGCCCTCTCACCTTGCCGCGCTGGTCATATTCTGCCAGGCCGGACCAGGAGCTTTCCAGCGTGCCGTTCCATGAGCCGTCGGTCTGTTGCCGGAAGCTCCACTGTTCCGTCATTTCCGTCACCTCGTCGCCTGTGGTTGCCACGTTCAGGAAGCGGGCCGAGTCATGATCGAAAACGAGTGCGGGTCGGCCAATATCGCCGGGAGAAAGGGTCGGAAACGGCGCGGTTGAATCCGTGGTATCGAGCCACAGATCGTCCGGTTGTCCCGCGTCCGGCGCCTTGGGGACGTAGGCAATGGCATGATTGAATTGCCAGCTCGGAAAGGAAATGTCCGTGTCTGATCCGCGGTTAAGCAGGCAAAATTGGGCCTCAATGCCCATATCGGCAAGCAGGGCAATGAGAAGGTTGGACTTGTCCTTGCAATCCCCATAGCGATTTTGAAGGACAAGCGCCGGTGTGCGTGGGCGAAAGCCGTTGACCCCAAATTCAATTGCAACGTAGCGTAGGGCCGACACAAATTCGAAGGCTTTACAAATTTTATTGAGCCGGGTGGGAGCATCTTCCGCCAGTTCGTCCGCCTTGGCCTTCACCGTCGCATCCTGGATATCGGAGCCCTGGGCCAGCCGGCGATACCATTGGGCGAAGGCGTCCCACGAGTCAAGGGAGCTGATATCAAGAGCGACGAGGAAGTCCCGGGCCGGAGGGTCGTAAGGCAGAGGTTCGAATGCGGGCAAATCTTTCAGATTCCAAGTGAGCAGATGCATGCCGCCCTGGGTCGATTCGACTGGCGGGGCACTGTCATTGCGCAGCTTGAAGTGGACATGCCCCTTATCGGGAATTTGCAACTGCAATTCGGTTTTTAGCACCGGGATGTCCATTTGGACCGGCAATTCCTCCGATAGCTCGGGCAGATCGGCTTCCAGAAGATGGCGGGTGTGATAGGCGATCTCGATCAGGCATCCGGCATGGGCATCCGGCAGGTAAACCATCGTCAGCGCGTTCGACATTCCACTGGAATAGTCGGTGGCCGGGGGCAACTTCGACGGATTGAAAACCGTCGAGGAACCGTCGGGCTGAATAATACGGGCCGCTTCCAGCTTGGTGGTCACGGCGGGAGGATCCTGGGGCAGGAGGAAATTAGCCCATCGGGCGACACCGTCATCGCGCGCCAGGTAGATCCGCTGCATGATAAAGTCCTCTCCCGTACTGTCATCTCCCATTCGGTAGCCCAGTCGTTGTTCGAGAAGAAGAGAACTAAAGCCCTCGGGATTGGGCACGGCGCGCGCCGCTTCGATGAGTGCTTTTGTCTCCGGCGTCGCGGGCTGCTTTTCCCATTCGGCGTTCGGCTTGCGAATCTCCACCTTGATATCGGATGCATTCAACAGGGCCATCGAGCCATCCGACTGGGGCACGGGCGACACTGGCGCCAGAGAGTCGGCCCCAAAGGGAGCTTCCAGCACTCGGCCGGTTGCGGCGTCTCCCAGCAGCGCATGCTCACCCATCGCCAGACTGTTGGCGGTATAGAATTTACCGATATTGGCCGCCGCCGCCGCCGCTATTTCCTTCCATCCGGCCCGGGGATTGGATTTCAAGGCCGCTGCCCACGCCTCCGGGAACCTGGGAAGATCGATTTCACCATTTTCGCGGGTCGCGGAGAGAACGGTGCGATTCGAGTTCAGCAGTACCGGGATGAAATCTCCCGAATCACTTGTTCCCACAAAGACAAATTGCCGGGCGGGAATAGAATCGAGAGCCGACTTGAGTTCCGCTGCCGTCAATCTCGGGCCATGCACCTGAAAGGCGGGTTCATCCTCCTCTGTCTGTCCGGAAAACCCGAGCAGGATCAACCAGAATTCATCCGATGCGGCCATATTCTGATGTTTCGCCAGACTTGCTAAGACGACATCCTTTGTCACCTTGGGGCCTTGCGGGTCCGAGCCCAAAATTTCAATATCGCCATCGGCCAATCCGCGTTGGACCATGCCATCGTGCATCTTCTGCGCGACTCCGGCCAATTCTAAGCTTACAGAGGCGCTGCCCGTCGTTCCGATAACGATCAAGGCGCTGGATGCTGCTGACAGAGACAAAATGGAAATAACCCAGCAGACTCCCCCGACCATCGCGATATAGCGAAAAAGAGGCATACCGTATACTTCGTCGAGAGCCTGCCAGACGACCAGTAGAAGAAAAGAGCAGAAATAAAGGCATCGATGGCTGCGCGCAGGAACATGGGCCGCTTGATTCGGTTCCATTGGTCTGTCCAGCCAAGGAACCAATCCGGATTCTGATGAATGCACCCGCCGAAAGCGGAAGCCAATCCCTCCCGGTCGATCGTTATCGCCCAGCTGATCGGTGGTGACGCCGTTCTGCGGTCTGCCAGTTGATGATGGCGATGTTGCTGGCCTGCTTGACCGTGACCGCACTGGTCCCCTCACCCGCGATGGCCGCTGAACCCGCCGCGACGCTTCCCCCGGTGGGGTTGGCCTGTAACGGCAACGCGAAGACCGTAATGAACGTGCCGATGGCACAAGCTCCCCGCAGGCGCAGGCCGGAACCGGTTTGATATATTTTCTTCACCGGCTCCTTCCCTTTGACCCAAGCAACCGTTGGGTTCTGTTTGTCCCCTGACCAACACTAAGATAGCTTTAGTATAGCCGCTATAGCAGGTATTATTCGTCAAGCTATAGTAAACAAGATAAGATATTAGGATATTAAATTATTTGAATAATTGAGCTGACCTTGTGCCGAGGCCCAGCGTTTATCGAGGGAGCTCAGGGGAACGATGAGATTGACGCTGGTCAGCTTATCTTACTGTTGTCTACATCTCCGGAAGCGAATCAACCAAGTCTGTGCTTTGGGTCTCTCGAATCAAGAGCAAGCCGAAGCAGGTGAGCGCTGCAGCGGCGGTCAGATAATAACCGACCCAGGGCAGTCCGTAATTTTTAGCAAGCCATGTAGCGATGTAGGGAGCGAGCGAAGCTCCGAGGATCCCCGCCGTACTAAAGGCCAAGGAACTGCCCGTGTACCGCACCGGCGTCGGAAAAAGTTCCGCCACTACGGTACCAAGCGGGCCGTACGTCAGCCCCATCAGCGCCAGTCCTAAACACAGCATGATGACGACACCGGTCGTGCCCGCTTGAAAAAGCGGGGCCATGACAAATCCGTAGAGACCAATAAGAACGGTTGCCACGGTCATCATGGGACGACGTCCCCGTTCCGCCACCAACGCCGAAATCGGAATGGTGAGGGCAAAGAAGATCACGCCTAAAAGCTGCATGAGGAGAAAGCCCTTACGACTGTAGTGCAACACGCTGGTTCCCCATGAAAGGGCGAAGACCGTCATGAGATAGAAAAGCACGAAAGTCGCCAAACAAATCAAAACGCCCGAGATCAAGGCGCGACTATGATGACGAAAAACGCTGATTGCCGGCATTTTTACCTGTTCACTCCGTTGTTCAGCTGCGCGGAAAACGGGTGTCTCGGTTATCCTAAGCCGTACGTAAAGTCCGATGAGAACAAGCACTACGCTCGCCAGAAACGGAATCCGCCAGCCGAAAGAAAAAAACTGATCCTCCGTCAGCCACTCAGAGAGCAGCAGGAAGCTTCCGCCGGAAAAGAGAAAGCCGATGGGCGCACCAAACTGCGGAAACATCCCATAAATCGCACGCTTGTTTTTGGGAGCGTTCTCAACTGCCAGTAAAACCGCGCCACCCCACTCCCCGCCCAAACCGATACCCTGGCCGAAGCGACACAAAGTCAACAGGGCTGGCGCGGCCAGGCCGATGGTTCCGTAACCCGGAAGCGCACCGATGACAAAGGTCGATAATCCCATGCACAGCAAGGCCAGGACCAACGTCGTCTTTCGGCCTATCCGATCACCGAAGTGCCCGAAGAGCAGAGACCCAATCGGACGCGCGATGAAGGCAACGCCGAAAGTTGCGAGAGACGCCAAGGTAGCCGAGGCTGGATTGACCGAGGGGAAAAATAGTCGTGGGAATACCAGTACCGCCGCAGTGCCATAGATGTAAAAGTCAAAGAACTCAATGGTGGTTCCTATCAAGCTCGCAAAAAGCACCTGAAAAGGAGTATTGATGGCGGTTCGTTGCATGTAAGCTTTGGACATGGATTTGCATCAATGCTTTGCCAGCAACGCTTCACAGATCGCCAACCATTCCTCCTCGAAGGAACCGGAGTAAACGGGTTTCCCAGCCCGAACATACAAATAATGGGCATTCGAGGCATCGCCTTCCTTGCGATGCAAATAGGCATGAACCCAATCGCCAGAAGCTCCGCCACTCTTTTGGGCGAGCTCGTGGGCATGGTTCCAGTCGCCCTTGGAATCGAACCAAAGAGACTGGAGAGCGAGTGACAACCCGGACGGAGGAGTTTTTTGATTTTGTGAGAGTTGAAACTCGGCAAGGTTC
>Ga0206881_10329_pt1 | contig 10767 bp, 4 predicted proteins | sample Alteio_BWOrgCont_3_FD_152867 | JGI IMG/M metagenome (GOLD analysis project Ga0206881, IMG submission 152867) | Enriched cells from forest soil in Barre Woods Harvard Forest LTER site, Petersham, Massachusetts, United States -... | ecosystem: Environmental > Terrestrial > Soil > Temperate forest > O...
GCCTTCGGGCAGCAGGGTGGCGGTGGGGGTGGTGGCGTCAACAGTGCTGGACGTGACTTGGCCAGCCTCTTCGACCTTGAGCTGGACACTGAGAAGAATCAGTATGAAACTGTGCAGAACACGTCTCCAGCAGAGCAGCATCAGAAAGAGGTAGAGGATGCTCTTGCGAAGCTCGATGCTCTGGCTAGGCGGCAGCAGGATTTAGCGAACCAGCAGCACAATTCGCAACAGAGTTTTCAGGAGCGTTGGCAGCAGGAAATGTTGCGACGTGAGGCTGAACAACTACAGCGGCAGATGGAGCAACTGGCGCAGAACAATCAGGGCCAGCAGCTGAATGGACAGCAAAGCTCAAGTGGAGCATCTGCTTCAGGACAAGCTGGTTCACAACAGAGTGCGTCGTCGCAGAGCGGATCTCAGACGTCCAGGCAACAACAAGCAGGCAGCCAGTCTGGCGCGCAAAATTCAGACCAACGCATCGAGCAGGCTCTGAGCCGTCTGCGCCAGGCGGGCGAGGCGATGAAGCGCAGCGGCAGTCCGCAGCAAAGCGCTGATACGGCGCGCCAGGCCGCTGACCAGCTACGCGAGGCGGCAAATCTTTTGGGTGGCACACAGCAGCAACTCGCGTCGGGAAAGCTGAATTCGCTCTCGCACGAAGCCGGCCGTCTGGCTCAGGAAGAACGAGCACAGTCAGACCGAATAAATAAGCTTGCGGGCCAGCAAGACGAAGCCGATGCGACCGATGACGCGGCGAATGGTCAGATGGATCGGGATCGCATGCTCGAGCAGCTTCGCCAGCGCGATCAGCTCGCCGGTGAACGGCAGCAACTCTCCAATGATCTGTCAAAGCTGCAGAAAAACCTTCGTGACACGGCGCGTGAGTTAGCACCGACCCAGCCCGGTGTCTCTCAGAAGCTGCGCGATGCCCTGACTGAGGTGGACCAATCCGATCTCGATAACCATGTGCAGAGAACGGCAGACTGGCTGCGAAGCGGAATCAATCCAAACTCAAATGGTACCGAGAATGAGATCGCCCAGGGACTTCAAAAATTGAGTCAGGAGCTTCGACAGGCGCAGCAAGCAATGGGACAGGAGAAACCCGCCCAGGGACAGGGGAAAACCGGTGCGGAGCCACGAGATGAGACAGCCATGCTGAATCAGATAGAGCGGCTGCGCAACCAGCTTGAAGCGATGAATGGCGGGCAACCGAAGACCCAGAATGGTCAACTCCAAGGGCGCAATCCCAGCGGGCAACCAAACTATATTGGCCAACAACAGCGCGACGGAGGACAATCCGACCAAAGACAACAGGGCGGCTTGCGTCGCGATGGCTCCAACGGCGAGGAAGCGAGAGATCGATCGGGCCCGGTCAGTGGCGACGTGCGCGATGGAGGTGGAACTGTTGCGAACGGCGATGTCCTGGGCAATATCAACACTGGGGACAACCGTTATGGCCCAGCGATACATCGGGATGTTCCAACCGACACCTCAGGTAATTTTGCAGATGGTGAGCGCTTATACCAGCAAGGCGTGCGTGAGCTGAACCAACTCCGCCAAATGGTGCAAAACGATCCTCAGGCTGCGCAAGAAGTGCGGGCTCTGGTACGACAAATGCAATTGCTTGATCCCAAACGCTTCCCCGGCAATCCTGAAATCGTGGAAAAGATGCACCGCGATGTGCTCAGTTCCCTCGACCGCATTGAACTACAGTTGCAGCACGACAACGCGTCGACAGTGGCTCGCACTGGCAAGCCATTGTCGGTTCCAGAGGGATATCAGGATTCAGTCGCGGAGTATTACAAGCGGTTAAGCAGAAACCCTTAGAAAGCCTCTGATGCTTTCTCGCCGAGCGCCGCAGGCATCCGCAATTGCCAGACTAGCGAGGCCGCAAAGCTCGTCAGTTTCGTGCGGGCATCCGAAGGGTTTGGACTATAACGCGGGCATCTGCTCTGCTTCCCCATTGCCTAGTCTTTCGTGGGCGTGGGTAATTTAGTCGTCTGATCAGCCACAAAGGTCTGCCTGATGAAGTCTGGGCATGTCAAGGTGGGTGATGCCAAAATCGATGCGCGATAATGGCTCAAAGCAAAGAAGTTGATCGCAGTTTGAGTATCCCCTAGGCATGGCTAAAGCGGAGTTCAAACTTCCGCCCGGGTGACGGAGGAAACTCTCTTTGCATTATTTCGGGACCGGTAGAGAACACAAACTCAACCTTCTGCAATGGCTCATACAGGGATGAAGTCAGCGTTGCGCCTCTCTACGGCCAACAGATACGCAACCATCTTTCTGACAACCGTGAGTACTGCCCTATTGGCATTCCCCCGTTGCCGTTCGCGCTCATAGAGCAAGGCAAGCTCCTCGCTGTATCGAGGCGCGAGTCGAGCTGCCTCTAGCTTCCACTATTGAGCATGGATTCTTGCTGCCGGGCGTCTGAGAACGGCGACAAGGTCCTGAAATTTAGGGTTCTGACGAAGGTTCTTCAGGTCATCGTCGCCAATCAAACCATCGGCGCCGGTATACCCACGGTTAATGGCTTCATGAAGGTACTGAAGAGCGTCATTGGGATGGTTGACCGTTGCTGCCATGCAGGCGAAGTCATACCACACCGTCCAGCCGTTTGCCTGCGACTCGGACTTGCTTTGCTTTTCGATCACGTCGTGAAATAGTTTGCTCGCCTCGGCATAGCGATGGGTCGAGGCCAGCGCTGTAGCGAGTTGCTGCAACGAATTCAGCGTGTCGGGATCGTCGGGCCCCAGGTCGCGAAGCTGTTCTTCGTAAGTCCCCCGAGCGATCTTTTCGGCTTCCGCCGAGCGGCCCTCATGAATCAATATCTCGGCAAGATTGGCCTGGGACACCAGTGTGTAGGGATGCTTGGGACCAAGGACGCGAATCTGAATTGCAAGTATTTCCCGTTGCAGCTTTGCTGCTTCGTGGAAATGGCCTTCTGTGTCGAGCAGAGCTACCAGGTTTATTTTGGACTGCAGTGTTTCGAGGTGTTCGGTTCCGAGGGTCCGCAACTGAATCGCCAGCGCCTCTCGTGACAGTCTTTCGCCTTCGCTTAGGCGACCCTCCGTAATGAGGAGGGTTGCAAGGTTTTGCAAAGCGAGCGCTACGGTACGATGCTCAGGTCCCAGCACCCGCTGGTAGGCGGCCAAAGCTTCACGATACAGCGGCTCGGCTTCCGCCAGGCGACCCTGCGAATCAAGGACTGTTGCTAGAAGATGCATTGCCATGAGCGTGCGTGGGTGATCCGGTCCAAGGACACGGCGATCGGCATCAAGCAGGTAACGATACTCTTGCTCAGCTTCTGTATAGCGGGCCTGGTTTCTGAGTGCCGCGCCTAAGTCACTCATCGCGCGCAACGCCAGGGCACTGTCGGGACCCATTGTGCGAGTTGAAACCTGACTCACCTTCCGCGCCAGTTTCTCGGCTTCGGCGTTATGACCCTGGTCTTCCAGAATTACGGACAGGAGATCCATGGTTTCGAGCGTAAGTGGGGCCTCGGGTCCGAGAGTACGGCTCTCGCTCCCAAGCGCCTTGCGTTCCAGCGTCTCGGCTTCGGTAAAGTGTCCTTCGCGCTCCAGAATCGAACCAAGCTGAGTAAGCGACTCCAGTGTCCTTGGATCATTGGGTCCCCCCAAGCTCACTCGAGCGTCCAAGGCGCCCTGTGCCAATGCATGAGCGCGAGCGTATAGCCCGAGGTTCGAGTAGGTGTGCGCCATGATATGCATCATCCGCGACTGGACCTCGGGATCTTTCGCCAGACCTCTTCTCATGTCGTTCGACGCCTTGTCGAGGATCTCGCGGGCAGTGACTTTGTTGCCGCGCGCTTCGTCCGGATCAGACACCGTGAACATGCCAGTCATGAAATCGGTGATTCGCGTGGCGCGATCTCGTTCGCGATTCGCGCGATCGCGTTCGTGCGTAATTCTGCGCAGCTCCATCGCCTGCAGCACCGAAAAAGTGCTAAGCAACAACACCAGGCCGGCGACCACACCCACGCCGATACGATGCCGTCGGATGTATCTCCGCAACTGATAGCTGGTGCTTACCGGTCGCGCCGCAACCGGTTCGTCGTTCAGATACCGCCGGATGTCGGCGACCAGTTCGGAGGGAGAACCATAGCGCCGGACGCGATTTTTCTCGAGCGCCTTCATGGTGATCCAATCGAGATCACCTCGCAGCAGGCTCGTCAACTTTTTTGGCTCGGTAGCCCGTGCTTCGGCGGTTGCAGCTGATTTCTCGGAGTCCGTGCCGATCCTGGCGCTAGGACGTGGCGGCTCTTCCTCGCGCAGCTTCCGCAGCAACTCCTCCAGGGACTGCTTCTGACCGCTCTCAAACGGCTGTAACCCGGCCAGCAGCACGTAGAGAATGACTCCCAGCGAATAGACATCGCAGCGGGTATCAATGTCGTGTACATCAGGATCGATTTGTTCCGGACTCATGTACCTGGGCGTGCCCACAAAATTTCCTGGATGCGTAAGAGTTCTTTCTGCAGCAATCGAGTGTGCGGTCGCCTTGGCCAGCCCGAAGTCGATAATCCGCGGAGTAGGTTTGCCACTCACCTCCGCAACCAGTATGTTTGCCGGCTTCAGATCGCGGTGGATGATGGCCTTCTGGTGTGCATGCTGGACGCCCTCACATGTCTCATTGAACAGTTCCAGTCGCGCTCGAATTGTCAGTCTTTTCAAGTCGCAGTATTCGGTAATTGGCAGTCCGGGTACGTACTCCATTACCAAGTAAGGCTGGCCTGTGGACGTCGTCCCAGCCTCAAACACCTTGGCTATTGCGGGATGATCCATGATCGCCAGCGATTGCCGTTCCGACAGGAAGCGGTGAGCGATTTCCTCGTCGTACATCCCTGCCCTGATCAGCTTCAGCGCAACGTGTCGCCGCACAGGAGCGGTCTGTTCTGCCAGCCATACCTGTCCCATGCCACCTTCGCCAATCTTTCGGATAAGTTGAAAACGTTGCGCGAAGATGTGTCCCGCTGCCGGGGGTTCTGCAGAGATCACTCGGTCCCAATATGGGTCCAGATGCTCGGCGATCGGCGGTAAACGAAGGAAGCTGGAGCCTACCTCCTGCTCAGCTAGCAGAAGGGACTCCACTTCTTCGCGCAAGACAACGTCTGACGAGCAAGCCTCATCGAGGTACCGGCCACGCTGCTCGGGCTCAAGTTGCATGGCTTCATGCAAAAGCTCCTTAACGTGCTCCCATGGTTGCGTGATCATATTTATTGCTTCCGGCTTATTTCGCGATGTAACCAGATACGTGCAGTCGCCCAGTCGCGATCGACAGTAGCGCGGGAGATGCCCAGAACCTGAGATATCTGCGGAGCCGATAACCCACCGAAGAATCTCATCTCTACGATCTTTCCCTGGCGCTCGTCGATGCGCGACAACTCGTTCAGAGCGTCGTCCAATGCGAGTAATGCTGCATCTCGCGTGACGGGGAGAAATCGTAATTCCTCGTAATCAACCCTATGTCCCGCGTTACGCTTGTTCGCCCGGCGACTACGAGCGTAGTCCACCAGAACCTGGCGCATAAGCCGCGAAGCCACGGCGATGAAGTGCGTCCGACCATGTAGATCCCCCGGCAGGCCGTTTGCCAGACGCAAGTATGCCTCGTGGACCAAGGCTGTGCTCTGCAAGGAGTGATCCGGTCGTTCGGATTCGAGATGGTAGTGAGCGAGACGCCGCAGCTCCTTGTAGACAAGTGGCACTAAGGCATGGAGAGCTTCCTTGTCACCCTGCTTCCACTGATGCAGAAGCTCAGTAACCTCACCGTGCTGATCCACAGCCGTAAAGTGTCCGGCTGCCCTCTCCCCGGAAGAGTCCGAAGGACATGCATGCGCTCGAGCGTCGTACACCAAAGTGATGACCCCCTTTGCTTCTAAATAGTGTTCCGCAGACAGGTGGCGTTTCAGCTCCGGCATCCGACACCGCACCTTGCGACAAAATCTGGTCTAGCTTTTCGGCTCGAAATTTTTCCGACTGATGAGGCGATTCGCTCGCGCTTTCCGCTTTTTGGTGTGAACGGGGAATTCAGCCACCCCAATTTTCCGGCAAAACCGAAAAGGAGAAGAAATGAAATCCACAATCCATGGCACCTTGCCCAATCATTCGCCAGCGAAATCGAGTTCGCGGAGCCCATTCGTATCTAAGGAGAAAAGACTCATGAAGCACTCAACTTCATATCTGACCATCGCTTTGACTATTTGCCTGTTGGCTTGCTCCAGGCCGGCATCTGCGCAAGTAATCCCACAGGCAAAAACCAGTGCCGCGCCGGCGCTCACAACCTTCGGCGTCAACACACTCGTTGCCTGGGCGGGCATCTCATCCGTGTCTGCCGACGGACAAACCGTCCATAAAGTCGGATACAAATACTTCTACGACGGAGCGTGGCAGACCCAGCAGACCATGCCCTACGGAACTCCGCCCGGCACAGAAATAAATACTACTGCCGCGCCCGCACTGGCCCAGGCGGAGGCGGAGGGCGATGGCCTTAATCACGCCTACATGGCGTGGAGGCAAGACGACGGCCTCGTCCATTACGCCGTCTTCGACAACTCTAGTAACACCTTCTCAACTACCGATCCAAGCATCTGCTCCTCTTGTGACACGATCTCCTCGCCGGCCCTGGCGGGAGATGGCACTACCCTCTACGCCGCGTGGACGACTTCTTCAGGTACGATCCAATATGCCTCCTACACTGACGCTGCCTGGAACATCTATTCCGTGGATGTCCCCGGAGTGTCCACAAAAGTGGCGCCAGCCCTGGCGGCCTACGGAAACGATCTCTATTTGGCATGGGTAACGGAATACAACACCATTCAGGTTAAACATGCGACTCTTCCGCTGTCCTCCTCTGGAGCAACCTGGACGACCTTGCCCGCTCCGGCTGCGCTGACCAGCGTCGCGCCCTCGCTGGCATTCATCGGCAGTGTGTTGCCAAAGGTCCCGGAGAGGCTTTACGTCGCCTGGAATACCGGGTCGGCGATTGACTTTGAATCCTGGAACGGTTCGGAATGGTTCTCCTTCACGCCTCCGCTTCCCATTCCGCCCGGACCGCTCGAGAACTTCACCCCGGCTATGAATTTCTTCGCGACCGGAACCTGCCCAACCAACGGCTACCTCAACGTTGCCTATACTCTCGGTGGCTCCCCTGCCGGCCAGATCGAATTGACCACGATAAACACATCGACCTACGAGCCGCCCCTCTGCGGAAAGCTCTAGCTAAGCTAATTCTTAAGTGTCCACCAAGAAAATAGGTGGACACTTAAGGCCTAGGGCGGTGTCTGCTTGAGCTGAATTGCCGGTCGCGCAAAATTCGAACTGAAACACTATCCCGGTTTCACTTGTTTGCGGATTCATAAAATCCCCGTGGATTGTTTCTGCAGCAGTGTTCCAAGTCGAGAGCATGATCGATGCATGATAACGTTGATCATCCACTAGCTGACAGATTGTAAGCCCGGCTACTGCTCTTTCATGTTCGACTGCGCGCGCCTGAATGCCGCGTCATGCACATGCACTGATCCCTGAAACGGCCGGTTGATATCCGCGACGGCCACCAGCGCCAGCGCAATCAGCAGCGAAAAAGCGAACACCTGCAGTCCATGGAGCCATGTGCTATCCGCGCCGAACATGCAGCTCGATGCGATAGTGACCGCGCCTCCGATGATCAGAACGCACCAAGCACGCCAGACAGGTGCGATGTGCTTTGCAGCCGGATGTGGCGATGTTCCGACATTGCGCTCAGTTCCATCCCGCTGACAGGACGGCACGGTAGACGCAAGCTTTGGTAATACCGGCGGCCTCGGCCTTCTCGATCCGCGGCAGGCACCAGGCAGTGAACGTGGGGATGATGTCTCAAGTTCTGCGACCAGGGGTGTAACACAGCAAGCACGCCGATGCGTGCACCGAGAAGACGAGGATCGGCGGCGATCTCCAACAGCGTCCCGGAAGCTGCGCGAAATAGCAGTGTATAGATGATCCGCTGGTTGGGGTTTAGATGGATTGGTTCAGCACTCGGTTCAGGCGCCGGACGAAGGTGGCGGGATCTTTCAACGGGACGCCTTCGAGCAGCAGTGCCTGGTCGAAAAGGAGCCATGCGGCGTCTTCTATCTTGCTGTTGCTGGAGTCGGCAAGCAGCTTTCTGATGATCTCGTGATCGGGATTGATCTCGAGTGTAGGTTGCAGCTCGGGCAGGTTCTTCCGGCCCATGGCTTGCATCATTTGGCGCATGCGGGCTGAGGGCTCGTCCTCGTCGGAAACGATGACGGAAGGGCTGTCGGCGAGGCGCGATGAGGCACGCACCTCCTTGACGGACTCGCCGATCGTGGCCTTGATCTTCTCGAGCAGGGGCTTGAGCTGTTCGGCCTTCTCGGGCGTGGAGTCGTCCTTGAGGTCTTCGGAGACGGAGGACTTGTTGACGGACTTGAGATCTATGTCGCCGCACTTGGTGACGGTCGAGAAGACGATCTCGTCGAGGTCGTCGTCGAGGATAAGGACCTCGATGCCCTTCTTCTTGTAGATCTCAAGGAGGGGCGAGTTGCGAAGCATGGACTCGGAGCCGCCGGTGATGTAGTAGAGCGCCTTCTGCTCGTGCTGCATGCGCTCCTTAGCCTCGGGGAGAGAGGTGATGCCTTCAACTTTAGTGGACTTGAAGCGGATGAGGTCGAGCAGCGTCTCGCGGTTGGCGTAGTCGCCGTAGAGACCTTCCTTGAGCGGACGATTGTACTCGGCGATGAACTGCGAGTACTTCTCGGGATCGTTGGTCGCGATGGTCTTCAGCTCTAAGAGGATCTTTTTGACGCTGGCAGCCTTGATGTTGGTGAGTACCTTGTTCTGCTGCAGGATCTCGCGCGAGACGTTGAGCGGGAGATCTTCGGAGTCGATGATGCCGCGGACGAAGCGGAGGTACTGCGGGAGCAGCTCCTTGGAGTCGTCCATGATGAAGACGCGCTTGACGTAGAGCTTGACGCCGCCCTTGTAGTCGGCCTGGTAGAGATCGAGCGGAGCCTTGGCGGGAATGTAGAAGAGCGTGGTGTACTCGAGCGTGCCTTCGGCGCGGGTGTGGAACCAGAAGAGAGGGTCTTCCCAGTCGCCCGTGAGCGATTTGTAGAACTCCCTGTAGTCCTCGTCCTTGAGCTCAAACCTGGGGCGCTGCCACATCGCACTAGCGGCGTTGACCTGCTCGGTAGTGCGGGTCTTGATGGACTCCTTCTTCTCGGCGTTCCAATCGCTCTTGTCGTAGGTGAGGAAGATGGGGAAGGCGATGTGGTTGGAGTACTTCTTGACGATCTCCTGCAGGCGCCAGCTGTTGGCATAATGTGCGCCCTCGTCATTGAAGTGGATGACGATGGTAGTTCCGGCGGTCTTGCGCGCATCGGCGCCGGAGACCTCTTCGAGGTCGAAGCCGGTCTTGCCGTCGCTAGTCCACTCATATGTCTTCTCTTCGCCGGCCTTACGCGAGGTGACCTCAACCTTGTCGGCGACCATGAAGACGGAGTAGAAGCCGACGCCGAACTGGCCGATGAGGTTGGAGTCCTTGCGGGCGTCGCCGGAGAGCTGCGCCAGGAAGTTCTTGGTGCCGGAGCGGGCGATGGTGCCGAGGTGCGAGACGAGATCTTCCTCGTCCATGCCGATGCCGGTGTCGGAGATGGTGAGGGTCTTATTGGCTTCGTCGAGCTCGAGGTCGATGCGCGGCGAGTCGATGCCATTGCCGACGAGCGCCTTGAGCTTGTCATCGGTGAGGCTGAGGTGGCGCAGCTTGTCGAGCGCGTCGGAGGAGTTGGAGATGAGCTCGCGGAGAAAGATTTCAGGGTGCGAGTAGAGAGAGTGAACGATCAACTGCAGGAGTTGGGAGACTTCGGTCTGAAATTGTTGCTTGGACATAGCATCTTTAATTATTGCCGAAAACGGAGGGGCAGTGACAGACTGCGTGTAAGTGATTTGAATTCTTTGGTCTGCCGCGGCGCCGCCAAAAGTTGATTAGTGAAGCAGGGCGGAGAGCACGCTCGCCGGTCGGGTCACAGGCAAATTCGGCACAGGCCCGCGAGCAACACTCCCCCATTGGAATCCACAAACGTCAAGGCATACGATTGTGCGCTGGAGGAATTCTAGATGAAGATCGGTGACAGTGCGAGATTCTTCATCGGAAAGGTCAACAGGTGATGTGGGTCAAGAAATTCTCGAATACGATCGGTAAGACAGCCGTGAGACCTCCTGCGCTGCTGGCGCGGGCAGTGCAACACGCCGTTAAAAGACGAAAGGCGGAAAAGTCAGAAAGCCGACTTTCCCACCTCCCTTGAAAATCCCGCACACAACGCGGATGCACACTTTCCCACCGCCTCTACTCACCCCTGGCTAATCAATCAATCGGACACTTCATTTGATACGAAAAGCGAACATTTTCACTTGCTCACGACATTGACGGGTTGACGACCAACCGGGAGTTGCAAATCTTCGCCACTACTTTTTTGCTTCAGAGCCGCAGGGAGGGGCGAGTCGGCTTGAAAAAGGGCCATTTGCGTAATCCATCCCCGTACCGACTCAAGCGTCTAAACAGTATGACCTTCCGCAGCAGGCTACTCGTCACGTTCTTCGCAGTTGCCATCACTCCCGTCTTCTCGACGAAGATCCAGGCGCAGACTCCTGCTCCGCCAACCCACCCCACCAGCACACCGTACACTGGCGATCTAAGTATCTTCGAGAAACCAGGCCGCGATCAGCGCCTTCAAATCGATCGCGTCATGGACCTCCTAAACCTCAA
>Ga0206881_10332_pt1 | contig 10597 bp, 12 predicted proteins | sample Alteio_BWOrgCont_3_FD_152867 | JGI IMG/M metagenome (GOLD analysis project Ga0206881, IMG submission 152867) | Enriched cells from forest soil in Barre Woods Harvard Forest LTER site, Petersham, Massachusetts, United States -... | ecosystem: Environmental > Terrestrial > Soil > Temperate forest >...
AACGGGCCAAGCCTCTTAAGTAATTGGATTAACTAGCTAAGTGATTCAGGAAAGGAGTCAAAGGTTTTTGTGGAAGATGGAGTAAGTGTTCCTTTATCGGCTCTGGCAGCGACAAACTTGTTACTAGCGCCTCGTACGAATGTAATAGCACCATGTTCATAGGTTTTTGGGTTCCTAAAACGGAGGCGGTCACCTTTAACAATGCTACTTGCTCCTCCGGCTCTAATTCCGGGAAGTCCTCCCCACTTATCGTATGTCGGGTAGGTTTTACTTTCTGAACCGCCTCTTCCAGTTCCTCCCACAGCTCCCCTTGGTGATCCTTCTTGAATTGGTCGTTGTATTCTTTGTTCATAAGGTTCTAATGCTTATTTGCGTGTTATAGCCCTAGCGAAAGAGCCTTGGGAAGGTGAAAAGATGCTGGCGATTCGTCGTCAGCTTCAATCACAAGGTCTGGTCGCTGGCGCTGGATAAGATTAATGGTTATGCCCGGACTACTCGCTCCTTGCACGTCAATCGCCTTAAGTTTGGGAGCCACGAATTGTGCAAGCTCGCTGGCTATTCGCACTTTTGTTCGTCTATCCGTTTTGGGGTCACGGTAAAGGGTGACGAGTTCCCGCAGAGGATCAAATTCCAGTTCTTCCAAAAGGTCTAATACCCTTTCGGTCATGGCTCCAAGCGATCCTTTGGGTCGTCCGGCACCCACTCTTTTTCCACCCCTAGGCATGGGAAAGACTACCTGAAACGGGATCAAATTACGAGTTAAAACGGCTTATTTCAAAAGCTCGAAAGGCTTTCTGCCCAGCGCAGTGGCGAGTTTAACCACACTGTCGAGAGAGACGTTGTACCGGCCTCGCTCCACACCACTGATATAAGTCCAGTGGAAACCGGCCTTCTCTGCCAATTGTTCCTGTGTGATTTTTAGGCGGAGGCGAAATGTCCGTACATTTTGCCCTACGGTCTTGCGGAAAACCTGTGACATCCCGCCCAAAGGTGAGCGTTTTTGACCTTGACTAACATAGACGATAGCACTAGGTGTGATTTCGGCAGGTAGCGAAACACGCGAAGCTTTTTGATTTGGTTCTTAGATTATGGACTTGACGTCGATAAGCAAAATGTTCGCATTTCTCAAGAAGAAACCAGAATCCTCTAGGAGTGATTCTGATCTCATCCTCAGTTTGCCAGAGGATAGGTTCTTCCTTTTCCTTTCAACGCTAATTCGAGAGAGCGACCCTAATTCCCAGGTAATGCGCGTCATTGCATACCAGAATTTAGAAGTAAATATGAAAGTCACGGTTGAAATTGCAAAAAACGATCCGAGCTTAGGCGCTCCTGTAAGCATTGAGGATCACATCCGCTATTATGATAGGCTCAAAACCGAAAACAAGGAAAACGAATTTGCCGTTAGAAGGCTTTTGTGGTTTTTTCAGGCGTCTTTAATGAAGCGTGCTGAGGCTCTTGGACTAGGCCGTTCTCAATACGACGATTTACTGGCCGAAATATGGATAACGGTCGCAGAAGGCTGTTACTGCTTAGCAAACGTAGTTCAGAATAATATACTTTGGAGCGATGATGAAAAGATATGGTATTCTGAGGTAAAGAGCGAAAAGGACGGTATCGCTTATTGCTTGAATCTGATAGCGCCACAAGAAATCCGGCACATGGAGAAGGTGAAGAAATTTGCTATTAGTAAAGGAATTTATCTCTTTACGGATGATAGGGAAGACATGCACAACGTTTCGGAGACTCTCCAAAGCAGCATGGATGAGCAAATAGCGGCTCTCGAAAAAGAAGTGCAAGACTTAGACCGGCAGATAAATCAAACCGAACAGCCCTCTAAAACGGATAAAGTAAATATTGATAATAAAGCTACTTTAACTTGCGGTGTTATTAGCGATAAGATGGATGAAAGAATACTTGATTCTGCAAAAGATAATAAGACCGTAACAAGCAAATCGGAACCGATTCGGAGAAAACCGCCAAGAATTGTGGACAAGAATCCGATGCCGCCTTGCGATCAGCTACAGCAGCAGCAGATATTGTCCCCTAAGAGCACGAAAAACTAATCTGCCCTATCTCCGCTCGCTAATGTAATGAGAAACACATCACAAATATTTCTAACCATTTGTTTGCTTTCAATCGGTATTCTCGTTATTGCCTCTTTCAAACAACCCTATTGGTATTACCAGTGCGCTCATTGGGCAATCTGTGGTGCGGCACTTTTTGGAGCGTACCATGCTTATAAAACACATAAAACTGCTTTTGTGTGGATATTTATTGTTCTCGCTGTCGTATTCAATCCAGTTGCCCCGATTTATTTTCACCGTGCAATATGGTCGTTTCTTGATGTAGTGGCCGCTGTGATCTTTCTTGCATCAATCTTCATCTGTTTGAAAGGGCCTCCGACCACTCCCTAGTCACAAGTAGTGGAGATGGTTGCCATTTCACCGATGGTGAGCATAAAGCACGCGGGTAAAGTTACTTTACTTTCTTCCAAAACGCAGTTCAACAAATCCAAAACAATTCCTACTGTACAGATAACTCCTGTGAGTCAAAACCAAAAAAGACACTTAAATGGCTACAAAAAAGAAAATTGTGACCGAAGAACAAAGGCAAGCAAGGGCAGCGAGTAGGCTAAGATAAGTCTTTGAATAACAGCCAAAATTAAAGCATTGGAAGCTGAATTAGCTGTGTTAAAGGCGCTGCAAGCTAGTCTTGGGGTTAAGACACGCGGACGTAAGGCAGAAGCGAAGACGAAGTCAACTCGTAAAAGGGCTAAAAAGGGTGCCGTTGGCGAAGGAATTCTAAAATTTCTCAGCAAGAAGGCGGAAGGTGCGCACGTAAAGGAAATTTCTGAGGCTATTGGAAGTAAAGTTGCGAATGTCACAGCGTGGTTTTACACCACTGGCAAAAAGGTAAAGGGCATCAAGAAGGTTAAGCCGAATACTTTTGCTTATAAGGGTGAGTAATTTTCACCGTATTTCTAAAGAGGCATAAGAATTTTGAGGTATATGATTCGCATGAAAAAATAATGTCTTACTCGAACGATATTGCTTTAATATTTACTTGATGATGGCACATTATATCACTCCCCATACTGAGGAAGCTGGACGGCCTCTCCTTAACCGACCTGAATGCAGATGGTGCTTTTGAGTGCTGTAGACCTCGCTCTATTTCCGCTCCCTATTCATCCGCGATTTATCTTTAGCCTCTAATTCCAGCCGCAAGCTCTTTGATTTAGTGATGAAATCGCCCTTTATCTCCTCAACCTCGAATTTTCGAAGGCGTATTATTATTTTTGCAAGTAAGTCCGTCAATTCGTCGCGACTCATGCCATTTAAGTCAATTTCGCTCATTGGCAGGTTTGTTCAGAGCTCCTCTTGATCCACCTCTTTTGAGGCTGATTTTCTCAGCTGGAGCAGCAGCAGGGCGCTTGTGCGTTTGATAAAATCCTGGCGAATGCTTTCAGCTTCTTCCTCTCGGCTTTTCTTGGAGCCTATCTTATAGATGAAGTTGGGGTATTCCCCTGCGGAATGGAGGCGAGTTAGAAATCATCCCAAAATCGTTCATTTTTCCTCCTCATTCAAACCGTGGTTGCATCGGACCGTCGTACGCCGACCGGGTTCGACAAGACACTTTATCGAACCGGCTATATCTGGCTTTCATTTTGTTTTGACTCGCTTGCTGCGGATCTTACGCTGAAAGAATGAGACCTCTCTGGCAGCGGGCTTTGTTGCGAACGTCGTACGGAAAAAAATGGTGGCATTGGCAAGCCCAGCTGTTTTTGACTCCGCAGCAGGGCTTAATGTCGCCCGGAGAGCTGAAGGCTTTGCATGACTTGGTTTTATCGCATACCTCTGAAGGATTGATCATTGAAATCGGTACCCTCTTTGGCACGTCGGCTCTGATCATTGCCCTAGCAAAAAAAGCCGGGCAAAAGTTGATATGTGTCGATAACTTCACCTGGAACCAGTTCCAATTGCGTCACGACGAACACGCAGAAATCACTCGACGGATCATCAAACGACTCGGTGAAACGGTTGAATTGGTGGAAAAAAGCGACTCCGAATTCTTTCTTTCCTATTGCGGCGGGCCGCCTGCCATTGCTTTCTTCGATGCAATGCATGATTACGCATCAACCTCTGCATTTATTCGTTGGGCCAAGTCAGTCGGGACAGAAATTATCTGCGGCCATGATTATAATCCTTCTGATTTTCCTGGAGTGATTCAGGCTGTAGATGAGGCTGGTGGTCCAAGACACCTGGTTGAAACTTTTTGGGTGCTTTAGAGGAAGAGCCAGTTCGTATTGCTGCATTTAATCCGTTGTCGTTAGTTTGTATTCAATGAAACCTTTTGCTCTTCCGGCATGCGACTTGGCCCATGTCCTGGGCCGTGCGGACGGCGAATGGGAGGCATTGCGCGGCAAAAGGCTCTTGGTCACCGGCGGTACCGGCTTTTTCGGCAAATGGCTGCTCGGTTCGTTGCTTGAGGCCTGTGTGGAGCGGGAACTCGGGCTGTGCGTGACGGTGCTTTCGCGCGACCCGGCACCCTTTTTGTGGCAATTTCCCGAAGCTGCAGCGCTGCAATTCATGAAGGGCGATGTCACCGATTTTTCCCCGCCGTCGGAGCGCTTTGATTATGTCGTGCACGCGGTCACGGTAACCTCGTCCGTGGAAAACCCCGCGCAGGAGGAGGAACGCGTTCGCGCGATGATCGCTGGGACGCGGCGGGTGCTTGACTTGGCGCGACGCGATGGGGCGCGGCTGCTCTACGTGAGTTCCGGTGCGGTTTACGGTTCGTTTGTGGGGCGTCGGTCGGGCGCGAAGGAGGACGATTTCGAGACAGCGCAGCCGCTTTTCCCCTACGCTGTGGGCAAGCGCAAAGCGGAGGGCCTCTGCGCGGAGTCGGGGCTCGATTTCGTTTCCGCGCGCGGCTTCGCCTTCCTCGGCCCTCACCTGCCGCTCGACGCTCATTTCGCGGCGGGAAATTTTCTGCGCGACGCGTTGCGGGGCGGCCCCGTGATCGTACGCGGCGACGGGACGGCGCTGCGGTCGTACCTGCATCCCGCCGATCTTGTCGTCTGGCTGCTGCGCATTCTCCTGCGCGGCCAGCGCGAGCGCGCCTACAACGTCGGCTCGGACGAGGCGGTGACGACGGCGCAACTGGCGCGGCTCATCGCCGATGCAGTGGGTCCGTCGACGGCGGTCGCAGTGCAATCATCGCAGCCGCCTGGCCCGCAGAACGTCTACCTGCCCGACATCAGCCGCGCCCGGACTGAACTGGGACTCGACGTCTGGATTCCGTTGCGCGAGGCAATCGCGCGGACGGTCAAATTTTTTGATGCAATCAAACACCCTCGTGATAATCAATGACTTGAATATTATTTTAAGCTAGCAGTGCAACAAAATCGGTAGGTATCACCAGCTGCAGAAGCTGATCATTATCCTTCGAAACTTTTCGACTAGTCACACTTTAACCAGCTTGATAAGCTAAAACTTGCGTGTCAGGCATGCTTTCCCCTTTTGCTCCGACTGATCTGCGAAGGACGATTTTGCGCATGGCCTATCATGGCTCGACCGTTCACATTGCTTGCGCATTTTCCTTGGTGGAAATTCTGGCGGTTCTCTACCGGAACCACCTTAAACTGGGTATCGGGCCAAATGACACGGAAAGGGATTATCTTATTTTAAGCAAGGGTCATGGGGTTATGGCGCAATATGCTTGTTTGCGCGAAATCGGTTGGTTGAGCGAAGACCAAGTTCGAACCTATTATTCCGACGGTACCGAATTAAAAGGGCTATCAGATGCCAGTGTGCCTGGACTAGAAGTCAACTCCGGCTCGTTGGGACACGGCCTTGCAGTGGGAGCAGGTCTGGCCCTTGGTGCACTCCGTCGCGGGACATCCCAAAAAGTCTATGTCGTTGTGGGAGACGGGGAATGCAACGAGGGATCGATCTGGGAAACGCTTCTTTTTGCCGCCCATTTTCAGTTGACCAATATGTTGGTGATTGTGGATGCGAATGGGTACCAAGCCATGGGACGCACTGCAGAAATACTGAATACGGACAGCTTAGAAGAGAAATTTGCAGCATTTGGCTTTGAGGCCTGTACCGTCGATGGGCATGATGAGGTTTTGATGCATCAGGCAATCACCGAACTTGTCCACAGTTCGTTTCCCGGGCCACGGGCCATTATTGCACGTACGATAAAAGGCAAGGGGGTCTCCTTCATGGAAGGCAGCAACCTTTGGCACTACAGTCGACTGACGGAACAAACCTACCAAGCCGCGTTGACTGAATTGGACAACGCAGCTCCCTGATTACGCCCGTGAGAAATGCTTTCTCCGACTCTCTCATTGCTGCTGCCAGAGCAAATGAACGGGTTCTCCTGATCACTGGCGATCACGGGTACGCCCTATTTGATCAATTTCGCAATCTTTTCCCAAAGCAGTATATCAACGCTGGCATCGCTGAACAAAATATGGTTGGTGTGGCTGCGGGCTTGGCAAAAAGCGGATTTAGACCCGTTGTCTACGCCCTGAGCGCCTTTAGCCCGATTCGTGTTTTGGAGCAGATCAAACTCGATGTGTGTTGTGACAAATTGCCAGTTTTATTTATTGGGGACGGGGCAGGCGTGGTTTACAGCACACTTGGCGTAAGCCATCAAAGCACGGAGGATGTGGCCGCCCTGCGCGCGTTGCCACACATGAGGATTTTATCACCGGCTGATTCCCATGAAATGAAGGCGGCCATGGAGCTTGCCTTTGCGACTCCTACACCAGTCTATTTGCGAATGGGTAAAAGCGATCTTGGCCCAGTTCACAATGCACCGCTCAAATTGGAATGGGGTCGGCTTCTCCCTATTTGCCCAGGAGACGGCCCCCTTGTTTTCGTCGCTACGGGCTCCTTGGTGAACCTAGCGGTAAAGCTGGCTAAAGACTGGCCGGGGAGCGCGGTGTGGAGCGCCCCATGCCTGAAGCCTCTCGATTTGGAGTCACTCGTGGCAGCTTGTGACCGACATCGCCTCGTTGTGACCTTGGAAGAACATAATATCCTCGGGGGCTTGGGAGGAGCGGTGGCGGAAATTCTTTCGCAGGAACATCCACTGCCTATTTGTCGCATCGGCGTACCGGATCGATTCTCGCGTTTTTGCGGTAGTTATTCCTATTTGATGCGGGAACATGGCCTCGATCTGGATTCGGCGCGAAGTCAAATCACGGCGTTCACAAAAAAACATGATTTTAAATCAGCCGTCCGCGAATGATCACCATACTTATCCCCACCGCTAGCCGCCCTACTCTGCTGGCTACTGCATTGCGTTCAGTTTCCGAACAAACCGCAGTAAAAGAAATAGTTGAAGTCATAGTATCCGAAAGCAAAGGTGACTCTCGTTCGCGCGAAATTTGCCAACAATTTCCCAGTCTACCCATCAAATATATTTTTCGCGAACCGCAAATGAAAGGCATTGAACATTTGTCTGCTCTCAAAAAAGCCCATTGGTCAGGTGAATATACCGTCATGTTGCATGATGATGACTGGTGGACTCCCGATTTTTTGCATACGGGAATCGAAGCGTTAAATTCACACCCCAGAGCCTCATGCTTTTGTTGTAATAGTTACAACGTTCCGAATGAAGAGAGTATAGCATTAGCCTGTCCTTTAAGCGCCATTTTTTGGTTCGGAGCCAATTTCCCCAGCATGGGTCATATCTGGGAAATGAGCATGCAAGAGGTTCTCCTTGGATGCTTATTGCATACGCCCGCCATTTTCTCAACAATGATGGCAAGGTCTGAAGCGTTACGTGATTCCGCAATAATCTATGATACCGGGAACAGATTCGATGTAGATCGCATGTTTATTTTTGAGCTCTCTAGATACGGGACAATATTGTATTCTCCAATCCCACAGGCTTTTTATCGGATTCATGCCCAGCAGGATGTCAATAATTTTTCGGAGAAAAGCAGAACCACGCAAATGTGCCAGACTACGGAATGGATTATCAACCGGTCAGGAGAAACCGTGGAGTCGATAGGCAATCTCTTTTGCGCGCGGTTTGACAATTGCCCGAAAGACAACCGTGGGGCTTTTTATCATATGGCTATGCAACCATGGGCTCTTCCTATATTAGCAAAGCAGATGAATGAGTCATCCAACGTTTACAAATTATATGATAAAATTCATAAAAAAAGCCGTTTAAAATCATTATTGAAGCCGTTTATTCCGCCTATAATTGTTGAAAATGGCGCGTTCCTTCGTAATTTTTTTAGAATATGACTTGATGAGAATGATTTTGATTAACGTTCGCTTCTCAGCCTTTCATCATTACATGCTGATTCTTCCCTCAAGAGACGGATCGTCTAAAGGTGGAGATATAAAACCAAGATCGTCTTCCAATCTTAAAGGCCAAATAGAGAGTTCACGCCACAACTTATGATTTGAAGCGGCGGCATCCTTATCTCCGTGCTCCATAAAGAACTTTTCCTGTTCAAGAGCACATCGGGCTACGGATTCCCGAAAACGGGCAGGTTCGAAATTGTCGTAACTTAGCGCGAAAAAATCCATTAACTGCAATCGATTGCGGAGATTATCTGCTGTTCGCGCTAATTTGCCACTATCGCGACTGTAATACAAACGAGAGGTAGAAAGCAGCTCATTAAGAAATAGGCCACGGCCATTGGTAATGGCCCTCACCCACATTTCCCAATCAGCGGCGTGGAGTAATTCTGGTCGGAAGCCGCCTTGCTTTTCATAAAAACTTCGACGAATAACAACACCTGAAATCATCATGTCGTTGTTGTAAAGCAAATCATCGGGAGAATTGGATGGTTTGGCGAGTTTTTCATATCGATCACTAATACGTTTTAGTGCGCCTTTTTCATCATCTAATCTAGATCGAACAAAAAACACTGACACCATTGGGTGACTTTTAGCCAGATTCGCTACCTTGGCATAAAACTCCGGTAGCACGTAGGAATCCCCGTTCAAGATATGGATAAGGTGCCCGCGACTGCGCTTGAGGCAGGTATTGAAATTCGCCGTTGCACCTTCATTCCGGGGCTTGCGATAATACGCCACCCGTTCCTTGCCCACTTTTCGCACCACGGCTTCTGGATCGTCTTTCGTTGAACAATCATCCACCACTTCGATTTGCATCTGTTCCGATCCCGGGTCTTGAGCCAAGACACTTTCCAACGTTTGCCGCAAATATTTCGCGCAATTGTAAGCTGGGATCATTACTGACCATAGTGGTCGGTGAACTCCTTCCGGTACTTCTTCAATTGGAAATGGTTCGCATGGAAAACCAGTCGATTTCTTATTCATGTTGACACCGTTACTCTCTGTAGCTGGGGGAGGTCGTGACGACACGGAAATCATCCCTTGAAAAAAAAAGTTTTCCAGCAAATAGTTTCTGCCTCTTGTTTCGAAAGGACTACCGCCCCACTTGCATTTAGTCGACCTTCACAGACTCGCTCCAGCTAACCTTCAATACATTCTAGACTCAGTGCAACGCCATTGCTCAAATTACTGGTGAAATGAAACCGGACACGACGCTAGCTACTCAATGGCTCGAATCTTTTCCAGACAGCGATTTGGACGGCGTGGTGATCCATCTCGTCGACTTCGAGGATCAAGTCACCCTTACCACCTTAAAGCCGGGTTTCGGTCTATCGCTCAAAGCTTACCGGGAAGCTTTGCATGCCGTCGCCGACCGAATCCGTCGCCAGAACGGTAAGCCCTCTATCACCCTCCTGCGCCTCCTTGATTATATACGCGTGGCACTGGCCTTGGTGGATAGCCTTTCCGATTTTCTTCTGGTATCTTATACTGGCCTTTGCATTGGCTTCTTGCGATCAAATGAGACGCTCAAATCATTAAGTGCGATGTCAGCCTTAACAATCAATAACGATATAGAACTTGTCATTCCCGACAAAGAATGGATCGAAAGTATTCTGCAATCAATAATCCGTGATCTTGATTTAAAAGGACAAATTGTTGTCTCATTACAGGTGGATGAGCTATCGGATGGCACCGCGCATTACCCAAATGGCATTACCCTTGTTCTTGCTCTACTGGAAGAATACCCTAGTGAGTGGAGCGTTGATTCAGATACCGCGCAAGGCCACATCAACAACATTGTTGTTTTAAATAATGACTACGAGACATTCGTGTTTCTTGCGGCGCACGAGTTGAGGCATATCAGCACATTGATGACCTTTGCGTCATAGGGCATACTCGTAGTTGAGCAGGATCGTTGTTTTTGTAAATATTGTTAATTCGCGCCGCATTTGGACAACTAGCAGGCTTGAAAATAAAACGACTTTGTTTTTAGCGGGGAACGCCGTCCTTAAATCCAAAATTACACTCGCTATTGATGCCACTCCCCAAGAGCACCTTTGGCGACGAATTTCCCCTTATAGCCCCCCTTTGAGACGTAAAGTGGAGGGTTTATCCCCGGCTGCATTATTTGACGGCAGTACACATCCGCCTTTTCAGCGTTTCGGGTATATTTACTTATAGCCTCGCTCAAGTTGTACCTTGGCGTCGCATGAAGGGCAGAGCAATCGCGTATTCTCAGATGTGTAACCACCCATTGCTGTGAG
>Ga0206881_10334_pt1 | contig 10576 bp, 17 predicted proteins | sample Alteio_BWOrgCont_3_FD_152867 | JGI IMG/M metagenome (GOLD analysis project Ga0206881, IMG submission 152867) | Enriched cells from forest soil in Barre Woods Harvard Forest LTER site, Petersham, Massachusetts, United States -... | ecosystem: Environmental > Terrestrial > Soil > Temperate forest >...
GGTGGCAACCTCCTTGGCGGCCCGTCTGGCCTGTTGTCTGCGTTGTCGTGCCTGTTCGAGCTTGCGGTCTCGTTCGTCGAAGATGACTTGTGCGAGCCCGGCGAGCTTGTCGGCCGGCGTGATGTATCCGAGCGCGCTGTGGAGTCGAACGTTGTTGTAGTGATCGACGTACTGGTTGATTCGTCGCCTGGCTTCGTCGACGGAAGCAGGGCAGGCCGGCCTGACGCATTCGCGTTTGAGCGAACCATGCCAGCGTTCGAGTTTTCCATTGGACTGGGGATAGTAGGGACTGGTCCGTACGTGCGTTGCGCCCACCAGCCGAATGAACTCCTTGAAGTCCCTGGCGAGGAACTGCGGGCCGTTGTCGCTGATGATGCGTGGATGGTGTCCCGGGAACTTCTCCAAGCCCTGTTGGAGCACCAGTTCGATCTCGTATTCCTTCATGGATTCGCGCAGATCCCAGTGGACGATCAGTCGGCTCATGCCGTCGAGTACGGAGATCAGGAAGTAGAACGTTCCCTGGACATTGATGTAGGAGACATCGACGTGCCAGTGCTGGTGAGCCTCGAGCGGTTGCACGAACCCGGTTCCCTTCTTCGAGGGGGCATTATTTCTGTTGTCGAGCCGCCCGGCCGCCTTGAGGACGCGGTAGACGGAGGCGGGACTGACGGCGACGACATCATCATCGAGCATCATGAACGTGAGTCTCCGGTATCCTTCCAGAGGATGCGTGTCGTGGAAGTCGACGATGGCCTGACGTTCCCAGTCTTCGAGCCAGAAGTCTCGAGGGATCATGGCATTGTGCTCGTTGACCTTCCCGTAGCGGTCCTTCCACTGGTGGAACTTGCTGGTCCCCAGTTCGAGCCAGTGGAGCAGTTGTTTGGCAGGCAGTTCGGCACGCTCGGTCCAGTAGCCAATGTAGTCGACAATCTGGTCGCGCGTGTCGTGGGGAACCCAACATCCCTTCAGAGTTCCCCAAGCTCTTTTTTTGCGAGGACATTTGCCTCCATCAGCTCGCTGATGACCTCGTTCTTCTGGACGAGCTTGGCCTCGAGGAATTCAATCCGTCGCTGATCCTTGGAATGTTCCTTCCGACCATTGTCCGCACCGGTCGGGCGATCGAACGCCTTCTCCAACTGAGCGAGGGCCAGGTTGACCCAGTTGTGGATCTGGCTGGGTTGGATCTGGAACTCCTCAGCCAGCTTGGAAACGGGTTCCTTGCCCGACAAATGGCGACGGACGATCTGAGCCTTGGCCTCCGGTGTGAAGCGTCAGCGGTTCTGGGACATGCGAATTCTCCAGTCAGTGAGGTTAGATTAACCTAACCCAACCGCCATCAAATTCCACTTCCGACTGAGGCAACACAATCCTCCATCGTTCAACTCCTCCGGCACCGGATCAGTGTCTTCCCACGTCGCGCACAGGTGAAAATCAGGTTGCCCTTTCTTTGACGACGACATTCGTGCCGAGTCCGTCCGAAGCAATCATTCCTGCAAGCAGATTGCTGAATTCGCTGAGTTCGATGCGCTCGTGTGATCGCCAGCGATTCCAAATACTCGTGCGGTCACAAATAGTGATTTCATAAGGAACTCCACCTTGAATCCGCAATTCAAATTGCTGCATCCGCATTGAAACAGGCATCTTCCACGCGCGGGAAGGCGCATCGATCATAACCATGACGCCCGCTGATAATCCGCGTTTCCGAAGGGAAGCCTTAAGGCGGGCCAGGACTTTGTGTCCAGGTGGTATCAGCAAACGAGTGTCGTCAAGAACAGCATCCTGGACAGGCGAATCAAATTCCACGGATACTTGTTTTTGCTTGAACATCGATTTCTCGTCCACTGCAACAGATATTGGTGCCGCTCGGGTAACGCAAGCATATTGCCTTCGGCGGCCAGTTGGAGAATGCGCTTGTGTGATCAATGCACGCGGAGGGCGTGCGCCACAAAGGGGCTGTGTTATCGCAATACTCGATCATCCGGCTCTCAGGTGTCGTCTCCCCGCGGAATAAACTCAAGTCCCGAACAGACCGCGGAAAACCACATCCTCAGTTTTCACAGCGACGTTCGTGCCGATCCCGTCTGTCACAATCAGTTCAGATACCGTTCTCGCGACTCTTTCAACGCTGATGAGATCCTTTATCCACCACCGGACCCACGCGGCCGTGTGTTCGTAAATCCCAAGCTCGTACGGATCCCACAATTGGATCAGAAGTTGAAATCGCTGTTTCAGGAGAGTTATTTCCATCTCCCATCCATAGTCATTCCACATGAGAATCGATCCCACAGGTATTCCACGCTGACGCAGTGATGCTTTCAGTCGTAACATGACTCCGTGTCCATAGGGCGCAATCAACGTGCCGTGGTCCCAGATGCCGTCCAAGAGAGGCGACGAAAACTGCACGAAGACTCGTCGTTGCTTCATTAGTAACTCGTTTCCTGAGCAGAACACAAAGGGGCCGGGTCCAGGCTGCGCCCCCCGACGCCGCGTGTGCGACCGATTCTGAGTCGAGCGGCAGGTCGTGTAAACGCGGAAGACGTGGCATACGACAAGTTGACCGTCCACTCGGGTGTCGTGTCTCGACCATGAGCTGCGTCCCCTTTTGTTTCCGCGCATTTGTTTCCGGGTTGTGGGAGCCGGCTCAGAAGCGAATATGGACCTGTCCCCTGTGATTTCTCGTGTGGAGGTGATTATTCTAACTGTAACGCGGGTATCGCAATGACGCAAAGCGGACAAGAGGGTGGAGGCTTCATGATGAGAATGTTAATCACGGTCTGTGTGTTGTGCAGCGTGTATGTCGCCTGCCCGGCGTTGTGCCGTGGTGACGTGCCTGTCGGTGAGCATCTTTTCACAACTGACGATGGCGTGAGAGTGTCGATCATGATCACTGCGGTGAAGGACGGCAACGAGCCCCGTCTGAAGTTGGCACCTGCAATCCATGAGACGAGGGGTGGCGTCGATGCAGGTAAGAAATCACCATTGCAATCGTATACGTTTCCGGGAGACAAGCTGTCCACCTTGCGAGTCAATGATTGGATGGAGCGAGGAGTGATATGCGTGTGGGAGGTTGATGTCGGAAGCAAATGCGAATATCGCTGGGCGACGTGGGATCGGAGTGGAAATCACGCTCGAGGACTCATTCCAGCTACTGAAGAGATGGCCTCTCATCGCTTTAAAGTGCTATCTGTTTTAAGCCGCCACCGGCCGAGTGATGACGGATTCGAAGTGATACTCGATGGAGACTTGGAAAATAGATCTAAGCGAACCCTGTGGTATTTGAATGCATGCGGCAGTAAGTCCTCAGATCGGATTGGTCAATTCTATGCTTTAAGGTCGTCGCCGATACCTAATCCATCGCAAGATCGCCAATAGGCGAGGGATACGGATAGGAAACGGCAGATGGCTCCAGATGGATGGCACTCATGTTCCCACTGACTCGTATGGGAGACACTGTCACGTGAATAAACAAAAGAGCGTTATAGCGTGCGTAGTTGTGAGTGGGATCTGTGTGGTTGCATCGTTGTCAATGACTTACTGCTCGCGCCCGAGCGAGATGCAAACGCAATTTGACTTGAATGCTGACGGAAGCGTTCCGGACGCATTGCCGCTCGAATGGGATGCTGCAGCGCGCTGTTGGAGGGCCGTCCGTCCGCAGACGAAGCCGCGTGCCGCAGAGCAACTCACAGTGTTTTGCCAGACTGAGTCCGACGGAGTTGTGTACGGACTCATAGGGCGATATTCGATGTTCCGATTCGCTGTGTCGCGCGAGGCGGATGGGGAATTTAGTATCCCATGTTGGAAAACGAAATTCGATACGCACGGAAACGTCGTTGATGGAGAGGCTGAAATGCCAGGGTTGATCCAGATACCCATCGAGCTGGGCGATTCGAGTGCGATCGCCAAAGTCCCGTCGATTGAAGTATTGGAAAAGGCGAATTGGCAGAGGCGAAAGTAGGAGCAAACAAAGGAGTCAGCGGTGAATGGTACTGCCGTGCCTGATCGTGGATTGTACCGGCGCGCGCAGCGGTGGGACGCATGCGCGAGGAGCATGTGCTGGAAGTTGGATTTTCGTTGGGATCGACGGCGGGGACTGGTCGGGGAGATTGGTGATGATCACACCATGAAATCACAAAAACGGCCGGGCGAGTTTCCACGCTCGGCCCCGCGTTGTGGCAACGTGAGATTGGGATTGCAACAGAACAGCCCCGGAGATAAACCGGGGCGTGTTCCTTTCAGCTTCCCGCGTATTGGAGGCGTCTCCCATGCTCCGAACTGTCGGCGCGATCACTCTTATTCTGTTCCTTTCGGAAGGATGCGGTACGTTCCGGGCGACGACCGCCCACGATACGTCAGTCGATCAATCGACCAAGCAAGCTACGCTCCCATCCAAGCCTGAGAGCAACCAAGTGACGTTCCGAGAACGTCTCTATCGAGAGTTCATGACATGGCCCCCAATCTGGTTTCTGCTGGGGTGTCCAGATTGAATTGATGCTCGTCCTGACCGCCATCACGAATCTTTCCGATCAGTGGGAACAATGGTGCCACCCACCCAGTTGACTCTGCGACGTCCACACGTGGCTGCATGTCGTGAAGAACTACCACCTGCGCCTCCGCCGAGAAGCTGGCTGAGTCCCCTCGCGCCAATCCTACCGCAGTCCACTCAAAGGGAAGCGAGAAACTCCCGTCGCAGGTTGGCCGCATCCATGGCGACCACAACTTGCGGCAATCTCCGCGTTTCTGTCAAATGGGTGGGTGGCACCCATGTTCCCTATCACCAAATTAGCCGGTCGGCACCGGGTTGCCACGGACGTAAAGAGCGAGGAGGACCAACAAAATGACTGTTTTTTCTGTGCATGTCATACACTACGTCAACTTCTGCGACGGTGTGCAACCCGACTACCCTGTGTGGTGGAGCACATACTTGGTTGATTGCAAAGACGTTGACGAAGCTGTACGAATCGGCCGGGTGAGGGCCAAATCTGTAGGTTCGATAATTACCTGCGACGATAGGGAGGCTCGCCTCCTGTTCGGTGGGATACGAGTAATAATGGAAGTGTTTGACAATAGCAAAGGCAATGTCCAGGTGACTGGCTGTCCTGAAGTCGCGTCGTTTCAATTGCAGGTGAAAGATCGAGAGGCGCTCGACAGACTAATCGATGGAAGTGAAGTGAGAGCAATCATCGATGATGTATCTGGAGAATAGAATAGAACGGTTCATACACTGGCGAGGAGTAGAAGCCCATGTGTTTCATCTGATCAACCGCTGCGTGTGACAGACGTACAATCGGTCAAGGCCGGGCTATTCGCAACGGAAACAATGGATTCGCAACCGCCTCGAAGACCTGGCCGGGGTCTTTGGTCTGGATATTCTCGGCTTTTCGGTAACCCGCCGCTCATTCACGCCGATTGCTTTCGACTTCCTTCTGATCAGCGTCATGCTGATCTGATGAGTGTCGATCAGTGCAGTTCAGTGTTCCCAATCTTCTTCCTCATATGCTATTCGCAACCCGTACGATTCAATGACAGTCGATCGGGAACACGGCTCTGACACGCAGAGATGAATTCAGAACACTGATCTGCACTGATCGACTCTAATCAAGAAGAAGGAGAATCGAAACGATGGATGGTGCGCGAGTCCGTGGAGTGGGGTGCACTTTCTTTCAGTGTCAGGCTGTTCAAAGTGGGCCGCAATTCCATCATTGTGTGCTGGATCTGCTGGGACAGATTGGAATGGTGTTCCATACGGCGGATCCGTTTCCGTCGCCGGTCGACCCGGATCCCAAACGACATCTCGACAGCACAGGTCGATTGCTCCGTACCATTGCTGCGATCCATCCGCTGCTGCAGCCAATCAATCCCGAATGGAACAGGACAGGAGACTTTGTCGGCCGCTACGAACCCGAGAATATTGGGGGGACCTTCACGATCGGAAACGCAAATTTCCTGGGAGCCACCGATCATGATCCGGTCCTGAGCGACATGGGTCGCAGTCGCCTGGAGTTCTTACGACTGGTCATCCCACTCGTCAAACCGCGCTGGCGTGTGCTGACAATGGGAGCGGCGTTCCGGATGTCACCAGCGAAATGATTGACGCGCATGGCCTGACGCTGATGTTCTGGGCCACCTACTTCGGGCCTGATTACGTCGAGCATTTCGGCAAAGAGTTCTTCTTCAACATTCCCGCTTGGCGCGTGGAAGAACTGGATGAGGGAATCCTGCTGACCGTGACCGAATCGTTTGGCGATTTCACAGGAGACAACGTGAATCCGACGCTTCGCCATTTGAAGCAAACGTTTCACTCCATCCACCCGAACGGACGCGCACCCGTTGTCCATGGAGTCGGTTGCCAGTTCTACGGATGTCGGGCCGTCGAACCCGATCCGAACTTCAACAAATCGATGATTGGACTGTTGAAACGATTGGGAGTGGAATTCTACTCGGCAGCTCCGTTTCCACCACCGATCGATCCAAATCCCGAACAAAAGCTCGGTCCCGATGGTCGAATCTCGGGCAGTTTTCTATTGGCGTCGCACCGGCTGCTGGAACCTGCCAACCCCGCCTGGAATCACAGGTGGGGACATCTCGGCAATTATTCCTCCATCATGCCAGGCTGGTTCAGCATCGGCAGGCGTCTGGTCAGAGACGACTTTCCGGAGTACGAAGCCGCACTGAATGAGATGGCGCAAGGTCGCGTCGAGTTTCTGAAACTGCTGATCCCGCAGGTCAAACCCGATTTCGCCCTGGCTGACGACGTGTGGGACGACGGCGTTAAACAAGAACAACTCGAAGCGGCCAACCTGCGAAAGCTTTTCTGGGTGAGCTACTTCGGGCCGCACTACGTCGAACATCATGGCAGGAAATTCTTTTTGAATATTCCTGCCTGGCGAATCGAGGAACTCGAAGGCGGATTCCTGGTGATAGTCACCGAAACGTTCCTCGAATTCGCCCGACACGAACCGAAGAAGACGCTCAAGTACCTGAAACAAAACTTCAAAAGCATTCGACCGAACCGGTTTCGGATTCATCCTTCATTCTGAGGTCTGTCCTGATGAACCCGGAAACCGTATTTCCGTCTGTCGGCACTCTCAGCGACATCGTCGAACCCCACGGTTCGATGCAAAGTCCGCAATTTGCGCAAGAACTGCTTTCAAGCCATATCAACGAAGAAGCAAAAAGCCGCATTCGCGAATGGCTTCAAAAGAAGAGTGCCTGAGGCCAATATATTCGCAGTCTCGCCGCAAGTACTTCGTGTCCTTCTGTGGAAATGCTTTTTTGAACAGAAGGGAACGAAGGAAGCGAAGGTTGGGATGTGCGACAAAGTCGTGGAGCACGTTTTCCAACGTGCTCGTCATGCTTGGTAGCAGGCACGTTGAAAACGTGCCCCACGTTTTTCGCGACTTTTGTCGCGAGCGTCAGATGTGAGGTATCTGAAATTTGACAGGAAACAAACGAGGGGGAACAATGGCGAGGGAACAATGGTGCCACCCACCCAGTTGACTCTGTGACGTCCACAGGTGGCTGCATGTCGTGAAGAACTTCCACCTGCGCCTCCGCCGAGAAGCTGGCTGAGTCCCCTCGCGCCAATCCTACCGCAGTCCACTCAAAGGGAAGCGAGAAACTCCCGTCGCAGGTTGGCCGCATCCATCGCGGCCGCAACTTGCTGCAATCTCCGCATTTGTGTCAAATGGGTGACACGCATGTTCCATCCCGATTTATTCTGAAGGACGGCTTCGATGCGTAGGTTCCACCTAAAATGTATTTTTGGAAAGCGCTACTTTCCGCTGCTGATTGCCGTACTCTTCATTCTAAGTGTAATAACTGTAGAGTTGCTTGCTCCCGAAGTGCGACTTGGATTTCAACTTTCTTGGTATCGCATTGGAGTACATCGCACTTCACAGAGTGAATTGGGCGTTTTCGTCCGAGGGAGCGACGAAGACGTTGTAGCGGCGGCAGGCATCTTGGATCGCTATCTGGCTGTCACCAACTGCCCTCAGCGGAGGGTCTGGATTCTCGATCCGGTTGGCGACAAAGGTTTTGAGCGGATTGCCGAGCTAAAAGACATTACGAGGCTGACAGTTCAATCCAGCAGCGTCTCGAATGCGTCCCTCTCTTCATTGGTCGGTTGCACGGAATTGCGAGAGCTGACGATAAACTGTCCGAACGTCGATTGTGATGGCGTGAAGCACCTTGCAGTGTTGAGTTCGTTGCGTCTGTTGGATTTGGGCGAGACCAAAGTTTCAGACAAATGCCTGCCGATTTTGGCCGGTCTTCCTCAACTTCGTGCTTTAGGGTTGTCGAAAACACTCGTTTCCAAGGAAGGATCGCCGCGTTCCAGAAAGACCGTCCAGACGTTCAAGTCAGCGATTCAATCGCTCATCGGGAGTAACGTACCAGGGCCGTTTCAAAGCGTTTCCGATTGAAGAGGACGATGACCTTGATGCCGTGCTGCGGTACGTGGAACGCAATCCAGTGTCCTTCCACAATCCACGATGATTGTTCCGATCTCGTTCTCATTCCTCTCCGCGCCTCCGTGTCTCCGTGAGAAACCTCTTCTTGCCTCACTGAAATGCATTGATTTCTCACGGAGGCACGGAGGCACAGAGATACAGAGAGGAGGCAAGCGGGAAACTCCCCTCGCAGGTTGACCTACATGAAACTGTCGGGCGTGAAGGTCGGGTTACTTATCAACTTTAACAACATCAGACTGAAAGATGGCATCAAGCGTTTTGTTCTTTGATTCCTTCGTGCTCTTTGTGTCCGTCGCGGTGATCTGAAATGCCGAACAAGCTGGTCAACTTGACCCGCAGTCGCTGGTGGTTCAAAATATTGGCGTGTTGATTGGAAGCCTGCCATTCATCGCGGGCAAGTTACCTTGAACGTTCGGCCGACGAGAATGTGGCCTTTTTTCTCTAACAGGGACTTTCGCGATGTCTGAGACGGGAATGCAGCTCCTCGCGACCTTTGACTCGATGCCGGTCGAGGAGCAGCACGAATTACTGATGACGATGCTGCGGCGAAGCGGCGAGCTACCCGATACGATTGTGTCCGACGATCAACTCGTCAGAATCGCTGACGAACTCTTCCAAACGCTCGATGCTGAGGAATCGAATGGCGATGACGCGCGGTGAGGTGTGGCTCGTCGATCTCGGCATGGTTGCCAAGGTGCGTCCCTGCTTAATGCTGAGCATTCCCGCCGATCACGACAACGACCGCGTGTTGGTCACCGTTGTCCCGCACACAACCAGCACGCGGGATTCGCGGTTCGAAGTTGCTTCGAACGTTCGTTTTCTCAAACCTGGGGCATTTGATTCACAGAACCTCATCACAATTCCAACTGCCAAGCTCATACGGCGCCTCGGCTCGCTGCCGGACGATGAGATGTCGAATGTCGAGAAGTCGGTGAAACTGTGGCTCGGGTTCGACACCAATCCCTCATGTGCGGACGAACAATTGATCGATCTCACATGAATAATTCGTAGGATCGTGCCGAACGAGGCGGTCAACTTGACCCGCAGTCGCTGGTCGCTCAAAGTGTTGGCGTGTTGATTGGAAGCCCGTCGTTGATCGCGGGCAAGTTACCTTGAACGTTTGACAGAGTCGGAATAACTCGATGTCCATAGCTGCGCGATTGCGTGCGGTTCCTTGGGATGCTTGGACGGCGTACGCCTCCATCCTCATCTATGCAGCATCGCTTTTCCTGACTGTTTTGTACCTTTTGGACGGAATGGCCACCTTTGCTTTAATTGCACTTCCAATGCTAATGGTCAGCATTGTGGCACTTTCCCTTCGTTCATTCTTCAGTGCCACGAGTCGTCACCGGACGTTCGCGATGTGCCTTATCAGTGTCTGTGCGCTGTCATACTGCGGTGGATCGGTCCGAGCTTGCATGCGTCTGTATCTTGATCGCAAAGTCGCAATGGCTGGTGGGGAAGAGATTCTTCGAGAGTGGGCTGAAGGTATAATGAACGAATGTCAGCCCGATGAACCCGATCAACGATTGGAAAATGATGAAATTCCGGTCGGCGTGCGAACGCATCTCCGAGGTTACGTGACGGCAAATGCGGAGGCGGTCACAATCCATCTCGGGGGTGGATTCTTCCACTATTGGGTTAACTTCCGTCGTTATTCCGGTCATCCAGAACATCCTGCAACGATGAGCTATGCCTTCGAATAGGACGCTCCGGCATGTGTCGCCGAACGAGACGGTCAACTTGACCCGCAGTCGCTGGTGGTTCAAAGTATTGGCGTGTTGATTGGGAGCCCGTCGTTCATCGCAGGCAAGTTACCTTGGTCGTTCGGCAGCGTGGCGATGCCTGAGAAAGCCGTTAAATGTGATCGATGCGGCGCAAATGCTGAACTGGCTTTCGGTGAAGGCGGCTTTGGATGGTGGGAATCACTGCATTGCCCTTCGTGCGGTCGCAACTGCGAAGCTGATGGTTGTCCGCCAATACCCGACGAGTACCGGGAAATTATCTTGCGCGAGCAGGGCGAGTGGTCGCTCGAAGCTCCTACACCCGTCACGACCGAGTTGCTGAAGGCGCTCAGGGCGCGACTCTCGCTTTCATTGACTGAAACG
>Ga0206881_10335_pt1 | contig 10563 bp, 9 predicted proteins | sample Alteio_BWOrgCont_3_FD_152867 | JGI IMG/M metagenome (GOLD analysis project Ga0206881, IMG submission 152867) | Enriched cells from forest soil in Barre Woods Harvard Forest LTER site, Petersham, Massachusetts, United States -... | ecosystem: Environmental > Terrestrial > Soil > Temperate forest > O...
TCCTTAATGTAAAGAGTTCCTCCCTGTTAAATTTTTTTGATTCTTTTACCAGTTCAAGTTTCATCAACTGCTCTTGTTGATCTTGTTTGGGATTAAATATTCCATTTAACTGGCTGCATTGGTGGCAAATGCCGTTCTTGTTTATAAGGGCGCACCTGTTTTCGAAAATGCCCGTCATAGTATTCCTGGCATCATTCAACAAGTGTTTTATCACTCCTTCCGTTTTATCCAGAATGAGACAAATTTCTTTCACCTGGAAATCATAAATGTCTTTTAAAATCAGTGCTACCTGGTTTTCGACAGGTAAGGTTTTCGAAATACAGGTAAAACAAAAATCAACATGCTCCTTTATTTCATAGGCCCCGGCATTAGAGGTCTGATGAACAATCCTGAACGACTGTCCGATCTCCTGCGAGCCTATAGCTAAATTTGCACCCCGATCCTGTGCATCAGCCGGCCATCTTTTTAATTTTCTTAAATGATCATAAGCCAGGTTGGTTGCTATTCTAAATACCCAGGTCTTAAGAGAGGAATCCTGGTTGAATGTAGATATCTTGTCAAATGCCGTGATGAAAGTATCATGCGTCAGGTCCTCCACATCATTCCGATCGGCAAGTAAACGATAGAGGTATGATTTCAGCTGGTTTTGAAATCCGGCAAACAGTGTTTGAAATGATTTAATATCGCCGGTCAAAGCATTTTTTGGGGTTTCTTCTTTTTCCATTTAATCAATTTAGTAGTAAAGCGGGTTGCAGACTTTTGCAGGAAGACTGCAACCCGACAAATATATTATAATACGTTTAATTTTCCGCAGTCAACGTCAACTATATGACTATTGAAAACTACCCCGTTTTCAGAAACCAGGAAGGCAGCTGTCTCGCCTAGTTGTTTCAATGTCGGCCCTGATTTCAGGATATCAAATCTTCTGTATTGCGAAGTCATTTCTTCCTTGGAAATGCCCAGGTGTTCGGAGAAATCACTGATCATTCCTGATATCTTTCTTGTCTCCATCAGGGCGGCGGAGCAAATGCAGATCGCCTTAATTCCATTCTTGCCAAACTCAGCGGCCATTATCCTGGTCAATCCTTCTACGGCTGCGCAGGCAGAACCGAACCCTGCCATGTTAGGGGCCTTCATCTTTGACATAGATGCTGTCAGTAGCAAGATGGTGCCCTCGGACCCCGATTGGATCATATACTTTGCAGCGACCCTCGAAGTAAGGAATTGCGAACCACAAATCCTTTGCAGTGGATTCAGAAATTGCTCAAAAGTGGCCATTAAGGTAGGCGTACCACTGCCTGCATCCTTATAGTAGCTTCCTATGCCATTGAATACCATATCCAATTTCCCATTTTCGGCAACCACCTTTTGTAAATAGTTGTCAATCTCGGCCTCGTTCATTGCATCCACTTTTCCTGCCTCAGCCCGGCCGCCGCCTGCTTTGATCTCTTCAGCCAGGGCTTTTACTGCTGCCAGGTTCTTGCCCGTAACATATACTTTTGCACCATGCTGTGCAAATGACTTGGCTACTGCTCCTGCAATTTCTCCCGATGCGGCGAATATGACGCCTACTTTGTCTTTTAAATTTTCCATTTTGTTTATTTTTATCTTTTGACGAATTGGTCATGCAAAACGGTCGGGTTTTTATGAAATATCCCTTAGATGCACAATAATCAACTGATTATAAGCCATCTGCGAATATTGAAGATATTAGCGTATGGGAAGAAGGATTACCTATATCCGTATTATGTAGCTCCAGTAATTTTGGGAAAAGGTAGGAATTGCCTGCGGAGGCACAGCTGTTCTTTTACTGGCGGAGAGGGGGGGATTCGAACCCCCGGTACACTTTTGGGCGTACGACAGTTTAGCAAACTGCTCCTTTCGGCCACTCAGGCACCTCTCCTATTCAGTTATATAGCGTAAAGTTTATAAAGAAAGTCGTTCCGCTTTACAAACTTTTTACCCTTAAAGGGCTGCAAAAGTAAAAAAATGTTTCTGACAAAGGCCATTTTTGGGTACTAACTGTTTACCCCACCCCTATAATAGAAAGAATTTAAGATTTTTTTAATGCTTATCAGGACTATTGCTTGGGTGAAGAATGCTTTAATACCCTTGCTTCCGCATAAAAGATGATTTCTTCAGCAATATTTTTAAGGTGGTCTCCAATTCTTTCCACCATTTTCATAATACTTATTACAGGTATTGCCTGGGTAATGCTATCCGGCTTGCTCTTGGTGTATTCTTCTGCAATGCTTACCGATTCATCAGTAATATTATCAATAGCTTCGTCCTTTATCAGTATATCGCGGGCCAGCAGGGTATCTTCCTTTTCAAATGCCTGCAACAAACTTTTATACATATCCAACGACATAGCAAACGCCTGTTTTGCATTTATTTTTTCAAGGAATTCGCGGTCAAATCCCGGTTTGGAGTGTGCTACCATGCGGGCAATATTATCGGCAATATCTCCAATACGTTCCAGGTTGATATTAATTTTCAACGCAGAAAGAATAAACCGTAAATCAACAGCTACAGGTGTAAATAAGGCAAGCAAGGTTTCACAACGGCTATCTATTTGCAGTTCTTTCGCATTTACCAACTTTTCATTATAGGCAATTTCCTGAACTACCGAAAGATTATTATCAATCAGTGCTGTTTGCGCGCGCTCAACCTGCGACAAAACAAGTTTATACATTTCGAGCATCTCTCTTCTGAGAGCGTCCATTTCGGCTTGAAGATGTTCCATTTTAGTTCATAGAGTTTGAAAGTTCATAAAATTGAAAGTTCGCAAAGTTTACAAAGTTCATACTTTTTATATTACAAATTTTATAAACTTTAATTGACTATCCGAATCTGCCAGTAATATAATTCTGCGTTTTTTCATTTTTCGGATTAGTAAAAACTTTCTTCGTATCGTCATATTCCAATAGTTCCCCCAGGTAGAAAAAGGCTGTTTTATCGCTTATACGGGCAGCCTGCTGCATATTATGGGTTACTATTATCAGTGTATAATTGCCTTTCAACTCATATAACAAGTCTTCAATTTTTGCCGTGGAAAGAGGATCTAAAGCTGAGGTGGGCTCGTCCAGTAAAATCACTTCCGGCTTCATGGCAACTGCCCTTGCAAGGCAAAGCCTTTGCTGCTGGCCACCCGAAAGAGACGTGCTTCTTTTTTTCAGATGATCTTTCACTTCTTCCCACAATGCCACTTTTTTCAGTGCATCTTCTACAATATTATTTTTCTCGTCTGTTTTTAATTTAACGCCATTCAGAATAAAGCCCGAAATCACATTTTCATAAATACTCATGGTAGGAAATGGATTGGGGCGCTGAAATACCATACCTACCCTCCGCCTTACGGTCATGGCCTCCATTTCATTAATATTTTCGGAATGGAGAAATATTTTCCCTTCTACTTTTGCTTCCGGTGTTAGTTCATGCAAACGGTTGATGGCACGCAGAATAGTTGTTTTTCCACACCCTGAAGGACCCATAAAAGCAGTAACCTGCTTTCCGGTAATTTCCATATCAATACCCTTAACAACCAAGTTATCTCCAAAAGACACCCGAAGGTTTTCAGTCCTTAAAATTGTACCTTCCATTTGTTTTCAAATATTTTAATTACAGCATTTAATACTATGATAAATGTAACTAATATTAATGAACCACCCCAGGCAATACGGTGCCAATCATCATACGGACTGGAGGCGTATGTAAATATCACTTTGGGTATAGTGTCAACCGGTTTAAAAATATTAGCGGTAAGGGCAGGATTACCAAAAGCGGTAAATAATAAAGGAGCTACTTCGCCCGCTATGCGCGCTATGCCAATAATACATCCGCTGAAGATACCACCTATCCCTGCCGGTAACAGAATCTTCATAGTGGTTCGAAAATAGGATGCCCCCAATGCCAATGAAGCCTCTTTGAGTGTTACGGGGATAAGTACTAATGTCTCTTCTGTATTTTTTATAATAGGGGGAAGCATCATTATTGCCAATGCCACGCTACCTGAATAAGCTGAAAATTTGCCCGTAGGTTTTACAATCCAAACGTAAATAACTATACCTATTACTATGGATGGTATCCCCTGCAATACATCTACTGCTATGGCAACCCAATCTGATAATTTTCTGCCCCTGTTTTCAGCCAGGTATATACCAACGGAAATCCCAAGAGGAATAGCAATAATGGCAGCCAGCACCACCACTATAAGGCTGCCTACTATGGCATTTAGCATACCCCCACCCGTTTCTCCTACCGGTTTTGGGTTCTGGCTAAATAATGCCCAGTTGAGGCTTCCTATGCCCATTTTAAATATATAGAAAAGGATAATAAAAACTACAGCAAGGCAACTAAAGGTAAGGCCCCATACCATAGCAGCAAATATCCTGTCTTTTATACGCCTTCCTTTCAGTCCTTGTATATCGTATGGTGTCATATTATCTAGTAACTTACTTTTTTAATAATTAATCTGCCAATGAGGTTAATAATGGTGGTAACCACAAAAAGCAATAAGCCCACTTCAATGAGCGTGCTTAAATAAACATCTCCCACGGCTTCTGTAAATTCATTGGCAATAACACTTGCCATAGTATAAGAGGGGCTGAATATATTGTGTGGTATTTCAGGCGAATTGCCAATTAATATGGTAACCGCCATTGTTTCGCCTAATGCCCTGCCGAGCGATAGTAGAAAACCTGCTGAAATACCTGAAATATTGGATGGAATAATAACTTTTGTAATTACTTCTGCACGGGTGCTCCCCAGTGCATAAGCAGCTTCTTTCAGGCTTATCGGTGTCATGCTTATTACTTGCCTGATGAGCGATACGGAATAAGGAATAAGCATAATAGACAAGACAATGGAAGCAGTAAAGATACCAACCCCCGGAGCAGGCAGGTGAAGTTTCAGCTCCAATTTACTTATAAGAGGTGCAAGTGTGTATAAACCCCAAAAACCATATACCACAGAGGGAATGGCGGCTAAAAGGTCTATCACATTACGGAAGATATTCGGAATAACGCCTTTGGGATAATATTCTCCCAAGAAAAGAGCGGCAGCTATAGAAAACGGAGCAGAAATAAGAAGTGATAAAAAAGAGGTAATAAGCGTTCCTATTAAAAAAGGAAGCATTCCGAAATGGTTGGCAACAGGGTCCCATGTTTTTCCCCACAGGAAACCAAATCCGTTGGCCTTAATTGCAGGCCAGGAAGAAACTAATAAGGTAAGAAAAAAGATTAGGAGCAACACCATTGTGATGATAGTTACAATGCTAAGCCATTTTACAAAAATCTTATTTTCTAATATCCTCCAACGATTCTTCATTTTTCCATATAGAGAGAAAGGCCATACTTACTTGTAAAGTTCACAAAGTTAAAAAAAGGGAGCGCCCGCCGATTCTCCCTTTTAACCAAAACACAACCTCACGTGAAAAAGAACATTCTTAGCGGGCTCGTGTGAGATATTTTTATTTAGCTATTAGCAGCTAGCTAATAGCCAGTAGCTTACTGTAATACAGGTTGTCCGCCGTAGGTAACCGATTTTAAAACGGCTTCGGCAGCAGCAACAGCTTTAGGAGGAAGCGGAGCATAATTCAATGGGGTAGCGTCTGCTTGCCCATCGTGAATCATCCACCACAATTCCTTTACCAGGTTGGTTGCTTTATCTTTGCTTCTGTTATTATAGTTTTGTTCTTTGTAAATCATAATCCAGGTAAAGCTGCTGATAGGATATCCGTCAGGAACATTAGCATTTACAATGCTTATACGGGTATCGGCAGGAATATCGCCATTTGCACAAAGGCTGGCAGATTGTATGGATGGCTTGATATAATTTCCGGAAGCATTTTTAACAGTAGCAAACACCATATTGTTTTGGAGTGCATAAGTTAATTCAATGTATCCAATGGTGCCAGGGCTTTGTTTTATCATTCCGGAAACACCTTCGTTTCCTTTTCCACCCAATTCGCCATCAGGCCAGTTTACTGATTTGCCTGTTCCGATTTTGGATTTCCAATCATCGCTTATTTTAGAAAGGTAATCGGTGAAAATGTAGGTTGTTCCACTACCATCAGAACGGTGAGCTACGGTAATATCCATATCAGGAAGACTTACACCTGAATTTTCTGCTGCAATTTTAGGATCATTCCATTTGGTAATGGTTTTCATAAATATTCCTGCAATAACTTCAGGAGTCAATTTCAATTCAGGATTACCGGGCAGGTTATAAGAAAGAACTACTGCTCCCAAACAGGTAGGAAATTCAACCACCGGTGCAGGGCATTTTGAATTGTCATCATCGCTTAAGAAAGCATCGGAAGCACCAAAATCAACTGTTTTATTCATCAGTTGCTTTATACCACCACCGGAACCAATAGATTGGTAATTGGTTTGAATGCTGCTTGTTTTACCATAATCGCTGAACATTTTAGAATAGATAGGAAAGCCGAATGTGGAGCCTGCGCCTAATATTTGCTTGTCGGCATCTGCATTGGCATTTTGGTCGGCGCTGTTTCCGCCGGAACCGCATGAGGTAAGTCCTATTGCCAGAATTCCGGCCAGGGCTACGTTTTTAAAGATTGAATTTTTCATTTTTTTATTTTTGGGTTTGAAGGGTTACTTTTTTTAAGCTACGAAAGGGTTAAGAACATTTTGCCCCTAACCCCTCCATAGTCATACACACAGTTTATTATCAGTTGAAGGCGAAAAGGAAGGTTACACGATAGAGCATGTAATTATCGCTTCCCAAATCTTCGGAACCGTATCCGTTTTTAATTCCATAATACCATACGTTTGGCATAATGTGAACTTTTTTGTCTTTGGTAGGGGTCCAGTCAAGGCCAAAGTTCATGAATGTTTCTTTGTACGAGTTTCCATTTCCACTAGCACTGACATTGGTAGCCAAATCTGTGAATGTTTCGTTTGCATTATAGCTATACTTAGTATCAGGAGTATACATATCGTATCTTGCAAAAACATTCAGCACACTTGGAATTATAGTGCCGTGAGCAAAAACTGAGAACCCTGTTTGAACCGAATTAACGGTATCATTGGTTCCTTTTCCTGCTTTAAAGGTTTCATATTCACCATTGGTGTATGTTTGCATAACATATTCAAAACCAATACCAAACCATTTGGAGTTATATGCTGCGTAAGCCTTTTGGGTACTTACCGAATGTTGATAAGCTTTGCTTGAGTTATTATAGTAGAAATTACCATAATTTATAAAGTCAGCATAAAGACCAACTGTAAGGGCATTATTAAGTGTATTGAAATATACATTCCCTCTGAATTTCTTAGCAACGTCGGTTGTATAGTTTAAAGGATTAACCGCAATTGCAGTGCTGGTGGTCGTTTTAGTAGTAGTAGTAGTGGTAGCGCCCCCTGAAGTGGTTGAGGTCGAAGTTGATGTTGAGGTCGACGTTACTGTAGCTCCGCTTATACCGGAACCAGCTGTTTGTGCAGTAAATCCGGCTACAGGATTATTACCTGAGTTGTCTCCCACCATGGCACTATATCCTAAAAATGAAGGAACTTTAGTTGTGTCTTTAGCATGAAATGTAGCAAGTCTACCTTCAAGTGTTAATCCCATATCAGAAGAACCATCCATACCGTGCATATCCATGATTGTTTTTTCAACCGAACGATAACCCATTAAAGGCTCCGTATTGTATGCACTAGCGAAAGAGTTGGTTGCTTGTTGTCCTATTTTAAGGTCGGTACCTTTCCAAATATTCTTCCACTTAACGTACATATATTTTAAATATACTGTTCTGTCATCCTGAACATCTTGGTCACCTTCATAAGCAAGTAAAGCATATGCAGAAAAATGGCTATTTATAGTATAGTCATATCCTAAGTATGCCCGGCGAATTTCAAATGCATTTGGTTTTGCAGCTTGTCCTCCGGCTCCTACGCCTTTATATTGTTGTTTTGTACCTCTGCCTGCTGAGTCACCTTTTGCCATGTATGCATAATCACCAAAAGCATAACCCCAAAAACCACTTTGACCGGCGGCTTTTCCTTCGCTTGGGTCAATTAATGAAATGGCGTTTCTTTGTAATGTTAATAATGAATCCCTTTGGTGCTGGGTTTGCTGAGCGGACATGTTACCTACAGCCAGTAATGAACCAGCTACGGCAAACATAATCTTTGTGAACATTTTTGTTTTCATTTTGTTTGTGTTTATTGTTTGAATGTGGTTGCGTGTTTTGAACGGGGGCAAAAGTCATAGGTAGCCATTACGTACACATTACTTCAATGTTAACAAATTGTTAAGTCGTTAACAAATTGTTAAGCCGTGGGGACTTACCTATATTAAGCATAATTTTGCGGTCAAATACAGTTCATATATATATTATATCACATTAAGTAAATGAATAATTTAAGAATCTTGTTAGTTGATGATGAGCCAGATGTGCTTGACTTTCTTTCCTTCAATCTCCAAAAGGAAGGGTATGAAGTTTTTACCGCTTCCAATGGAAGGGAAGCCGTTCAAATGGCAAAAAAAGTATCCCCTAATCTTATTTTACTCGATGTGATGATGCCTGACATAGATGGCATTGAAGCATGTAAAGAAATCCGTACCTTGCCCGAAGGTAAAAATGCCCTCATAGTTTTCCTTACAGCACGTACAGAAGACTATTCTCAAATAGCCGGATTGGATGCAGGCGCCGATGACTATGTTTCAAAGCCCATTAAACCGAGGGTACTGATCAGCCGTATTAAAGCATTGTTAAGAAGAAGATTTCAATCGGAAACCGACACCTCTATATTTGATGTAGGCGGAGGAATCAGGATTAACAAAGAAAATTATTCGGTAACTGTAAACAACAAGGATGTATCTCTCCCTAAAAAAGAGTTCGAACTATTATATTTATTAGCCTCCAAGCCAGGAAAAGTATTTACCAGAGAAGACATATTGCACAAAATATGGGGCGGCGATGTAGTGGTTGGAGACCGCACTATTGATGTACATATCCGTAAATTAAGGCAAAAGTTGGGCGATGAAGTTATTAAAACCCTGAAAGGAATAGGCTACAAATTCGAATTTTAGCCTTAAAAAGGAGTTTATAAAGCCATTTTTTAAGTTTTTTAGCTTTATAGATTTAACTTTACAAACTTTAAACCCATATTCCTGCCTTGAAAAAGGAATCTTTAATAATAGCCATCGTTAGTTCTCTGCTTATTACAGGCATTATTAATGTTCTCAGCAACCTACTGTTGCATTCCACTATATCACTATTTATTGTAGCCAGTAATTTTGTGGTATGTTCCGTTTCCATCTACTTCATATACTATATTGTGGTAGGAAAACGGTTGCGAGCCATACACAGCCTTATTGCAAAAAATCCCGAAGAAATTGACAATACCTCGCTTGATACGGTTGAAGAAAGGGTAAAAACCCTATTGAGGGAACGAAAAGAAGAATTGGAAAAAATTGATAAGCTGGAACGCCATCGCCGGGAATTCCTGGATAATGTTTCCCATGAAATGAAAACACCCATTTTCCATATACAAGGATACATTTCAACCCTGATCGAAAATAATGTTGATGATCCTGAAATGGAAAAGCGCTACCTGGAAAGGACCGAAAAGAGCGCTGAAAGACTGATCCGTATATTAGAGGACTTGGACACCATTTCACAACTTGAATCAAAGCAGGTAGGTGCCGATATTGAACCTTTCGATATAGTACAATTATGCGAAGAAGTGCTTGAATCAGAAACTATAGATGCCGAAGAAAAAAACATAAAACTGGTACTGGAAAATTCACTTGATAAAATAGGGGTTATTGGCGAGCGTTTCCGGATAAAACAGGTATTGGTAAACCTTACGGTCAATTCCATTAAATACGGCAAGGCCGGCGGACAAACCACCATTCTCATTAAAAATGAACCAGATACGGTTTATATGGAAGTATCTGATAATGGCATTGGCATAGCTAAGGAACATTTGCCCCGTTTGTTTGAACGCTTTTACCGGGTAGATAAAGGCCGTTCGAGGGAGCAGGGTGGTACGGGCCTGGGCCTCTCTATTGTAAAACATATATTGGAAGCCCACCACCAAACTATAACCGTCACCAGTACCATTGGAGAAGGTACTACCTTCTCATTCCGGCTGAAAAAAACACCACATCACAGCAGCTTTTCCTTATAGTTGCTAAAAATTGAGTGGGAGCAACAGGCTACCATCTCATTTTCTTCTCTTATATATCCAATCCTAATTCCTAACTTTGTGGCTATTATTATACACCCATGAGCAAAAAGAAAATAAAAATCGGAAATATAGAATGCGGCGCCGACCAGCTATTCCTCATATCAGGACCTTGTGTTATTGAAGATGAAATGGTTATGTTTAAAACCGCTGAAAAACTGAAAGAAGTTAGCCAGCAACTGAATATACCTATCATTTATAAGTCTTCCTTTTTAAAGGATAACCGCAGCGACCTAAAATATTATGATGGCCCCGGCATAAAAAAAGGATTGGAAATGCTGGCCAAAGTGAAAGAAAAGTTTGGATTCCCCATCCTTACAGATATACATTATCCTGACCACGCAGC
>Ga0206881_10336_pt1 | contig 10498 bp, 6 predicted proteins | sample Alteio_BWOrgCont_3_FD_152867 | JGI IMG/M metagenome (GOLD analysis project Ga0206881, IMG submission 152867) | Enriched cells from forest soil in Barre Woods Harvard Forest LTER site, Petersham, Massachusetts, United States -... | ecosystem: Environmental > Terrestrial > Soil > Temperate forest > O...
GCAACGGTTCAAGATGAACTTGCAAGTCGGCAATACTTCCCTGGCAAAGGCCCAGTTTCCCGTGACCGCGATGTAATGGTACAAACCTGCTATGTACTGTGCTTGCGCCGGAAATGGCCCTTTTAGTCTTAACTGAAAGGCGGTCGTAAACTGATGAGGAATACCCAATTTCGGGTGAAGTGTTTCTTGGAAAAACCCGAGCATCTTCGCGGTATATTCTGATTCATTGGCCCAAGCCGTGGGCACCAAAGGTGTCATGCCATCCCAACCCCACACGAAATAATTTGTCTGGGCCCCCCTCACCGCACCGGGACGATCATGTATTTTAATATGATGAATAACTTCAGGATATTGCGTAAAAGCCGAGTTTAACACCGGATTTCCAACATCAATCTGGGGACGCGAAAGCAACCTCTTCTCATATCCGGAAATCAATTCCCGGCATTCTTGATGGACGTTTTTGGAGAGCTCTCCGAGCCTCTTCACAAGCTTTTCTCTGCTATCAGCAAAAACGATGAAAAACGCCACGTCCTGGCCATGAATAGGTTCGCTTGTTATATAAATTTTAAATCGTTCTCGTGAATAGCGAACTTTCATGGGCGTGTCGCATCCCACCCCAATCCATGTGGTGGTGCGGGGAGCATCCCTGACTTCAAGGTTCAACCCCTCTTGTGCCAGTGCTTCACCGCCTTTATAAACTTCAGGATTCTCATCCAAACAGGAAGCGATCAGGGCATTGAGCCGGGAATCAAATTCAAAATTCGACCACTTGCGGTTTTTCTGCTTCACCGAGCAAATCCCCTCCTGATGAAACATCTCGATAAATACGGGAAGCTTTTTGGGGTTCTTTAAAACTCCAAAACGCTGGACAAGAGCATCAGGCAACAACAGCAGCTCCTGCTTGAAATCAGCCCCAATGACTTGACTCTCTCCGCTTAACCCAAAGGGATAGAACCTCGTATTCCTTAACGGCAGATAGTATCTTTTTTCTCCAAGTCCAACGCAGGGACGAAAAAGCTTGGTCCATGCTGATTCCAATTTGCCTTCAAAAAATGACCCTGAGCCAAGATTCTGATGTCCAAAATAGGATATATTTGTAAGACCTCCATGCCATCCGACCCTTACGGATAGCCGGCCATTGCCAAATTGATCCTGGAGAAGGCCCCCTAAACCTTGTGGGGCTACTGGAGTGGAGTTCGAAAAATCAAGCTTCGAAGACAAATCAGATTTATTGATCATTCTACCCAAACTAGACCAATTTCGACCGCCTTGTCCACACAGAGAGAATAGATGTACTGCGTTCATAGCCGAGCAGCTTTTCTAGCGTTTATTTTTTGTTGGCACCTCGGGTGCAATGGTTGACGTATGGAGTTCACTTTAGGGTGGAGCCGGGAATACCTGATGTGAACGCTTTCAGGTCAGAGTAACGCAGAGGGTGATCGGCCAGACTCACTGATTACAGAATGGCGAAGCTGCGGCTGATGACCAAGGGAGGGACGGGCATGGGATGTTCAGGCGACAGCGAGGCGAGGCATGCGATACGGTTCTTTTTCCATCTCCATCAATAACGCCTTTTGCAAAAGCTTGGTCTTGAGTTCCCCAGCGTCCGGATCAGACCACAGGTTGTGGTTTTCTCCGGGATCGGCTTCAAGGTCGTAAAGCTCACCGTCGGGTGGATGATTCCACACGGTGAGCTTGTACCGGGTATCAATATAAGTGCGGAGGTTGAGTTTGGTGGGCTGATGCCGGAATTCAATCGAGACTCCGGTGCGGGCACCGGTTTCATCACCCTGCCAGATGGGCAATTGGTTCTTGCCAGACATGTTGCCTGGCACGGGAAGGTCGGCGACGGCAAGCAAGCTGGGGGCAAAATCGACCAGTGATTGTAAGGCATGGGAAACCCGTCCCGCGGGCACGCGGTCGTGCCAGCGGACGATCATCGGCACACGCAGGCCGTCCTCGAAATGAAACGGTCCCTTGGCAGTAAGGCCATGCTGACCAAAATAATGGCCATGGTCGGAGGTGAAAAGGACGAGGGTGTTTTCGGCCAGTCCAAGTTCATCGAGGCGTGTAAGGATCTTGCCGATGTAATGGTCGAGCATACTGGTCATGCCGTAGTAGACGGCGACATCCTTACGCAACGCGTCTGGATCGATCCGATGGTGACCGAGGCCGTGGATGATGTGACCGTCCGGCTCCTCCCATTCATCGAAGGAGGAGCCAGCGATTTGGGTACGCCTCATCAATTCGGGCCAGCGTCTGATATCGTCGAGGCCCTGCACGGGCAGTTCTATTTGTGCGGGATCGTACATGGTGTCCCAGGGCTCCGGGACGAGGTAGGGCGGATGCGGGTCAAAGTAGCTGGCCCAGAGAAAGAAGGGAGCATGCCGGACTTGCTCCATGCGCGCGATGGTTCGTTCTGCGATCCACGTGTTATAGTGGAATTTTTCCGGGATGTTCCAACGGTGCCGCTGTGCGGGAGTGGTTCCCGTAGGTGGCTGAAACCAATTACGCCATTCTTTTGCGCCGTTTTCTTCCATCCAGATGGCATAGTGCTGCCCGACATGGGCTTCGTCGGCATGGTTGCGCGCCAGCTCAATGTGGTTGAAACCGTAGAATGGCCCGTGAAAGCTCCGCCAAAAATCAAGATCCTGCAGCGTCGGGAAGGCTTCGAGCGAGGGAAACTCTTCCGTTCCCCGCAGGGGCTGGAAGTGGGCCTTGCCGATGAGTGTGCAGTCGTAACCGGCATCCTGGAGATATTGGCCGAGCGTGGAGATATTTTCGGGCAAGCGACTACCAAGAGTGTAAGCACCGTGCTGACTGGGGTAGAGCCCTGTGATCAGCGAAGAACGAGTGGGAGTGCAGGTGGGGTTAGGACAGTAGGCGCGCTCGAAGCGGGTGCCCTGAGCGGCGAGACGGTCAAGATGCGGTGTTTTCAGTCCAGGTGTGTGGACGCCGAGCATACGCCAGTGCTGCTGGTCGCTCGTGATGAGAAGGATATTGGGGCGAGACGGCATAACTTTTTTCAGTGTCACTCCTATTTCAGAAAGTTTAAAGTGTCAACGGCCATTCGCAGCAAACGGAAATGGGGGGCGATGCATCGGTGAAAGACGGCCGCAAACCCGCCCCAGCCGACGCTTTTCGCCGGCGGCTTCCTTGCACCGCTGTTGGAGCCAGTTGGCGAATGTCGTGTACTTGATCTCGGCCCACTTCGCAAATTTTTGCCCGCTCATCCCGCTGCGGTCGAACTTCTCCAAGATGGCTTGCCGCAGCTCCCGTGGCGTCTTCACCCACCCAGCCGAATCTCGCTTCAATATCTGCCCTTGCACTGGCGCAATGGTAAGTGCCATAGCTTGTCGAAGCTACGGTGCCTACCATCCCGTTAGCCAGTGGTGTTACGAGGGACGCATGCTTTTTTTCGCATCCGCTGGCGATATTGCCGGGGGCTGCAGCGGTAACGGCGTCGAAAGAGGCGGTTAAAGAAGGAGAGCTGGCCAAACCCGTTCGACAGCGCGATGTCGAGAATGGCGCGATCGGTTTCCCGCAGATCGCGGCAGGCGCCTTCGAGTCGGATTTGGCCGAGACATTCGCGGTACGATTTGCCAGCATGCTTCTTGAACTGCCGGGCAAAGGTTGCCTTGCTCAGGCCGGTCAACCGCAGCAGGTCATCCAAGCGGATGTCACTGCGAAAATTTGCGGTCAGGAATCGTAGCGCTTCGGCCATCCGGCCACGATGCGCTGACGTATGGGAAAGAGCGAACGGACGAGTGGAAAGAAAGCTTTGTTCCCATGCGGACTGGACTTCTAGAAACGCCAGCAGCTCCAGAAAACGCCCGAGACGGTCGATGCCACCGATACGGGCAATGCTCTCCATTTTCAGCCCAGCCTGCGCGGCGACCCCGGGTGAGAAATGAATGCCCCGGGACGCCTTCCGAAAAAGGCCGTTCAGGGGCAGCGTTTCCGGAAGGTTCCAGAAGGCATGATTTTCCGGAAAATGCCACTGGATCGACAGGCCCGATGACGGCCCCAGCGTATGCCAGTAGTGGGGCAGCTGCTCCCCCAGCAGCACCAAATCTCCCGCGCGAAAAAAACCGATGTCGTCGCCCACGAAACGCGTGCCTTCACCCGAAGTAAAAAAAGTCAGTTCCATTTCGGCGTGATAGTGCCAGTGGGAACCTTGCCCCTTGATCGGCTCGGCCCGCTCCGGGGACAACACCAATTCCACGTCGCGCAGGTTTTTTCCCCAGCGGAGCAGGCGAAAGGAATGGCCGCCGGGCAACTGAATACTCTCCCGACTGGCCGATTTCATGCCTTATCATTGCATTTTTTCTGCATAAAGTTCAAGAAAGTGAGATAAAAGTACTGTTCTTTGAGACCGGAAGCGTGGCCGCTTTATGCTTTGGCGCTTAACCTGTGAATATGACAACGCCAACCACCAGCCGTTTTTCCTTTGGTCCTTGGAACATTAGTGAAGGCGCCGATCCCTTCGGTCCCGAAGTGCGCCGGACCTTCCCGCACGAAAAAAAATTCGGCTTCTACCGCTCGCTCGGTTTCGAAGGCGTCCAGTTGCACGATGACGACGCCGTGCCCGATCTCGACAGTGTGGCACCTTCCCAAATCGAATCGAAAGCCAAAACTCTTGGCTCGCTGCTAGAGGACGAAGGCCTGGTTACGGAGTTCGTGGCGCCGCGCCTTTGGTTTTCGGAGAAGACCGTCGACGGCGCGTACACTTCGAACAGCGCCGCCGACCGCGCCTACGCATGGGAGCGCACCATGAAGAGCATCGACATCGCCCGCGCCCTGAACTGCAAGGCGCTCGTGCTCTGGCTCAGCCGCGAGGGCACTTATATCCGCGAATCCAAAAATGCCCGGCTGGCCTACGAGCGGTTGCTCGACGTGGTGAACCGGATCCTGGAGTATGACGAGCAGATCGAAGTCTGGATCGAGCCGAAGCCGAACGAACCAACCGACCAAGCCTACGTCCCGACCATCGGCCACGCCATCGCGCTGGCCTACGCCTCAAAGGCCCCGGGTCGGGTGAAAGGCGTCATCGAAAGCGCCCACGCCATTCTGGTGGGACTCGACCCGAGCGACGAGATGGCCTTCGCACTAGCGCACGGCAAGCTCGCCAGCGTCCATCTCAACGACCAGAACGGCCTCAAGTACGATCAGGACAAAAATTTCGGTGCAGCCAATCTTCGCGGAGCTTTCAACCAAGTTCTGGTGCTGGAAGAGAACGGCTACGGCAGCCGCGGCGAATTCGTCGGGCTTGATGTCAAAACGATGCGAACGCAAAAAGGATTCCCCGTCATTGATCACCTCAAGACCAGCCGCGAAATCTTCCTTCTTTTGGTCGAAAAAACCCGGACGCTGGACCGTTCCCTTGTGGAGAAATGCCGCGCTGAGCGGGATTACGAGATGCTGGAGGCCTACATCATGCGGCACCTCCTCGGAGCGAAGCAACCGTGAAACAATACCGTCTCAACCGCTTGTTCAACGCCAGGTCGTGACACTGTTTTAACGTGGCTGTCGAACACGGTTTTTTCAACGAGTCAGGCTTTCTCTCCGGCCTCGAGGACATCGGCAACGCAGTCGCTACGCTGGTCGATGCTGCGCCCGATGCCATCCAACTCACGGAGGGGCAGAAGTGTATTGTTGATTATCCTGATTTTGGGAAAGCCAGGTACGCCTACAATGGATAGGCTGGATCGGCAAGAACCGGACTTACTGAACTAGGTTTCAAAGGCGTAGCCGATACTGCTGATATGGCTATTGATCCGGCGGAAGCTGTTGAGAATGTCTAAAAAGTAGGCACTGCTGCCCAAGGTCGCTGGGTCGCGCGTTTTGAGGCGCTGGAAATGTTCGCGTTCGAGCTTGTGGCACCATTCGTTGAATTTTTCCTTCCCATCCAAAAACTCCTTGGCCAAGCCGGTATCCCGCCACGACAGAAATCCAATCGCCACCTGAAGGCGTTGGGCGACCGTTTCCTGCACCTCCCGTAATATTTCGAGGTCGGTCGGATTAAAGGCGACCAGTTCCGCCGCCCGTTTGATAATCGAGTCGCAGAGATTTTTGTCGATAATGTCGCCGACACTCTCCAGTTCGTTGGAAAAAGCGAGTAGCGTGAACTGCCACTGCGTATCCTCCTGGCTCATGCCTTCTCCAATCCGGCTCAGATAATCGCTGATGGCGATGTTGAAGGCGTCGATCTTGTCTTCCTTCAGTTGCAGCTTCTTGGCGAGGTCGGTATTGCGGGTCGTTTCGGCAATCCAGTATTGACCCAGCATGGTCCGGATTTGATCGGCCATCAGCTGCGTTTGGCGAGTGGCCTGAGCCAGGGCAAGGGAAGGGCTTTCGAGGGCCGTCTGATCCAGAAAATCGGGCTTCTCCTCAGTTTCGTCGCCAGGCTGCGGAGCGATGAGAAATTGGACGGCACGGCTGATTTTTCCCAGGAAGGGAACGGCGAGCAAACCTACGATGAGATTGAATCCGGTTTGGAGGAGCGCGATTTGGCGAACCGGGGAAAGGGGGAGATGATTCAAGCCCGTCAGAATGAGACCCGACAATAGGAAAATGGGCAACGCCACCACGGCTCGCACCAAGAGACTGGCCGAACCGAGCCTGCGTCCTTCCCAACTCCGCCAGCCCACGATGAGCGACGTGGCAGAGACGCCGAGATTGGTCCCGATAATCCACGGAATAACCGCAGGAGGAGAAAAGACGCCTCCTGCTGAAAGACCAAGGGCGAGCCCGACCGTGGCGGTGGAGCTTTGCAGCACCACCGCGACAACACCGGCAGCCAGCAGGGTTACGGCGGGATTGGTGAGGATCATGGCCAGAATGCTCCGCGCCTGGGGATCGTTGGCGAGGGTGCCAGCGCTCCTGGTGATTTCTTGCAAACCGAGAAAAAGCAGCCCCAGCGCGAAAAGGCATTGCCCGATTCCGCGATAAACGTCACGGCGTAGAATCTGAAAACCAATGACGCCGATGATAAGGAGATAACCAGCCTCATCGGTAATCCCGAAAGCCAAAAGCTGGGCCGTGACGGTCATGCCAACGCTCCCGCCCAGCAGCACTGCCAACATCTTCTCGAGACTTAGTCTCCCCGTCTGCAACATTTGCAGGGATAAGACCGAAAGAGCCGTGGATGACGGACCCACCGTCCCCGCGGCGATTCCGGCGCCAAAAGCCTGCCAGCGATTTTGCGTCATCGTGGCCAGCCATGACGACAACCGTGATCCAAAGAGGCGGTCGAGGCCCTTACGCAGGAAGCGTATGCCAAATATAATTAGCGCCAAGCCTTCGAGAAGGGACAAAAGCATCGGGGTTATCTTATATACTACGAATCGATTATCGGACGTGGGTGTTAGCGGAAACCTGATGCAATTTTTCAAAAAATGCGGCTAGGTCGAGCAGATTGTCAAAAGTCACGGCAGGTTGCACGCCTCATGAACGGAGTGTGGCGGTCAGTCGCTTCGTATGCTTAAGCAGATTCAAGGCATCAAGGATGTGGGTGGAAATCAGATCCGCGCTGGCGAGTGTTTCCGCCGAACCGCCCTCTCGCTGAATGAGGGCGATGCCGATAGCGGCAGCCTTCAGCATCTTGCGATCATTGCGGCCGTTCCCAATCGCGACGACATGCTTCGCGCCGAGTTTTTCGACGTAAGCCAGCTTGGCCTCGGATTGGGATTCGACCGGAGTAATGGTTAATTTAACGGGGAGTTGGGCCAGTTCGGACGCGGCCAGGCCAAAAGTATCAGCCGTGATAACATGGATTTCCAAGTGACTCGAAAGTTCTCCTAAAAGATCACCGACTCCCGGAAGTAGTGTACCGTCGATCGCCAGAGTTCCATTGTAGTCCAAGACGAGATAGCGGAGTTCAAGATGGTTAAAGCCCGGTACGGTTATATCGATCATAAAAGGGACAAATTATTCCAAATTTAGGCTAGCCATGAAGTCGAGATAGCGGCAGGTATTGTAAACCAAGTGAGCAACAAGCTTTAGGTTTTTATGGTTATTTCTTGGATGAGGGATCGCCGCCAACAGTCTGTGCTGCGCCCTCCTCCAGCCCCAGGAGGCGACGCAGGTTCCCGCCTAACAGGGCGGCGATGTCTTCGGCAGGCCACGGCAAGCCACGAATGATTTCCAAATCCCGCAGAATTTGGGGTAGTCCGTTATAGGGGAAATCGAGGCCGTAGATCAGCAAGTCCCGGCCGATCTGCCAGCGGCAATCCTCGACTCCTTCCGGGCCGAGATACCAGTAGCGTTGGTTTTCCCGGTCCAGAACACTGGCGATCCCGGCATAGAGATGATTGCCTCGACGGGCATTGTTCACGATCACCGCCAGGACTTGGCGGTAGTAATGCCACCCGCCTACGTGCTCAAAGACCATGCGCAGGCTGGGAAAGTGCCAGGCAATCTCGTCGCACAGCAGCGGATCGTATTCGCTGAGGCGGTGCCAGTGGACGCCGAGATGAAAGTCGGCGGTGAGACGGTGCTCCTCCATCGCCGCGTAAGCCTCCCGTGCCCAGTCCCCGAAGATGTGGAATTCCTGCCCCGGGGGATGGAGCTTGATGCCTCGGAATCCGAGTTCGGCGATCTGCTTCACCTGCGGGGTGGCGGGCTTCTTCGGGTCGAGCGTGCCGTAGCCGACAAAATGCGGGCGGTCGGCGAGGCTTCGGGCGAGCCAGACGTTCGGATTGTCCGTGCGGGAGGCTTCCTCGAACTGAAAGCTGAAAGGGGCAAAGCCCACGGCTCCCTCAAACCCCGCCGCCTCCATCACGCGGAGAAAAGCCTCGAGGGTGCCATCGGGTCGAAGCTCATGAGGGAAAAGGTGGACGTGGTTGACAAACATCGAAATTGAATCGGACTTTGCAGGCTATCGGTCTGGTTCAGATAGTGTCAACATTTTCTGCGATAGCTCTGACGGACTGCGCGTCGCTCAGCGTGGGGTGGGTGAGCGACGACTACCAACTGCACGCCGTTAATAGCGACAAGGAATTGCCCCGAAGAGATTAAGCTCTTTATTTTTGCAACAGAAACGACCTCAGAATGACCAGGATGTTTATTTCACCTCGCATCCCAGCTCGATGGTCTCCAGGGAGAAATTATACTTCGCGGCGGGATCGGTCTGCTCTTTGGGCCAAAGCTCGATTCTGTTTTTCTGCCCACACTTGAGGTAAGGTGTTAGGTTAACCGTTTCATCCGGGGTAAAGGCTTTGTGAATATAGTGAAAGACCTTTATGAGCTGGCCGTTGACGATCAGCAGGCTATCTTGACCCATGCCACAAACTGGAGGATGAAGGTCGGGTGGATTTTTTAGATGGATATAAATACTCTTTCCCTGCCAGTCGGAAGGGATGTCAACGTCCTGGAAAAAATGATTCCCACTGGCTTGTCCCGGCAGTGTGACCGGCTGAGTATCGCTCCATCCCGGCATGACCGCCTGCCATTGTCCGGCCAGGGATATCACGTTCTGCAATTGAATCTCCGGTTCAATCCAGACCACGCAATCCAATAAGCCGCTGAGCGGGAAATCGCCCGAGGTCTTGTTGCCCATCAGCTTGACGCACAGAATATTGCCATCTTTTTTCAACTGGTTGGTAATATCAATTTGCCGATAGGGCTTCAGAAATTCCGCCACCTCCTTCCCATTGAGAAAAAACTCGGCCGACTGAAAACAATTACCCAGCCACCGCATATGTCCCTCCGCATTCAAAGTCAGCCTTTTGTCCTTCCATGACGCGGGAATGACAAAGGGTTCGCTGCGATAGAGGCCGACGCCTCCATAATCCTTCAAGTCCTCAAACTTGAGATTCCAGGCCTCGTAGCCGATGTTTCTCCAAGCACTGTCCTGGTAGGCTGGCTGCAACCAGTCTTCCGTGGAGGAAATGGAATTGTCCTGGTCCGCCATGAATTTCCAAGTAGGAAACTGGAGAGTCGGGGGATTCTCCTGGTTGTTTTGCACCGTCTCCACCAAGGGCGGCACGGCGGATATCCGGCGCCAGAACTTGGTCTTTTCCTTCCACCAAAAATCGACACCTTCCGACAAGGTGGCTCTTTTCACCCCAAATATCCGGGTTCCCCATGGATCGAAAGCGATATCCTTGATCTTGACCCATCCATCCTTGTAGGTAAAGGCGACCGGCTTCTGTTCAATCATATCCCAGACTTCCGCCGGTTCTTCATCCGTGGCGAAGCCGGCGTCGGCGGTGGCGGCGGAGTTTGTTTCGTTCATGGTCACCAGCCATTCCTGGAGCCCGTTCTTGGTGATCACCTTGCGGGCGAACACATCCTTGCTGGAGGCATCCGCCGTGCGCTTCACCCCGAGATCCGTGAAGAGTCTGTCAAAAAATGCCATCTCTCCGCTCTCGGTTGCAAATATCCCGTTTCCGTGAATATCCGAGCCATGTCTCCAAAAAGTCGAACCGAGGATAATGATTTTCCCCTTGCCCAGGTTTCTCATTCCAACTGCAACCGTCCCATCCTCCCATTTTGC
>Ga0206881_10340_pt1 | contig 10326 bp, 8 predicted proteins | sample Alteio_BWOrgCont_3_FD_152867 | JGI IMG/M metagenome (GOLD analysis project Ga0206881, IMG submission 152867) | Enriched cells from forest soil in Barre Woods Harvard Forest LTER site, Petersham, Massachusetts, United States -... | ecosystem: Environmental > Terrestrial > Soil > Temperate forest > O...
GACGGTCAGACCATAAATCAAAAGGAGCAGTCGCTCGACCGTGCCGGGCATGCAGTCGTTGAGTTTCACCCATTTATTGGGCATGGGCATGGTTTGCTTGCCTTCTCCGCTCAAAAATAAACTGAATGAGCACGGGTAAAAAGAGAACTGCGATGAGCGGCTTGAGCCAGAGATCGGTCAGATGGTGAAAATCGAGAATATTGCCGATTTTCGGAAATGCGTCGCTGGCCAGCAGGACCGCCGCCGCGCCGAGGACGCAGCCGAGCCATTTCCGGTCCGGCTGCCGCATGTAGAGCATCGCGAGGCTAGCCACGAACGGACCGAGGAAAACGTAAGAGCAGGTCTCGGTGCGCGGATTGAAAAGCATCAGGTAATCGGTGCTTAGTGCGCCGATGGTCCAGGCCGCTTCGATCCCGCCCAGACGACGCACCGCCGTGAAACCAAGGCCGAGATAGACAAGTGCGAACAGGAGGCGCACCGCAAACATCAACTCTTCGGGCGGATGAAGGCCGACAGCTGAAATGAGCCCGATCAAGTCGCTGTAGCGCGGCTCGTCCCCCGGTGTGACAAAGACCACCGTCTCGAAGCAGCGGAGGCTGCTGTATTGTGGTTCGCCCGTATGCGCGGCCCAGCGCATGGTTTCGAAGCAACGAACATATTCATGCGCCACGAAGCCTGGATTCCAGTTGAGGAACGGCAGCGCGAGGACGATGAGCAGTCCCACGGCCAGTCGCGGAATCAATTTACAGTAGAGTGTGCCGAAGAGGAGCAGCGGCACGGCGGCCAGCGGCTTGAGCGCCACGGCCAGGCATAACCACGCGGCGGCGGCCTTCCAGCGTTCCGCCGCGATATCGGCCGCTGTCAACACGACGAGCGCCGCCACCGGCAGGTCGAATTGGGCGTTGCGCAGGCTTGCCATCGAACTCGGTACGGCCAGCAGCGACAAAACCAGAAACGTCCCGGCCGCGGGTAATTTGCCGTTGCAAAGAAAAAATCGCGCCAGCCGCGTCAGGGCATAGGCGTAGAGTCCAAACACCACAGCGCGCCACAAAATTTCGCCCAACTGGGGAGGGCCCCATGTGAACGGCGTGAAGAGGATCGCCGCCTGAGGAAAATAGAAGAAGCCGGCGTGGCTGTTGTAGGTGTAAGGGTCCTGGCCCTGCCGCCATTGCCGGGAGGCAAAAAGGTAGTCGCGCGTGGTGTCATGCTTGTAGAGGTGGATGATGGAATCGCCGGTGATGATGAGAAGAATCAGCAGCCAGAGGGTCAGCACGGCCCAGCCCTGCCAGGAATGCTTATGCGGTGTGGCACTCATACGGGCAGTTCGGAGTCGATCCATGTGACCAAGTCGTTCAGAACGGGCCGGCCATCGTGATGCCAGGTGAGGTGAGGAAATTGCATGCGTCCAGCGGGGCAGAAACGCGAAACGCCGAGGCTAAGAAACGCTTTTTCCAAACGCGAGGACATTCGTTCTGCGGACAAGTGTCCCGCAACGCCCACCGTTGAAATGCGTCCGGAGACTGAAGCCAATGCTGCGGTCAGTTTCGACTCCGCGACCGTTCGCAGATAAACCACCCCATGCAGCGGTGAGGGCTGGAAGGCCGGATCGGGATCATGGATCAGCGTCCAGCCGAGATGCCTCTTCGGTGGCAGCCAGACGCGATGGCCGAGCGCCAGAGCGACGTCGCACGCCTCGGCGATTCGCGCCGCCACGGGGAGGGGACGCGGCGGTTTGGGCCGGGTCGCACGCCATTCCGCTTCGAGGGCCCAGGCCAGTTTTTCGCCGAGCGGCCCGATCTTGGTTCCCGCTGGTGCGTAAATGGCCTGCGGCGAGAGGCAGCCGAGCTGGTCGTAGGCCAGCACATCGACCGCGCAGGCCCGCGCCTGCCGCGAGGCGAGGCGATGGGGCTCCGCGATCCAAAGGAGGCTCAGGGCATGACCGTGCGCGATGAATTTCTGGCCGGGGCGCGTTCGGGCGCGAAGAGTCCCGATGGTGGCGTCGGATCCGAAGGCGATAATCACGTCGGCGCGGGAAAAGAGATTCTCATCCAGCGTCTGATGTGTTTTCACCAACCCGCGTAGTTGTTTCGGCAAGCCGCGTACGAAATTGAGGATCTCGCGACGCGCGGTCGAGTCGTCCCGGTCGCCTGGCAGCTTGACCGCGTTGCGCGCGCCGAGCAGCAGCCCGTGCGCAAGGCTCGTCCACGCCGATACGGCCAGGTTTCCCGCGCAGACGTGATAGATCAGTTCCGGAGCGCGGGCCCGGACGTGGACGCCGTCGCGGGCGATCCACCGGTCAAGCGCATCGGCATGGCCGAGTTGCGTCCGCAACAGTCGGAGCAGTGCCGAGCGCGGAAAAAGCCGCGGGTAGGCGCGGGAGAGAAGGTTGAGGCGCTGGCGGGTTGTCACCCCATGGATGAACGAGCTTTACCGATATTTTGGCAAGCTTGAATTGGGGCCTGCGGATGGGTGCTGCGCACGGCAGTATTTTTTACGAAGCATGACGCCCTCCTCAGAACCTGCCGTGCGCAGCAATCAAGTCTTCCGTGCCGAGTGAGCAGCCGCGCGGTTCGGTCCGGGCCATGCGACCGATGAGGCGGAATCCATCCCGCATCCGTTCGGCTAGGTCGAGGGTCTGGACCGCGAGGACCGAGTCGACGTTGGCGAGGTCGATCCAGCGGACGAGACCACGCCGGCCGATGGGGACCTCACGGTCCGTGGCTGGATCGCAGATCAGGACCCGGGCCCAGGGCGGCGTCTGGTGCAGGCCTGCTGTGCCGCGGGCGTAGGCCTGGCTGGAGAGTTCGCTCATGCCGTACTCGTTCCAGATCGCTTGGTCAGGCACGGAAAAAACGCGGGCGATTTGCCGGTACAAATCGGCCTTGGCGATTTCGCGGCTGCGGCCCTTGAATCCACCGGTTTCAAGCACCCAGCTTCCACGCGGCAGTCGTAGCGGCGGCAGGCCAGTCCAGGATTCCAGGAGATGGACAAAGCTAAAGGCCGTGCCGCAGAGACCGAGGGGGCGGCCCTGCTTGATGGCTGCCACCAGCGTTTTGCGGAACGCCGCCAGATCGAAATTTTCTTTGTGCACCTGGAAGCGGGGTCCTGTCTGCCGCAGTGCTTTTTGCCAAAAATCGAACATGGCGCTGAGCGATGAATGGGGAGCCTCGCTGGGTGGCGACACGAGGAAAAAAAAATCGGGCCTGTTGTCAAAAAGCCCGGCCCGGCGCGCACCCTCGACCGAGACAGTCCGGTAAATTTCGTTGTCGAGGAGATATTGCCGGCCTGGATGGCCCGTAGTTGTGCCGCTTGTTTCATAGATGACGCCGGGACGTGACGTCGGGTGCGAAAAAAGCCGAGTCCGCTTGAAAAGCTGTTGCGGGATGGCGGGAATGTCTTTCCACGACTGGATCGTTCCCGGGGTAGTTCCCCGACCGCGGCCCAATCGCTGGTAGGCGGGGATGCGCGCAAATTGCGTCGCGAAGAGTTTGCAGACGAGTTCGTTCCAAGTCGTCTCGTCGATCGGCCCAAGCAGCAGCTTCGTCCACGCACGCCGCCCCGCGGGTAGGGAAAGGTCGTCGGAATGGTTCATGTCCCAGAACCTACCTTAAAATTCACTGCAACCCATCCGTCCGACGATTTAAGGGGCCATTTGCAGGTCCTTGTCAAACCGGATCAGCAGGTGGAGCAGGATGTTCATCGAGAGCTTGTAACAGTCCTGCACGCTGTTGGGCTCGTAATTCCGGTAGAAGTACGGAGCGCTGTACACAAAATTCCAGGGTGTGAAAAGCGCATGTGCCGCAGTCGGTGGGTGGCCTGGGGTTCCCCATAGATCCATCTTGGGTGGATCGACGCCGGCCACGAGCAGCATCGTCATCATGTCGCTATAATCGTTCGGGGTGTAGATGACGGCCAGTTTGCCGTCGAGATTGATGATTTGCACCGGGTCGGCGCGATAGTTCATGCCGCTGGGAATATGGTCGATCTGGAACCAGCTATGGGTGAAAATGTCATGGGACATGGGCAGCGGCTCAAAATTCTTGTCCGCATCGGGCAGCACCCGCTTCATCTCGCGGTGAAACGCGACGTCAAATCGGGAGCCGTCCCCCGCAAAGGCGCTGTCGCCCCAAATGGCGCCGCCGGCTTGAAGGTATTTCTGAAGATTGTCGATTTCCGCATCGGTCAGGTGAAAATCGCGGTGGCCGGTGAAGAAAATGTAGGGGGGAGGATCGCTCAGGAGTTCGGGGCTGTCGATGGCGATCACTTTTACCTCCTGCCCTTTGACGTTCCCCTGGCTCCAGAGGCCGACTTGGTAGACCAGATTGGGCAGGCAGCCGCCGGTGGTCGTCCCGTTATCGTCGATGTGGTCCGTGGTATTGTCCTTGTAATTATTGCAGTTCCAATCCCCGTCGGCGTACTCGGCGAGATAGACCGGGAATTTTGCGACCACATTATGGACATCGTTGTTACTGTTGCGAATGTTGTCCGGGGTGCGCCACTTTTCCACCGTTGCCCTGATGGCCGGCAGGCGCGCGGTCAGATTGTTCTTGGGCACCGAGATTTGGGTCGGCGTTACCTTATTCTGCACATCGGGGTTGACCACCGCATTTAGATCGGGGGGTGTAATGGAGAAGTTGGCCGCCGCGGCGTTGAGAGTGGCAATCGGCGCCGCGGTTACAGCCACCGATACGGTGGGCACTGAGGGCGTTACTGGCTGTGTTTGCGGCGGCGGCGGCGGCGGCGCGCTTTGGGGTACGTAGACTTTGGCAAAATCGGGTGTGGAAAGGATATTGGGCTTGAAAATGACCACGGTTGCGACCATGGCCAGGACAAGCACATGGAGAAAGAGAGCAATGAAGAAAAAGGAAGAGCGGTTGAGCTTCTCCTTCCACCATTCCGAGTTTTTATTGGCCATATAAAAATTCTACTGGGCGTCTTGCGTCAGGCTGAAGCCGTCAAAATAAAGGGTCGGTTGCCCGTTAAAGCTGATCCAGAAGCCGAAGTTGTAAGTTTGGTCGGTGTAGGGTTGATCGGTCTTGTTATCGGATTGAAGCTCATAGTAAATCGAATCGGAAAATTGAACCCATGATCCCGAGGATGCAATCGGCTTAACGATCAGGACGCGACGAAAACCATGGTTGATGGGATCATTCGAATAAAGAACATAATTAAGATTGCTTAGATTTCCGTCACATTTTACCCAAAAGGTCAACGTATAGTGCGTGCGGGATTTCAGGGGGAAAGACGGGTTGAACTTGATCATCTGGGTGTCTTCCTGAGGATAAAACTGGTTTGGGAAGTCGGTATTAAAGGCATGCGGCTCGGTATAATACTTCAGGGCCGAGGTAAATTCCGGGCTCGGCGGTTCAAAGCCGGGCTCGATATCTTTATTCGTGCACACAAGATTGACGTAAGGAATGCCAAATGCCTTCCAAATGGTCCAGTTGGTAGCCGGCTTGATTTTGGGTAGTGGATTTACGCCCTGAAGCGGCATGAGCGAGTTAAACTTGGGATGGCCCAGCGTGCCCTTGTTCGCGGCATAGAGTATCTGGTCGCTCGAGTTGGAGATGAGGAGATTGGGCAGATTGTTGCCGGTCAGGTCGCCCACCGTCACGGTGGCGAACTGGCCGAGATTGTCCCTGCCGCCAAAGAGGACGTGCTGCCCCTGGTCGAATTGGGGGTGGAGCGGATCGGTCGTGGTGTTGAGAAAAAGGTCAATATAGCCCATGCGCTCTCCGGTGATGATGTCGGGCTTGCCGTCGTTGTTCCAGTCCACGACTTGAGGTGTCAAATGCTCGCGACCCAGACCGGGGATGATTTTGACCGTATTGGCTTCGTTAAAGATGGGGGATTGGTTGGTGCCTGTGTTCCTCAGCAGGTAGATGCTGTTGGAGGCATACGTTCCCTCGCCCAGGAGTAGATCGAGGAGGCCGTTGCCCGACCAATCGTAAAGGTAGGGAGCGAGGAAATTGCACCACAATTTGCCCTGCGAATAGGTCGGGACCAGCATTTCCGACAGATCCTGCGGCATCCTGAAACTGGGCTGCTGCACGGAGCCGCCGTTATGGATGTAGTAGAGCTTGCCTTCGTAATTGCCGGCCACGATGTCAAGTTTTCCGTCTTTGTCGTAATCGACCAAGTGGATCCGCGGCACCGTATTGTCTTCGCTCTCTAAGATGTTGACTTCAATGGGACTTTGTCCGGGATTACTGAGCCAAATGGGCATGATTTCCCCATAGGTGAATTTGGGTTGCGTCGCTGTTCCTCTGTTGGGGAAAAACCAGAAGAAGCCGCGGGCATCGGCCACGACCAGATCGCGTAGACCGTCGCCGTTCAAGTCTCCGATGCCAATGCTTGGCCCCGGGTTGCTCGGGACAATGTTTCCGTTATCGTCGACCGCCTTTTGCGTACCGGTCAAAACGGTCAGAGCGCCGTTGTTTACGCCTCCCCAGCGATTATCGACCAACGTGCTTTGGTCGAAGGCGTTGGCCGCCTGCAAAAGATTTTGACCTTGAACCTCCCGTGTGGAAATGAGGATGAGGCAAAGAATGGCCGCCCAACAAAGAGAATGCGCGTATGGATTAGAAGCACGCTTGGAGGTTACGAATTGCAATGACATCCTTATCTTTTTATATTAATGCAAATTATTGCTATATAATTACTTATAAAGTAATGTAATTTGACTTGATTAGCCAAACTAAGGTACCTTAGCTTCTTTTAAGTCGTCAATGCCATACTTGGGCAGATTATCAATAATTGAGTCATAAACAAAATGGCACCTAACCCCTTCCTTCCCTAGCTTGGGATGGCCGGATCCCCGTCTCTTCTTCAATTATGAAACCAATCGATTTATCCCGTGAAAAAATCCGCATCGGTACTCTGGTAGGCGCTAAAACCGATAAGGGCATAACCGCGGCAAACTATATTTCGCAGATTCTTCCGCACGGATTTGAGAGCTTCTCGCTCACTTTCTGGCGAACCATTGGCGACACCAACCTCAAACAACTGGCCGAGGAAGTCAAACAGGCGCTGGGCGATTCGGGCGCAACCATCAGTTCACTCGGTATGTATGGCAACCCTCTCGAGACCGAGCCCATCGACCGTGAGACTGCCGACGGCTTTGAGAAGCTCATCGATCAGGCGCATCTCTTCGGGGCGGACATTGTAGTTGGTTTTGCCGGGCGCTTGCGCGGCAAGTCGATTCCCGAATCGATTCCGCGGTTCAAGGAAGTCTTTTCGCCCTTGGCCAAGCGCGCGGCCGACCGAGGTCTCCGCATCGCTTTCGAGAATTGCAGCATGGGAGGCAACTGGCAGAGCGGTGATTGGAACATCGCCCACAATCCTTCCGCGTGGCGGCTCATGTTCGATGCAGTGTCCGACGCGAATGTCGGGCTTGAGTGGGAACCGTGCCACCAGATGGTCGAGTTGATCGATCCCATGCCGCAATTGAGGGAATGGACGCCGAGAATTTTCCATGTCCACGGCAAGGACGCCACCCTTCACTGGGACACCATCCGCCGGGATGGCATCGGCGGCGTGAAACGTTACGCTTTTCATCGCACGCCAGGTTTCGGCGATTCCAACTGGACTGAGATCATCAGCGAACTCCGCCGCCACGGTTTCACTGGTTCGATCGACATCGAGGGCTGGCATGATCCTGTCTATCGTGACGAACTGGAAATGACCGGCCAGGTCCACGCCCTCAACTATCTCAAACAGTGCCGGGGCGGCAGTTTTATTCCCAATCCCGCCCCCGTCAGCTAAGCGAGCCGGGCAATGAGTAAATTGTGTCTTATCCAGTGTGGTGTCGGCGGTTTCGGCCATAGCTGGCTCAAGGAGGTTTCCTCCAGATCGCCCGACTTTAAGGTTGTGGGCATTGTCGACATTTCAAGGGAAAACCTGGACAAGGCCGGCGCGGATGCGGACATTCCCGCCGAGCGCCGATTTCCGGACCTTGAGACGGCCATCGCCGCCGTAAAGGCCGATGCCGTGCTCAGCGTCACGCCGCCGCCGGTCCACGTCCAGCATGCGCGGCTGGCGTTTGCACACGGTCTCCACTTGATGACGGAAAAGCCGTTTGCGGATACCGTCGTCCATGCGCGGGAAATGTTGCGCCTGGCCAAGCAGAGCAAAAGGCAGCTTCTCATCAGCCAGAATTACCGCTACCGCTCCTTTCTTCACCTGGCCCGGAGGCTGATCTCCGATAAAATCCTCGGAAATTTCGGGCACGGGCATCTCGATTTTTACGCTCCCGCCGATTTTACCGGCACATTCCGCGAGAAAATGGAATTTCCGCTTCTCATTGACATGGCCATCCATCATCTCGACCTGATCCGCTTCGTGACGGGACGCAATATCGTCAAGGCGACCACCCTCAGCTTCCGGCCCGACTGGTCGTGGTTCGCCCACCAGTCTGGACTCAAGATGCTGCTCGAACTCGATGACGGCACCGCTTTCAGCTACAGTGGCGACTGGAGCGCGAAAGGGCGCACGACGAGCTGGAACGGGAACTGGCGCCTGCAATGCGCCGAGGGTTCGATCCATCTCGAAAATGACCAGGTCGAGATCGCCCGTTGCGAGAGATGGGCTAAAAACCCCACAGTGGAAAAGATCGAACCGCTCCCGCTTGAATTTACCGAGCGCGCCGCCACCCTGCACCTGTTCGCGGAGTCGATCCGAACCGGGAATCCCTGCGAGATCAGCGGCGAGGGCAATCTCTGGAGCTTTGGCGCGGTCATGGCCGGCGTCGAAAGTGCCCGCCGCGGACTGCCCGTCGATATTCGCAAGCTGATCGGCTGACCGAGGCGGAAGGACTTCTGCGCGAAAACCATCTGCCGCTGCACGAAATCGCGCTCCGTTCCGGATTCTACTCCGCGCGGCACTTCATGCGCGCTTTCCAACGTGCCTACGACAAATCGCCCTCCCGGTTCCGGCAAAGCATGGGCCGTAGTGCTAGGTTATCGTAAAAATCGACATCTTTTGGTATCGGTATTATTAAAAACAAGATGGATTGGAGTGGATTGTTGTCTTTTATGGGTGAAGATATTCCAACTTTTTACAAGAAAGCTCCATCCCCATCCTGCCGTGCCTTTGCTAGACCCGTTGCATGAACTCTACTCCCTTTAATGGTCTCGGCTGTCATCTCGGCAATCTCTCCCGTGTCTCGGCGGCGCGGACTCGTTCAATCAGTCCTGAAAATTTCAACGGTGAAAAGGGCCATGGCGGCATGGCCACCGAAGGTACGAGTACGAGTTGTGCCCGGGATCTCGGGCGCGGCTGGAAGATTTCTCCCTGCATCAACATCGCTCCCGGCGAATGCCGCGAGATCGCCAACATCGATGGTCCCGGGGCCATTCAGCAAATCTGGATGACTCCCACGGGCAGTTGGCGTTTCAGCATCATCCGCATCTACTGGGACGACCAGGAACAGCCGTCGGTCGAGTGTCCCATCGGCGATTTCTTCGCTTCGGGTTGGGGCCGTTTCGCGCCGCTCACCTCGCTGGCGGTTTGCGTCAATCCGGGCAGCGCGTTCAATTCCTACTGGGAAATGCCGTTCCGCAAGCGGTGCCGCATCACCTTCACGAACATCGGTTTTGAGAAGATGACCCTCTTTTATCAGATCAACTATGCCCTGACCGACATTCCGACCGATGCCGCTTATTTCCACGCCCAGTTCCGCCGGAGCAATCCGCTGCCGTACAAGGAGGTCTTCACCATCCTTGACGGCGTGAAGGGCCGGGGTCAGTACGTTGGCACCTACATGGCCTGGGGCGTGAACAACACGGGCTGGTGGGGTGAGGGGGAAATCAAGTTCTTCCTCGACGGCGACGGTGAATTTCCGACCATCTGCGGCACGGGTACCGAGGACTACTTCTGCGGCTCCTACAATTTCGAAAACAAGGAGACCAAGCAGTACCAGGAATTTTCCACGCCTTACGCCGGCCTGCACCAGGTTATCCGGCCCGACGGGGTCTACTCTTCGCAGACCCGTTTTGGCATGTACCGCTGGCACATACCTGATCCCGTCCGCTTTGAGCAGGATTTGCGCGTTACCATCCAGGCGCTGGGCTGGCGGGCTGGCGGCCGTTACCTGCCGTTGCAGGATGACATCGCCTCCGTCGCGTTCTGGTACCAGACGCTGCCGACGGCTCCCTTCCCGTCGCTGCCCGACCGCGATTACCTCGAGGTTATTTGAGCCTGCAGCTTACGACGGCGGAATGGGCAGGAGGACCGCGTCGCGCGGCTGCTGGAAAAATTGCTGGCTGATCATCAGTTGCGCCGGCGGATCGGGGTCGGCGTAGTCGGTGGGGCGTTTCACGGTCTTGG
>Ga0206881_10342_pt1 | contig 10272 bp, 5 predicted proteins | sample Alteio_BWOrgCont_3_FD_152867 | JGI IMG/M metagenome (GOLD analysis project Ga0206881, IMG submission 152867) | Enriched cells from forest soil in Barre Woods Harvard Forest LTER site, Petersham, Massachusetts, United States -... | ecosystem: Environmental > Terrestrial > Soil > Temperate forest > O...
ATAAGTTCTGTGCAAGTCGGCTTTATATGAGAGTTCCTCTTGAGAAAGTCCTTTTCCTTTTCTCAACACTCTAACCTTTTCACCAAAAGCGATTAAAACTTTCTTTTTGTTCATCTGTATCTTAGAGAGAACAAAGCTATTTATAGTCTGCAACTTATGCTACATACTACAGTTAGCATTTTTGATTGTTTGCCTCTATATAAGGGGTAGCAGCAAAGCCCACCCGCCGAAACCATCTACCTATATCTTACCGTTTTCTTCGGCGGGAAATAAATTGGATGGATTTGTTTTTCTACCAAGAGGCCGCCCCGATGGGGCTAAGGATTTAAGAATAATGCGGGGAATTTGCGTGAGGGATAGCAGCGGATCCTTGTCTTGCCTAAGGCAAGACGAGGATCCGCCGTCGGCGGACCCGACGGCTTGTTCATCAGCCAGCACGCCAAGAAAAACTAAAAGTTAAGAAGTAAGAGCTAACAGTAGGGCAGAGATTGCTTCGTTCCTCGCAATGACGGGAAAGCCATAACGAGCCTAGTTATTCAGCATAACCGGCATAACCAACATGAGCAGTTCTTCACCATCTGGTTGAGGGATGGGTGTAAGTACACCTGCACGGTTAGGTGTCGACATGCCCAAATCTACCTCATCTGAATCGAGGTTGGTAAGCATATCTAAGAGGAACTTGGAATTGAATCCTATTTCCATGTCTTCGCCGCTATATTGGCATGCAAGCCTTTCGTTGGCTTCGTTCGAAAAGTCAATGTCTTCGCTGGATAAGCTGAGTGCGTTACCGGCAATTTTCAACTTTACCTGATGGGTGGTTTTATTGGAAAGGATAGACACCCTGCGGAGCGAGCCGAGGAAAGCTTCCCTGGAAAGCGTAAGCTTGTTTGGGTTTTCTTTCGGGATAACGGCATCGTAGTTAGGATATTTACCATCTATTAGTCGGCAGGCTAATCTTAGGCTATCAATAGAGAAAGAGGCATTGGTTTTATTATACTCCAGCTTCACTTTGCCATCTTTGGTGGTAAGGATGTTTTTGAGCAAGTTAAATGGCTTCTTGGCAATAATGATAGAGCTTTCACCTTGCACACCCGCTAATGGCTTTTTGAATTTTACCAGGCGGTGCGCATCGGTAGCCACAAAAATCATTCCGGTTTCGGAGAAGTTGCAATATACGCCTGACATTACCGGACGAAGATCGTCGTTGGCAACGGCAAATATGGTTTTATTGATGGCTGACACCAATGAATCGGCATCTATATTAAGGGTTACAGGATTATCTACCGAAAGCATTTTTGGAAACTCTTCTGGGTCGTGCCCGATAATTTTAAACTTGCCCGATTCGGAATTAATTTCAATGCTGTATTTATCGGTATCTACCTTAAATGTAAGTGGTTGATCGGCAAAATTTTTGAGCATTTCCATCAACAATTTGGCAGGAATGGTTATCTCTCCGGTATCATTCGATTCTACCTGAACAGTAGTATTGATAGTGGTTTCAATATCGGAAGCAAATATGCTCAACTCATTCTTTTTCAGTTGGAAAAGGAAATCATCAAGAATAGGCAAAGCATTGCTGGAATTTAAAACACCGCTAATGAGTTGCAACTCTTTAAAGAGTGTATTGCTGGAAACTACAAATTTCATCATTTTTCTTTGTATTAATTGCGAAGGGAGGCAAAAGTAGAAACTTCAGCATCAAATGAGGGGTACGGCAAAGTTTAGTTATTCACTTTTTTTCAACAAAAGCGGGTTTTGCCCTATTTGCAGGAAAGTATTACCGGAAGAAATAGGAAGCGGGCTGCAACATTTTGCCAAAAACGAAATATTGGACCAACACGAAATCTTTGCCATTGACAAGTGCGAACATCCTGTCGGGATCGTACTGATACTTAATGTTATATTTTTCCTGCTGATGTTCTACTGCCAGGCGATGAAATAATTTCACCGTGGTTATCTTGCCTTTGGCATCTTCCACCTGCATAACAGCCAGTGGAGGCGTGTTGATAATGGAATCCTCTTTTTCCACCGGAGCTGTTACCTCCCATGATACGCTTTGGTAATAAGTGAGATATTGTTTTACCGCAGTGGTATCAAAAGGGATGGCAGCCTTTTGGCCGGTGCGGGGGTTATCTAAAAGAAACTGGTTTTTCCCCGCAATGGTAATGCGGAATGAAGAATCGGCACCGGGATAATTGACAGATACTGATTTAAGGTCGTAAGGATAGTATTGGAAAACGGTTCGGTCGCGCCAATCACTTTCCTTAATAAAATAGCGGGTAGTAAGATAGCCATCAAAACCGGGGATATATGTAACGTAAGGTTGTTTGTAATTCTCTTCTGTATTGGCATGGGCAAGCAACATAAATGTCCCGAGTTCATCAGCGGTTTCCTGCCCTACATAGTAGACTTTCACCCGCTTATCGCCTTCGTAAATTTCTATTTTGGTAGCCACCGCAGCCAGGTTTTTAATTACCGTATTCCATGAGCGGGGATCGATAACACTTTTTACGGTAACCATATTAATAGTGTAAAGAAGGGTATTCATGCAATCGCTTCTTACAGGAAAATGATTATTCACCATCCATTCCCCCTTCGATACCCTTGTAAGTGTTACGGATTGGTTCGCTTTATTGGCAATAAATATTTTGGTAATGCTTCCCGTATCTTTCACAGCAAATTCATTGTCTTTTTCACCGATGGTAGAAAATCCACTTTTAAAAAGCAGGAAATAAAGGGATACTAATGCAAGCAGGATAACAACAATAACAGTGGAGCGGTTTTTTTTCATAATCTGGCAATAAACAGATGGCTAAGATAGTGTATTTGTAAGAAATAAAGGTTTATAAAAATGTGCTTACTAATCTGTTAAGCTAATTAAACCATGTATTTATATAATCAAGTGAATCGTCAAAATTAAGGTCGTATTTTTTTATTATACTATTGATTATATATATATTCGCCAATGAAAATTCCGATTCAATAAGGCATAATAATCCGGGTAATTTGTGAACAGTAAACCGAGGGCTACATCACTCATTTTAGTTGCTATTCTAGTGCTTGCTGCCATTCTCCGGCTTATCCGCCCATTTGAAATACCTTATACAGGAGATGAATTTAATGCCCTGCTAAGAACACATTTCAACTCCTTTTCTGAACTAATAAAAAAAGGGGTAATCATTGATGCCCATCCGGCAGGGGTGCAGGTTTTCCTTTATTACTGGACAAAACTATTCGGCTATTCTGAAATAGCGGTGAAGCTGCCTTTTATTATTTGCGGAATACTTTCAGTGTTTTATATCTTCCGCATAGGGAAAGAATGGTTCAATGAAACCGTTGGGCTGGTTTGCGCGGCTTTCCTCGCTACGCTTCAATATACAATTATGTACAGCCAGATAGCACGCCCTTATTCCAGCGGGCTATTTTTCACCCTCGCTATGGTTTATTATTGGAACAAAGTTACTTTCAAACCAGAAGAGCGTTTTTACAGGAATGGGGCATTGTACATATTGTTCAGTGCCGCCTGCATCTATAATCATTATTTCTCCTTTCTTGTCGCAATTATGGTAGGTTTGACAGGCTTATTTTTTATTCCTAAAAAATATTTGCCAAAGTATTTAATGCTTGGCATTATTGTTTTTGTCTTATATATTCCACATCTGCATATTTTCTTTTACCAACTGGGCATTGGAGGGCTTGGAAAAATGCTTGCCAAGCCCAAAGATGATTTTATTTTAGAGTATCTCAAATACGTATTTCACTTCTCCCCTTTCATTTTCGTTTGTGTAGGATGTTTATTCATTTTCGGAATAATGAATAGCATCAGGAATAAAATACAGGGTTCCGTTTATCTTATTATTTCATTTTGCTGGTTTTTAATTCCCTTTTTAATAGGCTTTTTTTATTCGCGATATGTAAATACAATATTGCAATATTCCGCACTGATATTTACCTTTCCATTTTTACTTTTATTTTTGTTCGGATGGATGCCCGACCTCCAAGGCAAGGTAAAAGCAGGATTGATTTTTTCCATTTGCCTTATTGTCACCGTTTCATTAATAGTAGAAAGAAAATACTATTCTGTCTTTTACACTTCGCGTTATGAGCAAATAGTTTTGCAAAGCAATCCGGTAACCAACCATATTGCACCAGATAGCTGCATCAGCCTGATACAATCAACTGCTGAATTACCGGAAGACTATTACATCAGAAAAGATCATGTAGATACTTCTTCCTTTAAATTTGTAAATACCTCGCCTGATAAACGGCCCATCATACAATACATAGAACAGCAGCACAAACCTTATTTGTCCTGGGGCGCTTTACCCAGCGCCGATCCTTTGTATGTTGCTGTGTTTTTAAATTATTACCCCTACCTAATCAAGGAAGGTGATTATTACGGAGGAACTTTCTATCTTTTCTCTTCCCACCCCGATAAGAATGCTTTACCTTATACTTTTCAGTCTGTTAATGATTTTAAACAGCCTGCACCCCATTGGTCAGAAACCGACAAAGCGTTTCTGTCCGATTCGGTTACTTTTTCAGGAAAAAGTTCTTATAAAATGGATTCATTACATGAGTGGGGACCTTCTTTCAATTACCAGCTAGATAGCATGGTTTCTAATCATTTTAATCTTATTTATATTTCCGTGGAACTATTGCCACTTGAAACATTGAACGATGTATTCATTGTTTCCGATTTTAAATCAAACGGCAAACAAGTTGACTGGAGATCAACCCCGGTAAGTGACTTTATCAGCACAGATAAAACATCTAAATGGCAAAAGGGCTACCATGCTATACGATTGTCGGATATTAACCTAAACTATCCTAACATCACTGCTAAAATCTATATCTGGAATAAAGGGAAAAAGAATTTTTACATGAACCGTTTTGAGGTCAAATCCATACAAGATAATTCCTTGCTATTTAGCTTATTTCAAAAGATATAAGGCTATACGTTGAATCGGAAGTGCATTACATCACCATCCTTTACCACGTAATCCTTTCCTTGAATCATCAGTTTGCCGGCATCGCGGCAGGCAGCTTCTGAAGCATAACTAATATAATCTTCATAGGCTATCACCTCTGCTTTTATAAATCCTTTTTCAAAATCAGTATGTATCACTCCCGCAGCTTGCGGGGCTTTATCTCCTTTATGAATAGTCCATGCCCTTACTTCTACCTCACCAGCAGTAAAATAGGTTGATAAGTTAAGTAAGGTATACGCCACCTTGATCAGTTTATTTACACCCGGCTCATCCAGGCCCATATCATCTAAAAAGACTTTACGGTCTTCGGCACTTTCCAGTTGAGTTATTTCAGCTTCAATGCCCGCATCAATTATCAGAACCTCCGCATTTTCATTTTTTACCGCTTCTTTTACAGCATCAGTATATTTATTTCCTTTCAGGGACGATTGGTCTACGTTGCACACATATAATACAGGCTTAATGGTAAGCAAATGTAAATCGGCAACAGCAGCCTTTTCTTCATCTGTCAAAATTACCGTACGGGCAGATTTCCCTTCCGAAAGGCATTTGAAATACATATTCAATATTTCCAGCTCCTTTTTTGCTTCTTTGTCCGTACCCACTTTGGCAGCTTTTGAAACTCTTTGCAATCTTTTTTCGACGGTTTCAAAATCTTTCAACTGCAATTCGGTGTCTATAATCTCCTTATCGCGGATAGGATTTACGGAGCCTTCCACGTGAATTACATTGCCATCTTCAAAACAACGCAACACATGGATAATGGCATTGGTATCACGGATATTTCCCAGGAACTGGTTGCCCAATCCTTCGCCCTTGCTGGCACCTTTCACCAAGCCTGCTATATCCACAATTTCAATAGTTGCAGGAACTATCTTTTGCGGATTAACGATGGTTGCCAATTTGGCAAGCCTTTCATCCGGAACACTGATAACCCCTATATTGGGTTCTATGGTGCAAAAAGGAAAATTGGCTGCCTGAGCCTTTGCATTGGAAAGGCAATTAAACAAGGTTGATTTGCCCACATTAGGCAATCCGACTATACCGCACTGTAAACCCACTTTTAGAAAATTTTGGCAAAAATAGGGTATTAGCCGAGATATGAGTTATGAATTATAAGTTATAGGTGAAAGAATACTTATCACTTCCTTTATTCGTCCTTTTTAGGAATGACATAAAATTCATCCATATCAACCGAAAAGTCAGATGTGTTAAAGTCATCGAGTTTTAATGTTTTCCATTCTCTCCCCGGTGTGATAGCAATATATGTTTTCACACTATCCTCCACTTTTGAAGTAACTTTCAAGGGCATTTCAAAGTTTTCCGCAACGCTATCCCATCTGTAGGTAAGCACCGCCTTTTTGCCTTTCTGCTGCAATGTATATTCAAATATAGGAGGAGATGTTTTATTGAGATATTGATTAAAGAAAGGCGCATAATTTTTACCGGTCGCTTTATTAATGTAATCTATAACTTCCTCCGTATTCGTATTAGCGTATTTAAACTTGTTTTGAATTCCCTTAAGAACAGAAAAGAACGTGGAGTCATTATTCACTACATGACGAAAAGTCTGGAGCATCCATGTACCTTTAAAATACATATCGTCGTCATTGTCCGTTCCCTGGAAATTTACATTATAGGGCCCGATGATGGGATACTTATTGCTAATTCTTTTTTGCTGCATGTGGAGATACTTAGCAGCCATTTGTTCCCCCTGTGTGCACTCGAGGTACAGGGCTTCGGCATAGGTTGCAAAAGCCTCGTGCAGCCACATATCGGCCGCATCTGAACAGCTTACGCTATTGCCCCACCATTCATGGGCACTCTCATGAATGATAATGAAATCGAACCCGAAAGAATTATTCAGATAATGGTTGCCATAGGCCACGCAACTTTGATGTTCCATACCCCAGTAAGTTGTTTCCACCAATTTATACCCATCTTTATAAAATGGATATTTACCGAAATATTTTTCATAACAAGCCATCATGGGCTTTACTTGCTCAAATTGAGTACGGGCCTTATCTTCATTGTAGCGAAGCACATAATAATCGAGCGTAAGCGTGTCCTTGTCATGTAAATAATAATCTGAAATATGCGCATAATCACCAATGTTGAGGGTAATATCGTAATTAATAATAGGCACCGAGACAAACCAGGTGAAGCGCGTATATCCATTGCCCAGAAATTTTTGTGAGCGAAGCCTGCCATTGCTTACACTCATTAATCCATCGGGAATATCGAAGGTCATGCGCATACTGTCGGGCTTGTCAGAAAGATGGTCTTTACATGGCCACCATAGCGAAGCGCCTGTACCTTCACAGGCCACATCAATCCAGGGTTTGCCCAAAGAATCTCTGGACCATATAAAACCTCCATCCCAGGGTGGGTTTTTAGCAACTTGTGGAATACCGTGGTAATAAATTTTAAGGGAGTCTTTTGTTCCTTTCGGTATCCGCTCGGGAAATTTCACATAAGCAGCATTACCATCCCGGGTATATCCCACTGTATGATTATTCTGGGTTATACTGTCAATCTCCATATTCCAAAATAAATCTACCTGCAGTTGAGTAGAAGCGCTGACCATCTTATAGGCTATTACATTATAGCCTGAAATAGCGTGCTTATTCGTATCAATTTTAAGATGGAGGTCATAGAAGAAAACATCATAACAGGCTCGCTCAGGGGAAAGCATCCCTCTAAGAGTGTCGGCATGTGTAAATGTATGATATTGCTGTGCCCAGCATCCGCTTGTAATTGCTAAAAAAAAGAAAAAACTGAAAAAACTTTTTGACATGCTACAATATTCGCAAAAATATTGCCACCCATGCAAATAATGTACTTACTATTTGAAATAAATATAAAAAAAGAGGGAGCCCTGCGGCCCCCTCATCAAAACACACATCACACTTAGAACATCATTTAATCACGATTAATTTCTTCGTTACCGGGATAGAGTTGCCCGCATCCAGTTTAATAAAATATATACCATTGGACAAATCTTCATTAGCGAGATTAATTATATGTTGTCCTGCTATTTGATTTCCATTGGCGAGTTCTTTCAATTCGCGGCCTGCAATATCAGATAAGCCAATATGGATAGATTGTTGTTCGGGCAAATAATAGCTTACGGTTGCCTGCGCCGATGCAGGATTCGGATATACCAATAAATGGTATTCCTCTGCAGTAACAGGACTAATGCCAACCGTTCCGTTTAAGTTCACATTATCTATATATACATTATTACTGTACGCACTAGAAACATACTTGAAACGGAAACGAACATTCGATTTATTATTTACACCTGTGGGAACTGAAAAAGCAACGTTATTCCATTCCGACGGAGATGTTGGAACATACGAGGCGGTAAATTTTCCAGCATTTGTCAATGCAGAGCCGGTTAGAAATTTCATAGCTTTCCAGGTAGCTCCACATGTTAAAGAGTAATCTACCTCTAACGTATCGGTAATGCTTACCTGACTTGTGGCCTCTGAAGCACACGAGTAATCGAAGCTAAATGTCATCTGGGAAGACTTTGACAAGTTTATGGATGGGGTTATTGCGTCCCATTCCGCGAAGCCTCCTACAGCCGGCACTTCTACCATAGGTGGGGTATATTCATAATTATATACTATATGCTGAAAGGAATTTAACATAAGTGCCCCTGTTCCTGTGGCAGCAGCAGCATTGGTATATTGCCAATTAATTCCATCGTTGAATTTATTGTAAAACAACCAGGTATTATTTACCTCGGAAGAGTTTTCAAAACCCTCGGAATAGTTTCCAAAATAGCTTGACCAACCCGGGCTTACAAACACATATCCGCCCTGAGTTTTGGTATTGCTGCCTACACTGTCGGAAACGGTTAGCGAAACTGTTTGCCTGTATAAGCTATCAAAAGTTATAACCGGATTTTGCTGGATTGAAGAAGGAACAGAAGCTCCTGTAAATGTCCAATCCCATTTGGTAGGTGTACCATTTGTTGAAGCGTCATAGAAATCAACACTTGCCCCTTGGCAAACGAAACAAGTATTACTATAGAAATTGGCAATAGGGGTACATTCGGTAACCGGAAGCGTATAAACTCCTGTTGCAATTAAGTTATTTGTATCCCATAAATTATTACGGCCTCCTTCGTCAATGTTTAATGCAGCCCATACCCTATCCCGTTGTCCGTCTGTAAACATCATGGAACATTCTGAATAGTCCATAAAATTTTGAAAATTCTCTGTAACTATATGCAAAGGGCTTTTCGAGGTCGTATCGCATATCTCCGCTCTTGTTGTGTCTGCCACATCAATACTCAGCACACTTTGAGCGTTGCCTCCACCTGTAGGGCAAATACTAAAATACCCTTTTGTATCAGGAGTATCATTAACACCATCGTCTCCACAAGCTACTCCGGGTGAATTGGTCAGGCCCCAGGGATGTTCCAGATTCATAACATGGCCTATTTCATGTGAAAGGCAGCGACAAAATTCAGCCGGATTTCCCCCAATTGGAGGCGCCAAAGCAGTACCTATATTACCAACACAATAACTTGCTATAAGAACCCCATCAATAGATGGATTGCTATTAACTTCAAAAGGGAAGTAGGCATACCCCAACGTAGTTCCATTAGCGGCTGCTCCCGCATAAATTGACTTGCATACCCATACGTTCAGGTATTTTCTCGGATCCCATTGGTTCAATTTGGAGAGATCATTTGCCTGATTAGTAAGATTGGTGTATATCCTGTCTATTCCGTTTGTACAATTTCCATTAGGATCTCTCTGTGCAAGCCTGAATTGGACTTGCATATTTCCTTCTATCGCTCTGAAATGAGCAGTAACTGCATCGCCCGTATCAGGATTTGTATGCCCCCAGTCTTCATTTAATATCTTCATTTCACTCATGATTTGTGCATCTGAAATATTCTCAGGACCATTTTCTTCCAGTACGTGGAAGACAATGGGAATAATATACAAGGTAGGGGCGTTGGCTTCAGCCCTATGAGATGATTTTGCTGCCGCCCTTTGCGCCTCCAGTTTTGCTATGTAATTTTGGGTGACAGTTTCATTTTTGGCATATTCTTCTAATAACTCAGGATGTTCCGCCAATAATTTTTGGGTCATTATATCCGTACCGCAAAGGATGTGCTGCTGCTGCCCTTTTGCTAAAAAAAATGACATGCATGTAATCAGCGTGGTGATTACCAATAAATGTAGAGAATGATTTGATTTCATGATTTTGTGATTTGTAATTGAGATTTTGTAAGTGTGCTTAACTGTGCTTTTATTAA
>Ga0206881_10259_pt2 | contig 10229 bp, 6 predicted proteins | sample Alteio_BWOrgCont_3_FD_152867 | JGI IMG/M metagenome (GOLD analysis project Ga0206881, IMG submission 152867) | Enriched cells from forest soil in Barre Woods Harvard Forest LTER site, Petersham, Massachusetts, United States -... | ecosystem: Environmental > Terrestrial > Soil > Temperate forest > O...
GCGTCGATAATTTGTCGCTCATGGCGCTGACGATTTCCACCGGGTTCGTGGTGGACGATGCCATTGTGGTTGTTCGGTCAAAGACGACGGTCATATTCATCCCCGTGGGAATGGAAGCTTTCAAGGAAGGAATGGCCGCCTTGATGCGATCAACCGTGTCAATGATGTTGGCCCCCGGCTGGCGCAGGATGATCAAGGGGACGCTGAGCTTGCCATTCAGAAAGCCGGCGGTGCGAATGTTTTCCACGTTGTCCTCCACATCGGCGATATCCGAGAGCCGGATGGCGGCCCCATTATGAAACCCCACCACCAGCCCCTTGTAGTCCCTGGCCTTAAGGAGTTGATCGTTCGCCACGATGTCCGCCGTCAAGGAGCCGTCAGACAATTGACCTTTGGGGAGGTTGGCGTTTTGCTGATTCAACATCTGGGCCACGTCCGTCAGGCTCAACCCGAAGCTGTTTAGCAAAGTGGGATTGATATCGACCCGGACAGCGGGCAAAGCGCCGCCGCCGATGTTGACCTGGCCAACCCCGTCGATGGTGGACAGTCGCTGCTGCAGTACTGTGGAGGCGGAATCATACATTTCACCCCGGGTGTAAATGTCCGAGGTCAGGGCAAGAATGATGATCGGCGCGTCGGCGGGATTGACTTTGCGATACGTCGGATTGTTCGGCAGATTCGCCGGGAGATTGGCCCGCGCGGCATTGATCGCGGCCTCGACGTCGCGCGCGGCGCCGTTGATGTCGCGAGTCAAATCGAATTGCAGGGTGATGCTGGTGGAGCCGAGGTCGCTGGCCGAGGTCATTTCGTTGACGCCGGCAATCTGGCCGAGCTGCCGCTCCAGCGGGGCGGCGACGGAAGAAGCCATGATTTCGGGGCTGGCACCCGGGAGCGAGGCGGCGACGGTAATGACCGGAAAATCGACCGCGGGCAGCGGCGCGACCGGCAGATGAAAATAGGCGACGGCACCAGCCAACGCCACCGCGGCGGTCAATAGCGTCGTGGCGACGGGTCGGCGGATGAATGGCGCCGAGATATTCATGATGCTTGCGGAGCCGCCACCGGCTCAGACGTCGCGAGCCCGGGTGACGGCGAGCTTTTTTTAACCAACCGGCCAAAAAACAAATAAATGACCGGTGTGGTATAAAGCGTCAGCACCTGGCTGACGATCAATCCGCCGACGATGGCGATGCCGAGCGGCTTGCGCAATTCGGAGCCGACACCGTTGCCCAGGGCGAGAGGCAACCCGCCGAAGAGGGCGGCGAAGGTGGTCATCAAAATCGGACGGAACCGCAGGAGACAGGCTTCATAAATGGCTTCCTGCGCCGGGCGATTGTGCTTGCGCTCCAGGTCAAGCGCGAAGTCGATCATCATGATCGCGTTTTTTTGGACGATCCCGATCAAGAGGATGATCCCGATGAGCGCGACGACGCCGAGCTCGGTGCCCGTGACCATCATGGCCAGGATCGCGCCCGCCCCGGCGGACGGCAGGGTGGAAAGGATGGTGATCGGGTGGATAAAACTTTCATAGAGCACGCCGAGAACGATGTAAATGGTGACGATGGCCGCGAGAATCAGCAGCGGTTCATTCGTCTGCGAGGCAATGAACGCCTGGGCGGTCCCCTGAAAAGCGGCCTGGATGCTGGCGGGCATGTTCAGTTGATTCTGGACGCGCTGGATGGCCTTGGTCGCCTCGCCCAGCGACGCTCCGGGGGCGAGGTTGAAGGAAACGGTCACGCACGGAAATTGTCCCTGATGATTGATCGCGAGCGGACCGGTGCCGGATTCAAAATGGCTGAAGGCGCTCAGCGGGACGGCGCTGCCGGAGGAGGAAAGAACATAAATATCATTCAATTTCGAGGGATTTTTCTGAAACCCCGGGGCGGCCTCCAGGATCACGTGATACTGGTTGAGTTGCGTAAACAAAGTGGAGATTTGGCGCTGGCCAAACGCGTCATAAAGAACATTGTCAATGGCGGTCGGGGTAATGCCAAGCCGCGAAGCGGTGGGCCGGTCAATCACCAGCACCGCCTCTGCCCCGTGCGTTTGCTCGTCGGTCGCGACATCGCGCAGCTCGGGCAGCGCCTGCAATTTATCGACGAAAATCGAGGTCCAGTGCGCCAATTCATTCGCGTCCGCATCCACCAGGGTGTATTGATACTGCGTCTGGCTGACCCGGTCTTCGACGGTCAAATCCTGAACGGGCTGCATGAAGAGCGTGATCCCGCTGACTTTTGCCGCTTTGGGCTGCAAACGCCGCATCACCTCGACCGCGCTGATTTTGCGTTCCGCCAGCGGCCTGAGATTAATAAGAATGCGTCCGCTGTTCAGGGTGGTGTTGATCCCGTCCGCGCCGATGAAAGAAGACAGGCTCGCCACTGCCGGATCTTCCAGGATTACCTGCGCCAAGGCTTCCTGCCGCCCGGCCATGGCCGCAAACGAAACGCTTTCATCCGCCTCGGAAATGCCTTGAATCAAGCCGGTATCCTGCACCGGAAAGAATCCCTTGGACACCGCCATATAAAGCAGGATCGTGGCGATGAGCGTCCCCACGGCAATGAACAAAGTAGTGGTCTGGTGCCGCAGAACCACCTGGAGCGTCCGCCCGTAAAATTTAATGATGCGCTCAAACAGAGCTTCGGAGGCGGTAAAAAAACGGCCGTGTTTTTTCTCATCCGCCTTGGCCCGGAGCAGGCGCGAACACATCATCGGCGTGAGCGTCAGCGAAACCGCGGCGGAGACCAGGATGGTGACGCTCAAGGTCACGGCAAATTCGCGAAACAACCGCCCAACGACGTCCCCCATGAACAGCAGCGGGATCAACCCGGCGATCAACGAGATGGTGAGCGAAATGATGGTGAATCCGATTTGTTCCGCGCCTTTCAAGGCCGCCTGAAGCGGGGAGTCCCCCTGCTCGATGAACCGGAAGATGTTTTCAATCATCACAATGGCGTCATCCACCACGAACCCGGTGGAAATGGTCAGGGCCATCAAAGTGAGGTTGTTCAAACTGTAACCCAGCAAATACATGATCGCCAGGGTGCCGACGAGCGAGAGCGGCACCGCAAAGCTGGGGATAACGGTGGCCGCGAAATTGCGCAGAAACAAAAAGATCACCAGGACGACGAGGATCACGGTGAGCACGAGGGAAATCTGCACATCTAGAACGGAAGCGCGAATCGTGGTAGTCCGGTCCGTGAGGATGGTGATATCCATGGCCGCAGGCAGGTTGGCCTTGAGTTGGGGCAGGATCTTCTTGATCCGGTCAACCACTTGAATGATGTTGGCGCCGGGCTGCCGTTGGATGTTCACGATCACGGCCGGGGTGTTGTTTTTCCAGGCGGCGAGCCGGTTGTTCTCAACGCCGTCAATCACCTTTGCCACGTCGGACAACACCACCGGGGCGCCGTTGCGGTAGGCCACCACCACGGACTGATAATCCTTGCTGGTAAAAAGCTGGTCGTTGGCATTGATGGCATAGGATTGGTGCGGGCCGTCGAAATTGCCCAACGCCTGGTTGATGCTGGACTGCTGGAGGGCGGTGCGCACGTCTTCCAGGTTGATGCCGTACGCCAAAAGCTGCGTCGGGTTGACCTGCACGCGAACGGCTGGCTTTTGTCCGCCGCTGATCGTGACCAGTCCGACGCCGATGACCTGCGAAATTTTCTGGGCCAGGCGGGTATCGGTGTAATCCTCCACCTGGGACAGGGGATAATTGCTCGAGGTTATGGCCAGGGTCAGGATCGGGGCGTCCGCCGGGTTGGATTTGCTGTAGATCGGGGGCGAAGGCAAACCGGTGGGCAAATACGATTGGGCGGCGTTGATCGCGGCCTGCACTTCCTGTTCGGCCACGTCAATGTTCAGATTCAGTTCGAACTGCAAGGTGATGATCGAACTGCCGCCGGAACTGATGGAGGTCATCTGGTTCAGGCCGGGTAGTTCGCCAAATTGCCGCTCCAGCGGCGCGGTGATGGCGGATGCCGTCACATCCGGGCTGGCGCCCGGATAAAAAGTAACCACCTGAATCGTGGGATAGTCGACTTCCGGCAGGGCCGAGACGGACAGCAAGAAGTAGGAAATAATGCCCGTCAGCATCACGGCGGCCATCATGAGAGTGGTCGCGACCGGCCGCAAAATAAATGGTCGGGAGGGACTCACTGCGGCGCCGGAGATTTATGCTTGTGCGTAGCCGCACCCGCGGGCGAGTTCGTGGTGTCCGCCGGGTGCCGGACAATCACCTTCTCGCCATCGGCCAGCTTGTTGAAATTATCCGCGGCAACGATCGTGCCCGCATCGATGCCCTCGACCTGGGAAACATTTCCGTCGGTCGTACCGACAGTGATCGTTTGCATGGTAACCACCTCAACCGGGGGCGCCTGGTTGGTGTCACCGGTGATGTCGGCCGGTGCGTCTGCCGTCGGAGCGGGCAGAGTGTATACAAACGCACTGTCGGCATTTCGCTGAATGACCGTGTTGGGGAGAATCGTGACGTGATGGAGCGTGTTCACGAGCAAACGCGCGTTGACAAATTGATTCGGAAACAGCATTTCGTCTTCATTCGTGAAGACGGCGCGCATTTGGACGGTACCGGTGGCGGTATTGATCTGGTTATCCAAGGTCTCCAGCTTGCCCGTCGCCAGTTTTTTTTGGAGATCGCGATCATAAACGTCCACGCTGAGCTGGCGGCCCTGGCGCAATTGTTCCTGTATCTGGGGCAGATAATCCTGGGCGACATCAAAGATCACGCTGATGGGCTGAAGCTGGGTGATGATCACGAGATTCGTGCCGTTCGCCTGAATAATATTGCCCTGATCGACCAGACGGAGACCGACGCGCCCGGAAATGGGCGCATTGATGTAGCAATAAGCCAGCTGCACTTGGGCATTGGCCAGCGTACCCTGATCCAGTTTTACCGTGCCTTCGTCCTGCTGAACAAGCGCGACCTGGGTATCGAGTAGCTGCTGGGGAATGGCATTGCTCGCGAAAGCCGCCTGATAACGCTGCAAATCCAGCTTGGCGTCTTGCAGCAGGGCGGTGTCGCGTTCCAACTGGCCTTGGGCTTGCGTCAGCGCCGCCTGATTCGGTCCCGGATCGATCTCCAGCAGCGGATCGCCCGCATGAAGAAATTGTCCCTCCTGGTAATTAATCTTCACGATTTGCCCCGCCACGCGGCTGTTGATATAAACCACGTTGAGTGGCGTCACCGTGCCCAAGGCATTGACATAGATGCCAATATCACCCTCCTGCACGGTAGTGGTGGTGATCGTGGACGGACCCTGACCAGAACCGCCGCCACCCCTGCCCGATGAAGCGGATGCCGCCGCGACCGATTGTGAGCGGTGGTGGAAAAAGAACACACCCGCGACAATGACCGCAATCAGGAGCAGGATCCCAAAAATCAATCCCTTCGAGCGACCCGGGGCGGCTCCCGCTGCCGGCCGGGCCGCCAAATTGGACGAGGGTTCCGAACTCACACGCGGCGGTGGGGCTTCAGACATGAGAAACTCCAATTGTTTTGTATTTCATTTAAAATGATTTAGACACGATATTTTAAAATAAAGTCACGTCAACTGCGTTAATGTTGCGTTAGCCTTTAACGCCCGCCGGATGGGGAAAAGTCCTTTGCCAAGGCCCAAAAAGTTCACCGCCGCCATTAAATTGGCAGTGTTAAAAATGAATTTATCGCGCAATTTTTGCGCACTGTTCAGAAGTGGTAGCTCAACACCAGCATGCCAACATTCAAACCGGGATTGGGTATGGCCAGGCCCGCATTGGACATGTGCTGGAAGCGGAAACCCAGGGAAAGATGCTCATTGAAGTACCACGTCAAACCGCCATGACTGGTAAATTGGCAGCCGTCGCCGAAATCCGTGCCACCAAAACGATACCGGCTGATGACTGTCGGACTGAACCCGCCCTCCAGCGCCAGGGGAAAATGCCCCTTCCGCAACTCCAGCAGCGGGCCGGCGGTCCCGATAAAGGCGCTGGTAGTTTCGTTCCCCAAATATCCGGCCGAGACATCAATTCGCGGCTGGAGTCGCCAGTCAGAATAAAAATTCCACTGCCACGGCAGGTCGAAGTCGGCGAAGGCCTCGGACTGGCCGAAACGGTGGTTGCCCTCATTAATGGAGAGTCCGCCGCGAGCGCCAACGGTTAAAAAATCCTGGGCGTTTACCCGCCATTCCCCGATAACAAACAGGCTGATCGAGAAAAACAAAAAAACTCTTAGATGTCTCAAAAACGATTTTTGCATGGTGCATTTTTCTTTCGATGCTGCTTAAACGAATGCCATAAAGAAGAGAAGACGCAAACACTGCCTCGCATTATCCCCGATTGCACGATTGCACCCCCGCGTCGATATCGGGGATACTTTGCGTGTGAGCCTATTGAATGTGCAGCCTATTACCTCGTTTGAAGCGCCCGAACTGGAGCCGTACCGGACCATGCGCCGGCCGGCAGAGCACGCCAAGCAAGGCATCTTTGTGGCGGAAGGCGACAAGGTGGTGCAACGCCTGTTGGAAAGCCACTTTCACGTCATTTCCGTGGTGCTGCCGGAAAACCGGCTGGAAGAATTCCGCCCCCTGCTCGAAAACCGGCCCGAAGAAATTAACGTCTATCTGGCGGAACGAAAATTCCTGGTGACCCTGGTGGGGATTGAATTGTTTCAAGGCGTGCTGGCAGTGGGGAAAATCCCGCGCACTTTTTCCCTGCCGGATTTGCTGGCGCAAAGCCCGTCGCCGCGATTGTTCGCCACGGTGGAGGGATTGACCAACGCGGAAAACATCGGCCTGCTGGTGCGCAACTGCGCGGCATTCGGCACACACGGGTTGATTGTCGGCCCCACCTGTTGCAGTCCATTCTTGCGCCGCGCCGTCCGGAACTCCATGGGGACGATTTTTCAATTGCCGGTGGTGGAAACGGCCGACCTCATTCAATCCCTCAGCGAATTGCGCGCCGCGGGAGTTCGCTGCATTGCCGCACATCCGCACACGAACAAAAAGACGCCGGCGCGCACGGATTTCACAACCGACTGCTGCCTCGTGTTTGGAAGCGAAGGCCGGGGGATTTCCGCGGAGGTCCTGGCCGCGTGTGACGAGACTGTGGCCATCCCGATGGCGGGTAACGTGGATTCGTTAAACGTCGGGGCCGCCGCCGCCGTGTTTCTTTACGAAGCCAACCGTCAGCGGGGAAAAATGTGACTCCCGGAGTGCTGCAGGCCAGAGGCCCAAGGGAGTCACTCGCGCGAATCGGCAACCACTTTCTCCGCGAATTCCACTGCCTTGCGACAAAGCGGTCCCCAGTCCAATTCGGCCCGCACCCGCGCGGCGGAGGCGGCCGCCTGCGGCTGCCAGGCAGAAACGGGCGCGTCCAGCCACTCCAGGATTTTGTCGCCGAAATCCTCGCCGTTGAATTCCGAAAACTTGACCAACGGATCCGAGTTGAAAAAGCTGCGCACACTTTTTAACGGCGTGCAGACGGTCGGTAATCCGCTGGCGACATACTCCACGATTTTGGCGACGAACGCACAGTGCGTTCCCGCCGATGCCTCATACGGCACGATGCCGACATTCGCGCTGGCCAGCTGTCCGGCGACTTCCGCATAAGGCACAAAGCCGGTCGCTTCAAATTTAAAACCGGGGATGGTCCGGGCGCGTTGTAAAAATGCTTCCAGCCCGGCGGTTCGTTTGCCGACAAACCGAAAAGTGGTTTCCGGCTTTTTGGCCGCGACACGACGGACGGCGCCAAAAGCGATCGCGCCAAGATGATGGGCGTCGAACGAGCCGTGCATGACCACGACGGGCGATTGTGCTGACGGTGGGGGAGCGGCGCGCAGGGGAAAAGCCTTGGCATCGTAGCCATAATAGATCGGGCAAATCCGCTCCCTCGGATAGCCGCGGGCGGCCAACCGGTCGGCGAATTCATCCGAGATGGCGCAGACACCGTCCACCGCGTATCGCTGCGGCAGGGAAATTTCGTATCGCATCAAGGCCTGGACCAATGGCTTGGGCGCAACGTAGGACGGCCAGGTTTCCATGAATCCGGTGAGCAGATCGGGAAAATTCATGACCACCGGCACGCCCAATCGTTTTTTCAACCGGCCCGCGGCCACCGCCGAAATCGCGTGCTGGGAAAAGACCAGGTCAAACCGGATTTCCCGGGCCGCAGCCGCGACCATTCGCCCGAGGAAAAAAGGATAGGTCAGGTATTTAAAATTGCGCAGCGTCGCATATCGCCCCATGGTCCATTTGTTGAAGAGATGCAATTGGATGCCGAATTGCTTTTTAACCCCTTGCGGATCCTCAATTTGCGGGCTGAAAACGTGGACCTGATGGCCGCGCCGGATCATTTCCTGAACCAGATAAACCGCCTCCGCCGAACCGCCGCCCGAGGGCGGATAAAATGGTTCGTGCGTCAAAAACGCAATCCGGAGGGGAGCTGGGGGCATACGCACCCGCAAACGCTATTCAATTTGGGCAAGGCCATTCAACCCAATTCATTTTTGCCGACAAAATGGGTTGACTTGCGAAGCGAACAATTTAATATTTCATCTCCCTTTTGGATGGGGTCTTAGCTCAGTTGGTAGAGCACCACAATGGCATTGTGGGGGTCGCAGGTTCGAATCCTGTAGGCTCCACCATCTTAAGGGTCTTTCAAAGAATCTCCGCTCGCGTTTAATGATTGCGCACAAGGATGATGCCTGCTGGAAAACGTTTCGCTACCTTGATTTTCCCCTCGCACCTCTTTCTTTTGGGCGCGATGGACTGCTATATGACCGCACGCTGGATGAGGCTCGCAAATTGGCATTTGTTTTTGATACTGCTCCAATCAAATTAGCGGAGCGACCGCCATTCAAAATAGTTGGGATCTGAGAAGCTGAAATACTTTTCCCGATGGTCTGTTGGTTGGGGCTGCGATCTGGGACTGAGTGATGCCAGGAAAAAGTTCTTGTCAATCGATGGAGCAAGCAGAGAATCACAACAAATCACCAAAAAGACCAACGTTGGCCGTGGGCAGGAAACCAAATGGGAAACGTCAATTAATATGAAACCAAGCCTCCTCCTCTGCCTCACGCTGGTTTTGTCCGCTGATTTTGCATTTGGACATAGCGTGAACATTCGTGTTCCGCCAAATCCACCGTCGGATTGGAACTTGCCGGTTTCTGTGCAAGTAACGGACGCGGATTTTGGGAAACATTTCACGGTTTTGCTTAAACATATTGGCATTGATTCTGATGAATTTGTAGGCGCGCGGCTCGAAGTTTGCAGCGAGGATAATCAAATCGCATCCTGTCCGGTGGAGAAGAAATGGACAACCAACGGCGTTCAATTTGAGTTCAAGGTTTCTCCGGCTTATTTACAGGCGTCCAGATTCAGGGTTTATGAAATCGCTCATCGGGGCAGACAGCCGATGCCGGCTTTTACGGCTTATTGGTTTTATCTGCGGGACTTTGCGACAAACGGCGCACCGGTTGCCAGGCAAAACAGCAGTTTGGAAATGGCGCCGGACATTCTCAAGGCTTTGCCGAAACGGGTTCAGTCCCTGCGCCCGGGCACAACTGCTGATGAGGTATGGAAACAATTAAACCTTGCCGCCTACAAACGCAGTTTATCCAATGACACCGATGACTTAATTCCAGATCGGTATCGGCTGAGTTGGAATTACGCGATTGAATTCAATTTTGAAAAAACCGCCAATGACTCAACGATTGACGCTCTCGAGAAAAACACCAACAACTTCATTATTGATAACACTCCCTATGGCCAAATGAGATTTCTTAAAGACAATCGAAAATTGATCCGGGCAATTCTTTACAAAAACGGTTTAGACATTTGCCATTCTAGAAAATGAAATCGTGAAACCCAAACTCTCCCTCTGCCTCGCGCTCGTTTTAGGCGGGTGGTTTTGTTTTATTTCGCGCGCCGAGACAAATGTTACCGCAGCCACACATTTGGTGATTGATAAACTTGTCACTTTTCAACAGTCTACCAACATTATACCCCCTCAAGAGAGTGTTCATTTACCCGGATTAGGCTCGGCAATTTTCAAGGAAGATTCCTCACATTGTTGTTTGCAAATTCCCATTGGCTCCAGAGCGGCAGGCAAGGAGGATGCGCCCGCTAATACAAACGCGCTCGACTTGCAAGCCTGGCTTTTAAGAACCGACGGCATCGCAATCCCTCAATCAGACAAGCCTACGACGATTATTCTCGGGAGCATTGGAATTTATT
>Ga0206881_10343_pt1 | contig 10199 bp, 8 predicted proteins | sample Alteio_BWOrgCont_3_FD_152867 | JGI IMG/M metagenome (GOLD analysis project Ga0206881, IMG submission 152867) | Enriched cells from forest soil in Barre Woods Harvard Forest LTER site, Petersham, Massachusetts, United States -... | ecosystem: Environmental > Terrestrial > Soil > Temperate forest > O...
TGTGATTATCTTTTTCATGATTTTTATGTTTATTATGATTTTATTACCGGCCTAAACCGTTACTCGTTTGTTAATATTACTTTCAACGCTTTTTCCTTTGCTGCATGTCCAAACGTGTCGTAAGCTTCCATAATCTGGTCTAATTTGAAGTGGTGCGTAATCAATTGTTTAGGCTGGATTTTGTTCGATTGAACAGTTTTAAAAAGCATTGGAGTTGTTACAGTATCAACAAGGCGGGTTGTGATCGTTATATTCTTTGACCACAATGTTTCCATATGAAGCGCTACACTTTTTCCATGGACACCAATATTGGCAATATGTCCACCGGGGGTAATTATATCAGAGCATATTTCGAAAGTGGCTTCTACTCCAACGGCTTCTATTGCTACGTCCACTCCCTTTTTATTGGTGAGTTTCATAACCTTTTCTACTGCATTCCCGTCGCTACTGTTTACGGTTTGCGTGGCGCCGAATTTTCTTGCAACAGCAAGACGATTATCGTCCATATCTATCACAATGATTTCTGCAGGGGTATAGAATTGAGAAGTTAATAACGCTGCTAATCCAACGGGGCCTGCCCCTACAATGGCTATAGTGTCGCCCGGTTTTACCTGTCCATTTAAAACACCGCATTCAAAACCGGTAGGGAGTATATCGCTCAGCATCACCAGGGCTTCTTCGTCTGCACCGGCTGGGATATGATAAAGGCTATTATCAGCATGAGGTATTCTCACATATTCTGCTTGCGTACCATCAATCATGTAGCCAAGTATCCAGCCACCGTCTTCGCAATGTGAATACATACCTTTTTTACAATATTCGCATTTGCCGCAGGAGGTAACACAGGATATTATAACATGGTCTCCCTTTTTAAAATTACTTACAGAACTTCCTACTTCTTCTACTATTCCAACACCTTCGTGGCCTAAAATCCGGCCATCGGTAACCGCAGGCATGTCACCTTTCATTATATGCAGATCGGTTCCACATATAGTAGTTTTTAAAATTTTCACAACGGCATCCGTTGTTTTATTAATGGTAGGTTTCGGTTTTTCTTCCCAGCCTTTTTTTTCGATACCGTGATAAACTAATGCTTTCATTTTCAATATTTTAATAGTTCGTGAATTATTGTGCTGCAAAACTACTTCCAACACCGGGGACAGGTTATGACCATTGTTTCGATTAGATATGATATTTGTCAGCCGTGTATTTAATACGTCATGTATACTAAGTGTGTGATAAAAAATAAAATGGCAGAATTAGCTTTGAATCAATCGAGGAAAAGCTATTCATAATTATATAGCAAAGATTGATATATTCTATCTTTAAAACCTTACACTCTTCACCAATAATCTTACATACTTATACCTGTAGGATGAAGATCATTTATGATAAAAATCAGGCAAAAACAAAACAAAAGACATAGTTCTCAGGCTGAGTGCACTGTTACTTTGCACTATAAAATCAAACTTAACATGGAAACATTAAATCACTCCCATCACAGTAGCAATTCAGTTGCATTTTATTGCGAAATCTACTTGCTAATATTTTCCCTTATCGGGCTGCTAGTAGTTATTTGTGAAAAGTCGTTTATGTAAAAGGCTAGTGCCCCGCATAATCAGGCACACAACCAAAGGCGTAGAATAAAGAAATCTCTTATCAGGAAAATTTCACCACTTTTTCCAACCCCCGGGGATTTTGAATGATTATCTCTCTTCCTTCAATTTCGATCAGCTTATCCGATTTGAAATCGGAAAGCGTCCGGATAAGCGATTCGGTAGAAGTACCAACCATTCCTGCCAAATCTTCCCGCGAAGTACGAATGTTATCGCCTTCCTTGTTTTTTTTATGAAGATCGAGCAATGTATTAGCTGTACGTGCCCTCACAGAATTATAGGCAAGGCTAAGTAACCGCTTTTCATTTTCGTTTATATTGTTGGCAAGCATCTTAATAAAGCGTGCGGATATTTCATGTTCAGAATAGACTAATGATAAAAAATCATTTTGCGGCATCAGAGCAAGTTCACATTCCTCCATGGTAGCTGCAGAATCATTATAAACACCACCTTCGAGTACAGGAAGGTGTCCAAAGAAATCGCCGGATTCATAAGTGCCTGTGATAAATTCCTTGCCATCCAGGTTTATTCGCCATGTTTTCACTTTCCCTTTATTTACAAAGTATACAAAGCTTGGGGTATCCCCTTCATGATAGATGGAATCCTTTTTCTTATAGCTGCGTACCTTGTATTCCGACGAAATCTTATCAGGCAGGCTAAACTCCTTTGCTTCGTTAATAAATGAAATAAGCCCGCTCAGGTCACGGGTATAATTTTTTTTAAAAAATTCACTTCTTTTAAGACGTACTTCTATTGCATTTAATAATTCAGTATCATCAAATGGCTTGGTTAAGTAATCATCTGCTCCCAGGTTCATTCCTTTCCGCATATCGCTTTTTTCGGCTTTAGCCGTAAGAAAAATAAAAGGAATACCGGCCGTTTCAGGGCCTTTGCTTAATATATGAAGTACCCCATACCCATCTAAATCAGGCATCATAATATCACATATTATGAGGTCGGGCTTATCTTTTTTTGCAATTTCCACTCCTATCTTTCCATTCTCTGCTGTTAATACCGCATAGTTGGCAAGACTCAATATCTCTGAGGTATTTTCCCTCATTTCATTGTTATCCTCAATTAGTAGTATTTTTTTCATGGGATTTAGTTTACAGATAATAATTCAGGCTCCTTTAAATGAGGATGGCCTATATTCAAGCTAAAAACGGTTCCTGCGCCTTCCTTGCTGCTAAATGAAATCTTTCCATTTAATAAATTAGTATAACGCTGTACAATATTCAATCCTAAGCCGGTTCCCTGGATGTTTGTCACATTTTTGGCACGGAAGAAGCGCTCAAAAAGATGTACCTGGTCGCTATCGGGAATTCCTATGCCATGATCGGTAACAGTCACAGTCAAACCCTTTTTACCAAGCTCTGTTTTAAAGTCTATATTGGCATCTTCGGGTGAATATTTACTTGCATTGGAAATAAGATTATACAGAATATTTTTTAGCATTTGCCTGTCCAAATAAATTCCTGTACTGCCCGAATGTGTGTATATAATTTTTTGCCCTTTTTTCATGGTTGCCTGTATTTCCTCCATTAGTTCTTCCGCAAATTTATCCATGTGGAACTGTACAGGTTTTATTTCCACCTTCCCTTGATCCAGCTTATCTAATGAGAGGAAATCGTTCAAAATGCTTGTCAGGTTTCCTACAGAAGATTTTATACGTTTAAGGTGGCGGTTGACATTTTCAATTCTGGTTGCCGGATCAGACTCAGCTTTGTCAAGATATTTTTCTACCAGTGACGAGGAGGACAGGATAGTACTTAAAGGAGTACGGAATTCATGCGATGCCATAGAAACAAAGCGCGATTTAAGCTCATTCAATTGCTTTTCTTTTTCCAAAGCCCTTTTCATATCATCTTCCGCCTTCTTTTTCTTCGTGATATTTTGTTCAACTACCAGTAATTGGTCTATTTCTCCATCTTTATCATGCAGGGCTACTACATTAATCAAGTAAAAATTATTACGAACCTCCAACTCAAATGTAGTATTCACACCCTGGAATACTGCCTTTAATTTTTGACTCACTTCCTCACGTACTTCTGCAGGAAGGCGTTTTAAATAATCCGTTCCCACCAGTTTTTCACTCGTAATTCCATGCTTAAACAACTCCGAACCCTCCGCAAAAACGTAATTCAGGTTTTTATCAAAAACATTAATAGTTCCATCCGGAAAATTTCTTGCCACAATTTGGTACAAACGCTTGCTTTCCTCTAATTCCTTCGTACGTTCTTCTACCTGCTTCTCCAGCTCTTCATTCATCTTTCTTATCTGCTCTTCCGCCCTGTATCTTTCAGTAATGTCTGTCACCAGGCCCATTACAAATGTTTTTTCACCTGTTTTAAAATAATTCAGGCTGACCTCAACCGGAAACTTGGAATCGTCCTTTCTCTTTGCCCATAGGTCCATACCTATTCCCATGGAGCGCTGCTTGGGGGAATGATTGTATTCTTCTCTATGCTTAACATGAGCTTTGCGGTATTCCTGCGGAAGTAAAATTTCTAATTTCTGACCAATAAGTTCTTTCTCCCCATAACCAAACATTCTGTTGGTCATGGCATTAACTAACACAATAACCCCTTTTTCATCGGTGACAACCAAACTTTCGGCAGCTGTTTCAAAAAGAATTTTATAAACCGGGCTTAAATTCTCTTCCTTGCTAAACATTGATGGGTTTATTGACTTGGTAGATGTCAAAGTTAAATGTTTTTTTGGGAAAAGCAAGAGAAGAAGGCATTATTATACCTTATAGGTTTAACAAGGAACTGGTAATAAGAGAAAGTTTATCTACTTTAAGCTCCAATACCGCTCTGTCAATACTATTGCCGGATGGAGGGGTAACTATGATAATATCTGTTTTTTCTTTCCGCATGGCAAGCATACGCTGAAGTGATGCTACCATCTCATTATCAATTTTCTTTTCATTGATATTAATAATGCGCCCGGTAAGATAATCCTGATTAATAATATATTCAAAATATCTTTTCACATTAAACCTCTCCCTATCAGACTCCAGATTAAGGACAAGAATATTTTTAACCGGTCCGTCAGAATAGTTTTCGGGTAGTAAAAGCACAGGATACTTGCTTAGCCCCATGAATAACATGGGCAGATTTTCAGGGCCTTTATTGGAATACTTACCGGAACACATACCCGCCACCATCAGATCTATATTTTGAGTTTGATTAATAGTGTTGATAACCTTTTCCAATTTACCGGTCATAGAATAAACCGAAATGTCTAAATTTCTGTCCTTTAAAAGAGCCTTTATTTCAACTGATTGCTTCTTTAATCCCTTTTCCGATTCTTTCCCCAGAATATCATTAATCAATATAAGCATGTTTTTTGTTTCATCCGGGTTTTCAAATATATTCAATAGCAAAAGTTTCAGCTTTCTATTTGCGAAAAGATTAGATGCAAACACAATTGCATTGGTTGAACTTTTTGAAAAATTAGTAACCGCCAGTATAGTTTTAGTGACTTTCTTTTCTGCTTTTTTTGCACCCATGATTTCTACTTTTTGCAAAGTACCTTGATATCACTCATGAGCAAAATGGCAAGCATCAGCAAATACTATGACTTTTATCATATAATGAAAGACGATGGCATACGTCTTTTTAACAGGTAAACAATATTGTTATCAGGACATCACCGATCGAGTCTCCATTTCTCAACCAATTGTGCATTATAGCCATCTTTTTCTTTAGGGTTTGGTTCCCCTTTACCCGTAGCAATAAGATTATATAAGCTGTCCTTTATATAATTGGTCCAGGCCTCCCTGCATATTTCATAACATTCATATTGAGGAACCAAACCCTCATGGGTGAATTGCATGGCAGTTTTATTGTCCTTTTGCGAAATATCAAATACCAGTTTCGTACCTATCCATTCGCTTTTATCCTTCGTGAAATTGAAATGATTGTCGAGCACCAGCCACACCACCTTTTCATTTGGCACCAACTCAATCAGTCTCATTTTGCAATAATGAATATCCTTATAGTGATATATAAATTCATCGTTAAGCTTCTCTGTATTTCCTTCAATTTCTTCCGACCACCAGCCGTGTAAATTGGTAATAGCGCCTAATACTTCTTTCGGAGTTTGGTCTACCAGTATGGTAGCTGTAAAGTTTGCTGTCTTCATGTTTTTGTTTTTAGTCTTGATCGCTATCAGAATTGGTCACTTAATAGGATTGGCTTCTTTATATTATTAACTATTACTTTGCATTTGCAGTCTTTTTCATAGGAGTCGGTTTGCCTTTACCCGTGGTTACCAATTTAAATAAACTTCCTTGCAAATAATCGGTCCAGGCATTTGAACACACCTCAAAACATTCAACTTCAGGAACTAAGCCAAGGTGAGCGAAACGGATTTGAGTTTTGTCATCCTTTTTTGAAACCTCAAAACTGATTTTTGTACCGTTCCATTCCTTCTTGTTTTTTAGCCAAGGCTTATTACAGTCAATCACTTGCCAAACTATTTTCTGGCCGGGAATAAGTTCAACAATTTTCATGGTTATATAAACCTCCCCAAAACGTACAGTGAAAACGTCATTGGATTTTTCTGCACTACCTTCCATTTCTTCTGACCACCATCCACGAATATTATTGATGGCATTAATTACTTCTTCAGGAGTTTTGTCTACCAAAAGGGTAGCCCTATAATCTGATGTATTCATTTTGTTTGAGTTTAAATAGTTCTAATTTAGATTTGATTATTAATTATTATTTCAATTTGACGAGGCAAAAGTACAGTCTTAATTTGGTAGTGGAGAGGTGTAAAATGGACCTTATTGCGGGTTGATTTGGACAAAACAAATTCTTATCTTTGTTGAAAATATTCCTCATGAAACACCTTACCATTTTAGTTCCTTCCGGGCAAAGCACCCTGTCAACTGTGGCCTGCATATTGGGCGCTTACGATGTATTTGCAGAGGCTAATACATATTGGAAAGAAACTGGGAGAAAGGAATTATTTAAAATTCAGTTAGCAGGCATTTCTGAAAAAACGGAAGTGCATGATGGATTGGTAACTATAAAACCACATACCAGCGTTTCATCCATTCTAAAGACCAATCTCATCATTATTCCCGCTTCACTCATCCGCAGTTATAAAGATGCCAATAAAGAAAACCGGTTGTTGATTGACTGGATTGCGAAACAATATAAACTGGGTGCTGAAATAGCCAGTATCTGCACAGGGGCATATACCCTTGCATCAACAGGATTGCTCGATGGAAAAAACTGCTCCCTTCATTGGGTGGCGGCAGATACTTTCAGGAGTCTATTTCCCAATGTGAATGTAAAAGAAGAAAAGCTGATTACAGATGAACATGGAATCTATACCAATGGCGGGGGATACTCTTTCCTGAATTTTATGATCTACCTGGTTGAAAAATATTACGATAGGGAAACAGCCATCTATTGTTCCAAATTTTTTCAAATTGAGATGGACAGGCACAGCCAATCACCATTTATCATTTTCACCGGGCAAAAGCAGCATGAAGACGAGATGGTGAAAAAAGCGCAACATTATATAGAAAGTAAGTTACAGGAAAAAATATCAGTAGAAGAATTATCGGCGCACTTTGCTATCGGCAGACGAAACTTCGACCGCAGATTCATTAAAGCAACGGGCAATACCCCGCTGGAATACTCGCAGCGCGTAAAGATGGAATCGGCTAAACGAGCCTTTGAATCTACCCGCAAAAACATAAATGAAGTAATGTACGAAGTGGGCTATTCCGATATGAAAGCCTTTCGCGAGGTGTTCAGGAAAATTACGGGCATGTCTCCACTTGAGTATAGAAGCAAATACAATAAGGAAGCAGCGCGGGCATAAGCAATTTATTTAAATTCCTACATTAATGCAAGTTTGCAATGTCCACCCCGCCGGGTGTGAGGAACCAAAAAGAGTAAAATCTACTGTTTTATAATTTTTGCAGTAAGCTGCTGCTTATCTCCTTTCAGGCTTATGAAATATATTCCGGATGATAAACCGGAAATATTCACATAAATAGGTGCAGATGAATGCATATTGCTGATACCTTTTTGCATCACGGTTCTGCCTTCCATGTCGGTTATTTCGAGGGTTGCAATATCACTGTTAAATCCGCTTACATTGATATGCAAATCTTCGATAGATGGATTGGGATAAACAAAAATACTACCCTTACGGGTTAAATTCTCAATTCCGGTAGGTGTATTGATTTTCCTTATCCTATTATTACCATAATCAGCAATGTATAAATTGTCCCAGGGATCAAAACTTACTCCATTGGGAAGATCTAAATAAGCATCAACGGCTAAATTCCCGTCGCCACCATAAGATTGGGCACCTGTTCCGGCAATGGTTGTTATTGTGCTGTCCCAAACACTTACTTCCCGAATTACATTATTATAAAAATCGGCTATGTATAAATTGCCGGAAGCATCCAGGGCAACAGAAGTAGGTGCAGATAATTCAGCCGAGGTAGCCGGTCCGCCATCGCCGCTGTAGCCATAATTACCATTGCCTGCAACTGTTGTTATAATACCTGTTGTAAGGTTTACCTTCCTTATTCGGTAATTCCAGGTATCAGCTATATAAAGATTTTGAGAATCATCAACCGCTACACTATGGGGTTGATATAATTCAGCGGAGATTGCCTTTCCCCCATCGCCACTATAGCCACCACTATAGTTTTTAGCATTGTATCCATTACCGGCTACTGTTTTAATCCTTTTAGTTGATGCTACAATTTCCCTTACCCTGTCATTTATCAAATCGGCAATAAATATATTTCCTTTCGAATCAATAGCCAAATTGGCAGGATAATACAATTCGGCAGATTTAGCAGCGCCGTTATCACCGGAATATCCTGCCGTTCCATCACCTGCAATGGTAGCAATAGTATTGGTAACAGCATTCACTTCCCTGATTCTGTTATTATAATAATCTGCTATATAAATATTACCTGAATCGTCTATTGCCAATCCGTTGGGCGATGATAATTCTGCTTTGCCGGCAGGGCCACCATCACCGGAAAACCCTCCTTGGCCTGTACCGGCTATCTTTAATATATTCCCTGTTTTAATATTAACTTCACGTACCATGTTATTTCCGTTATCGGCTATAAAAATGTTACCTGAATCATCAGAAGCCATATTTGTAGGGTACGATAATTGTGAACTCAGAGCCGAAAGATCATTTCCATTATATCCGGGGTCCCCATCACCCGACAGGGTATTAATGATACTGTTGGCGGCAACTATTTCCCTTACCCTGTTATTGCCCATATCAGCTATAAAGAAGTTTCCTGATGCGTCAAACGAGATGTAATGAGGCTGAAATACTGCGGCCGATTTTGCCTGTCCACCGTCACCTGAAAAACTGCTATTCCCGGTTCCACAAATAGTCCTAATAGTATCGTTTGCAATGGTTATCTCCCTTATTCGGTTATCATAGGTATCACTGATATAAATATTGCCGGATGCATCAAGAGCTATACCAAGCGGATAATAAAATTGTGCTTTGGGGGCAGGCCCGCCATCGCCTGCATATCCCGCTTTTCCACCCGAAAGGGTATATATGGTATCATTCGATGACTTTATCATTCTAATCCTGCAATTGTTTTGGTCAACAAAATAAATGTTGCCTGCTTTATCTAGAGTAATTCCGGCAGGTCCATTCAACCAAGCAGAATCTGCCCTGATACCGTCTCCATTATATCCTGTAGAATCATTGCCCACAATGGTATTAATAAACCCGGAAGAGGCGTAAACTTCACGTATCCTGTTATTACTGTAATCGGATATATAGAGGTTATTAGCAGTATCAATTGCAATAGCTATCGGATTATTCAACTTAGCCGAAGTGGCAGGCCCGTTATCACCGCTAAATCCCCAATTACCATTACCTGCAACAGTAGTAATTACTCCCGTGGAAAGGTTTATTTTCCTTACAGATTCTGCTGACTCATCAACCACATATAAATTGTTTGATTTGTCAAGAGCTACCGCGACCGGGTAAATAAATTGTGCCTGGGTAGCCAGCCCCCCATCACCCGAATATCCATAGCTACCATTACCGGCAACTACTGTTAATATTCCGCTTTTAATATTAAGTTTATGTACAATGTGATTAGACGCATCTGCTATATATACATTGCCCGAATCATCCGGAGCCATATCGTAAGGATTTACTCCAAATTCATTTGCTGTAACATTATTACCTATATTTTCTCCAGCTATAGTTGAAATAATGTTTGTTTGAGCATAGCTAACTGAGCAAAACAAAGTGAACAGAAAAATATGGGAATACAATTTTTTTCATGTAGTGGAATTAAATAGAACTTACTAAGATTAGAAAACGACAACCTTTTCTACCGTTTGTTCCTGTCCATATTTCAGGACAATAGAATAAACTCCTTTGCCGAAAGAGGAAAGGTTAATGGGATAAATCAATTTCCCGGTCGAATTCTGAAATGTATTGGTTGCTACATTCTGCCCTAATTCATTATAAATAGACACTTGGTAAGTTATTTCCTGTAAGGTATTGAAACTAATATTAAAATTACCACTGTTAGGATTCGGATAA
>Ga0206881_10345_pt1 | contig 10181 bp, 10 predicted proteins | sample Alteio_BWOrgCont_3_FD_152867 | JGI IMG/M metagenome (GOLD analysis project Ga0206881, IMG submission 152867) | Enriched cells from forest soil in Barre Woods Harvard Forest LTER site, Petersham, Massachusetts, United States -... | ecosystem: Environmental > Terrestrial > Soil > Temperate forest >...
GGCGATTTGCCCCCATCTTCAATAACCCGCAGCAGCTCTGATTCGCGAATCATGGTGCGGCTGCCTACCTTTGTCCGGCGCAGCTTACCCGAACTCAGCCATGCATGAATGGTGTACTTGCTCAGACCGCCCAGCGTCTGGGCGGCCTCCTCCACTGAAAACAGCTTCTCCAACGACATTTCACTCACCTCGTCTCGAAATCTCCGCTTGCATCTAGGCGGCAATAGGTGTAAACCTATTTCAGCAAAGAGACAGTAACAATACACAAAGCATGTCACTGCCCAAAATTTCGGCTATTCCTGTAGAAACCTATCTCTATGAGGACACGCTTACACGCGTTGACCTGAAGGCCTTCGACGAGTTACCCGAACCTTTCCTGACGCACTGGCGAGAATCCAAGCGACGACGTGGAGAAGAGACAGAGATTGGTGAGATATATGTCTGGACTCCGCGAAAAAAACAGTCGTATGGGCGGTTCAGTTCACCCTTCTCGGCGCGACCGAGGAGACAACTTCGTAAGGACACGACAAATTTGCCAAAGGTTCGACACGTTGATGTTTACCAACTTCGTGATCGATTTTTCGAGATCGTCAGTCCGGAGCAGGGTCTACACTTTTTCACTGAATATGGAATCTTCGGAGGAGAACAGAGAAATTCTTTTAATCTTGGCCTTACATATGCCGACCTCGTTCTATGGCAGGAACTCCTAAAAGAGTGCAGACTGAGTGACCCCAGCGATTGGGAGGCATTGGCTGAGCGGTATTCGCGACTTCGGCATGTCGGGGACATACTCCAAATACCCGAATTCTCAATAGGGCTTGAACCGCATCTTCAACTCAGGTTGCAGTGTGAGTGCATCCGGGACGCAATCATGGCAGCAACCTATCTCGAAAAATTACGGGACGTGAAATCGAGTATGTGCCAACGACTAGATTGCGGCGTTGTCTTCAATCATGAGAGTAGGCACCACCGCAAATATTGTTCTTCAGATTGCGCTCATCTCGAAGCAGTTAGAAGGAATCGCAAAAAGAGGGCGGGATAATGTATGTCGATCTTCAAGCGCGGGAACGTCTACTGGTACAAGTTCACATTCAAAGGTGAGGCGATACGGGAATCGACCCGACAGAAGAACCAGCACATCGCGCGACAAATGGAAGCCGCGCATCGCGCCTCTCTGGCGAAGGGAGAAGTCGGCATTCGCGAAAAGAAGGTTGCGCCCACCCTGAAAGAGTTCTGCGATGATCGATTCGAACCATGGGCAAAGTCCACCTTCGAAAAGAGCGTCCAGAATAACTGGCTTTGGTTTCGCGGCGGTATCCGTGCCTTGCTGGCATTCAAGCCCTTAGCGTCTGCGAGGCTGGACGCCATCAGCAACGAGCTGGCAGCCGAGTTTGCTTCTTATCGCCTGGCAAAAGATATGCAAGTTAGCACGGTAAATAGCTCCCTCCGCGTTCTACGGCGCATCCTTCGCCTTGCCGTCGAGTGGGGAGCACTAGAGAGTGCCCCGAAGATCTCGCTGCTTCCCGGCGAGCGCCATCGCGAAACAGTTGTCACACCAGAGCAGGAGCGCCGCTACTTGGAACACGCGCCGGAGCCCTTGAGGTCTATCGCCACCGTCTTGGCCGACACCGGCCTTCGCCCCGATGAATGCTATGGCTTGCGCTGGGAGAATTTGAACTGGGACAACGGTAGAAACGGTACGCTGCTGGTTACCGGGGGCAAGACCGTCGCGGCGCGGCGCGTTATTCCAATGACTCCGCGGGTGCGATTTGTTCTGGAAACGTACTGGGAGCATGCACAGAAGCCGGCGGTGGGATGGGTATGGCCAGCGCCAACCAAGAAAGGGCATGTTGACCACTCCAGTCTCAAGAAGCAGCATGCGCGCGCCTTCCTCAACGCAAACAAGGAAAGCAAGGGCTCACACAAACTCACACCTTGGGTTCTATATGCTTTCCGTCATACGTTTTTGACGCGCTTGGGAGAGTCGGGCTGCGACGCGTGGACGCTAGCACGCATCGCGGGGCACAGCTCCATTGCAATTTCAAGCCGGTACGTTCACCCTTCTGAGGATGTCGTGTTGAATGCCATGGAGCGCCTGAGTGGGCACAATATTGGGCACAGCCGTAATATTCCCGAACTGCCGTCTGCGGCGAAGCCGTTGCAAATTATAGAAGGAAAAGGGGAAGAATGGTGCGCCCGGAGAGATTCGAACTCCCGACCTAATGCTCCGGAGGCATTCGCTCTATCCAGCTGAGCTACGGGCGCGCTCTTCCAGAATACTACGGAAGAACGACAGAACGGTGTGCGAATGCTCCGGGTGCGAATGGAACTGAAGCTAGCTCTTCGCGGCAGGCGTCTCGGCCGGGGCCGGAGTTGCAGGCCCGTCAGCGTTGTCGATGTCCTCAACCGCCTTCCAGCTGCCGTCTTCCTGCTTCTTGTAGACGGTCACGTACTTGCCCTTCTCGATCAGCGTCATGCCCGTCTTGGGTTCGGTGTAGGTCATCGTGTAAACGCCTTGCGTATAAGCGATGTCGTCGCTCTGAGCGATCACAACGACCGTGGGACTGAACGTCAGCGAAAGATGGGGATCCTTCAGCATCGTGCCGATGCCTGACTTGATAGCATCGCTTCCCTTCATCGCCGGCATGCCGGCAACCAACAGCGCAGCGTCGGGAGAGTAGTGAGCAACAATCTTGTCCGGATCCTTCGCCTGCCAGTCTTTTACCCATGTCGCCTCGTTATTCTTGATTGCTTGGGCGTCGGCAGTGGTGTCGGGTACCTTCTCCTTGCACGCGGCGAGAGATAGCGAGACGAGAAGAGCACAGATGGAAATCGAGACCTTTCGCATGAAAAACCTCCGTAGTGGAAACAAATTGTGCGGGGAGAACGAACGGAACGCTTTAGAAGATACGCGGGAAGGTCGCAGTTGACAATGACTGGCGTGAGCTAGACCCGGCAGGGAAGCAGTCCTCAGCGAGCTGGCCGCTCTGCTGAGGACCTCATTGCAGCGAGCTCAGGCGAGCTCGTATCCGGTGAAGAAGTAGCCGATCTCAAACTTGGCGGTGTCCTCGCCGTCGGAGCCGTGGACAGCGTTCTCTTCGATCGATCCCGCGTACTTCTTGCGGATCGTGCCTTCATCGGCGTTGGCTGGATTGGTGGCGCCCATCAGCTTGCGGAGGTCGGCGATGGCATTGTCCTTCTCAAGAACGAGAGGAAAAATCGGTCCCGACGACATGAAGCTGGTTAGCGAGTCGAAAAAGGGGCGTTCCTTGTGGACGTAGTAGAAGCCCTCGGCCTGTGCCTTCGAGATAGACAGCTTTTTGATGGCGATGATCTTGAAACCGGCCTTCTCGATCTCGGCGAGGATGGCTCCGGTGTGGCCCTTACGGACCGCGTCTGGCTTGATGATGCTGAAGGTGCGTTGTGACAACTGATAATTCTCCTTACGTTTGAATCTTTAGTCTGAGGTGATCGAGTTGAACTAAGCCTTGCCGATCACCTTCGCTACCGTCTCCCCAATCGCCGCCGGGCTCTCGACCACGTGGATACCCGCAGCCGTCAGCGCCTTCATCTTTTCGGCGGCCGTGCCCTGGCCTCCGGAGATGATCGCTCCCGCGTGGCCCATGCGGCGTCCCGGAGGGGCGGTCTGTCCGGCGATGAACCCAACCACCGGCTTCTTGACATGCTCTTTCACATACTCCGCCGCAGCCTCTTCCGCTGTGCCCCCGATCTCGCCGATCAGGATGATCGCCTCGGTCTCCGGATCCTCATTGAGCAGCTTCAGGGCGTCGATATGAGTCGTCCCGATGACGGGATCGCCGCCGATGCCGATCGCTGTCGACTGTCCGATGCCGCGCTGCGTGAGCTGGTAGACGGCTTCGTAGGTGAGGGTTCCAGAGCGCGACACGATGCCGACATTGCCTTCCTTGTGGATCCGACCCGGCATGATGCCGATCTTCGCCTTGCCTGGCGAGATGACGCCGGGACAATTCGGGCCAATGAGCCGCGAATTCGAATCCTTGAGGACGCTCCAGACCTTGACCATGTCATTGATCGGGATGCCTTCCGTAATACAGATGATCAGCGGCAGTCCCGCGTCGTTCGCTTCGAGAATGGCATCGGCAGCGAACGGCGGCGGCACGAAGATGACGGTAGCGTTGGCTCCAGTCTTCTCGACTGCTTCAGTCACCGTGTCGAAAACCGGCCAGCCTTCGTGGACGGTCCCGCCCTTGCCGGGGGTCACGCCGCCCACCACCTTGGTCCCGTACTCTGCGCAGCCTTTGGCGTGGAACGTGCCTTCTTTGCCCGTAATTCCCTGAACGATCAGCTTCGTATTCTTATCGACTAAAACAGCCATTAGCTATTCGCTCCCTTCGCCGCAGCGACGACCTTGTGGGCCGCATCCTGCATGGTGTCGCCGATGATGAAGTTGAGGCCGGAATCCTTGAGGATCTTGCGGCCCTCCTCGACGTTCGTGCCTTCGAGGCGTAAGACCACGGGAACCTTCACGTTCGTCTTCTTCGCTGCCTCGACAACGCCTTGCGCGAGGGTGTCGACGCGCAGGATGCCTCCAAAGATGTTGATGAAGACCGCCTGAACGCCCTTGTCGGAAAGCAGGATCTCGAACGCATGTTCGATCTGCTGCTGGTTCGCGCCACCGCCCACGTCCAGAAAGTTCGCCGGCGATCCGCCCGCGTACTGGATGATGTCCATCGTAGCCATCGCCAGGCCGGCCCCGTTGACCATGCAGGCGATGTTGCCATCGAGCTTGATGTAGTTGAGGGCGTACTTCGAGGCCTCCACTTCGAGCGGATCCTCTTCGGCGGTGTCGCGGAGTTCCTTCAGGTCCTTATGACGGAAGATCGCGTTGTCGTCGAAATTGATCTTGCAGTCAAGAGCGAAGAGCTTGTCGTCCTTGGTGGTGATAAACGGATTGATCTCCAGCAGCGAAGCATCCGTATCCACGTAAGCCTTGTAAAGCCCGACCATGAACTTTACCGCTTCATTAAGCTGCGTTGGCTTCAGTCCAAGGGCGAAGGCAAGCTCGCGCGCCTGATAGGGCTGGAAGCCGACCGCCGGGTCGATATAAACCTTCTTGATAGCCGTGGGATCCTTCGCCGCGACCTCCTCGATCTCCATGCCTCCGGCCTGCGACGCCATGAAGACCAGCTTTGCCGCTGCGCGATCCAGCACGATGCCGAGATAGAGCTCGCGATCGATGTTTGCCGTTTCCTCAATCAGCAGGCGCTGCACCTTCTGCCCCTGCGGCCCGGTCTGGTGCGTCACCAGCTGCATTCCGAGAATCTGTTTGGAATACTGCTCGGCCTGGTCGATCGTTCTCGCGACTTTAACGCCACCGCCCTTTCCGCGGCCTCCGGCGTGAATCTGCGCCTTGACGACTACGCCCTTCGCTCCGTTGGCGAAGAGCTTCTTGGCCACGTCCAGCGCTTCGTCGAGCGTGTTGGCCACCTCGCCTCGCGGCACGGCGACGCTGTATTTCCCGAGGATGTCCTTTGCCTGATACTCGTGAATTTTCATATAAGAAATTTGGCAAAACTTGAAGACTTACCGCAGGCTCGTTCGCACACGGCAGCGCCGTGGTTGAAGGATTGCTTTGCAGCAGACTCTTCAGTGTAGCGGGTGCTGGCCCCACGGGCAATTGCGGTGCGGGCCGAACGGGCAACTACGCTTCGCGGCGTCAACCTGTCGTTCAAGCCCTGCTTGTAAACTGAAAGGCTAATGGCAGGCATCAGGCAGACGTTAAAGCTGGCAGTCGAGCAGGGAGCTACGCTCAGCCGTGAGAAGGCGCGCCAGGTATTGGCTGAAATCCTGGCGAGCGACGCAGGAGAGGCAGATCTAGAGATAGCGTCGCTGCTCACTGCCTTCGCCACTCGGGGCGAAACCGTCGAGGAACTGACCGGATTTTCCGAAGCAATGCGCGCCCTGTGCCTGCCCGTACCGCTGACTAATGAAGAACGGGCCACGCTCGTCGACACCTGCGGCACCGGCGGCGATGGCCTGGGTACGTTCAATATCTCGACCGGGGCGGCGCTGGTTGCCGTCGCAGCAGGCGCGAAAGTCGCCAAACACGGTAATCGCGCTGTCACGTCCTACTGCGGGTCGGCCGATGTGCTTGAGGCGATGGGCGTGCCGGTGGCGCTCTCGCCGGAGCAGGTGGCCGCATGCCTGCGTGCCACCGGATTCATGTTTTTGTATGCACCCGCGCTTCATCCGGCACTGAAGCGTGTGCAGCCCATCCGCAAGGCGCTCGGCTTCCGCACTATTTTCAACCTGGCGGGACCACTGACGAACCCAGCGGGTGCTCCCGCACAGGTCATGGGGGTCTACGCGGCCGCCAAAGTCTCTCTCGTAGCAGAGACAATGGCCCGGCTCGGGGTGCGGCGAGCATTTGTTGTGCATGGCCTGGACGGCTTGGATGAGCTCACGCTGACAGGGGAAAGCAGCGTCGCCGAGGTGACCGGGAGCGCCGATCGGGCAACAGGAAACAGCGTGCGGCTCTTTCGACTAACGCCCGAAGAGGCCGGATTGCGATGTGCCTCATTGGCGGAATTGGCGGGAGCTAGCACGGCCGCCGAAAACGCCGCCCTGCTGGAGCGTATCTTTGCGGGCGAGACTTCTCCCAAGCGCGATGTCGTGCTTCTGAATGCGGCAGCCGCTCTGGTTGCAGCGGGTATTGCTGTGGATTTCCGTGAAGGCGTTATACGCGGCGCAGAGGCGATTGATTCGGGCCGCGTATTGCAAACGCTGAGCCGTCTCCGCGAATTTGCAAAACAGCCTGCATGATCCTCCGTCTAAATTCGTGCAACGTCCTCCATTCCTCCGAAGGACGAAGACTGAGCCGATCAGGCGATTTAAACTGCCCAAGGTTCTTGAGTGACCTCAGCATCAGGAGACAAGCATGAAATCAGCAGCGTGGCGAAGTGCAGGAGTCCTCACACTCACGACGGCTCTGTTAGGATTTGCCGTAACCTCAATGGCGCAGACCATCAAGATCGACAAGAACAATCGCACCATTGCCGTGACTGCGTCCGAAAAAGCAACGGCAGATGCCGACCAGGCGGTCGTTCATGTCGGCTTCCAGATCTTCGGCCCGGATGAAACGGCCACCTATGCCGACGGATCGAAGACCTCCAACGCGATCATTGACGCGCTGAAGAAAGCCGGCGTGCCGGACAAAGAGATCGAAAGCGAAAGCCAGAATCTGCAGCGCAACACCTACCATGACCCGCAGGAATCGCAGATGGATCGCGACAAGAAGCAGTTCGTCCTGAACCAGTCCTGGACCGTGAAGACCAAGCCGGACGATGCCGCAAAGGTTCTGAACATCGCCGTCGGCGCCGGCGCAAATCAAAGCGGCCAGATCGACTGGCAGTACCAGGACATGAACGCACTTCAGGCCAAAGCGGCTTCGAATGCGCTGGCCAAGGCCCAGGCAATCGCACAGCAGATGGCGCTTGGCCTGAACGTCAAGCTGTCAGGTTTGATTTTCGCCAGCAACCAGGCGCCGGAGAGCCCTGTGCCGCCGGGGCCGAGGCCGATGCTGATGATGCAGGCCGGGATGGCCAAAGCTGCCCCTGTTCCCCTCGCCATCAATCCCCGGCAGATCGAAGAATCCGCCACCGTCTACGCCGTTTTTGCTATCGAGTAGCGTTGCGCCATCGAGTGAGGCTGCGACTTTAACTTCCGCGGCGCATCTGAAGAGTTACGGCGTAATCTGCTTAGAGATTCTCCCCGCAAGGAGCGACATGCCCCGCTACCAGTATCGCGATCTTGAGCCTTCACGCGAAGCCAAAGAAGTTTTTACGCGCTGGATCAACTATCTCGATGATGAATTCACCAAGCACAAGAAGCCGGCGCTCAGAGCGGAGTTGGTGCGCGACAACCTCCACCAGTTGCTGTTGGGGAGTCCGCATGGTGGCAAGCTCAATTTCACGCTGACCAGTGAGCTGCCCTTCAACGTGCTGGAGCTTTCACTGGACCCGGCGAACGTGACGCTCGAGCCTGAGTATTACGGTGATATCGATGCAACACGATATGCCTGCCTCAAGCCGCTGATCTGGTTCTGGCACATGTTCGATCACTCGCCGGTGGCGCTCAACCACTGGCTGGGATTCCGTTTTCGCGCCATGCTCGGCAAACATATTTTCAAAAGCATCGGTAAGAACGTGAAGATCTTTCACGGCGTTGAGTTCTCCTACGGGTACAACCTCACCATCGAAGACGACTGCGTCATCCACAAGTACGTGATGCTCGACGATCGCGGCGAGATCGTGATCAGGAAGGGCACGTCGATTTCCGACTATGCGGCTGTCTATTCGCATGCGCATGATCCGATTGATTCGAGTGTCGTCGAGAATCGCAAGACGGAGATCGGGCCGCGAGCGAGGCTGACCTATCACGCGTCGGTAATGGCCGGTGTGCGCGTTGGCGAAGATGCCATGCTCGGCGCGATGGGGCTCGCCACCCGGGAAATTGCCGACCACTCCATTGCCGGCGGCGTGCCCGCGAAGGAGCTAAAGACCAAAGACCAGGCAACTCAGTTTAAGGACAGAACCGACGTCCCTGCTCCCGACCGGATGGCGCGGCCCGAGTGTGAATGAGGCAGGGCGGCCACATGCCCTGCGCGGACCGGCGAGCCGTTTCCGGCCCTGTTACCATCACTTTTGACAATGAGTCAGCAAGAAATAGTCATAAAGATTTTTCAGTTTGCGATCCTTGTTTTCGCGCTCAGCCTCCACGAGTCGGCGCACGCCTGGATGGCTTCGCGTCTTGGCGACCAGACCGCTCGCATGCTTGGACGGGTGACCCTGAACCCCATCAAGCACATTGATCCCATTGGAACGATCCTCATTCCTCTGGTGATGCTGTTTTTGCCCGGATATGGCCGGTTCCTTATCGGATGGGCGCGTCCGACACCCGTCAACACGCGAAATTTCAAGCGCGTTACCCGCGACGATATCTTGACGACCCTCGCCGGGCCGATCAGCAACCTGCTCGCTGCGCTTGCGGCCACGATCGCGCTGATCGTGCTGGCGAAGTCGAACGTGGTGGGCGCGGAAGCCGTACATCAGCTCGCCGGCGCCCCCGCGAATGTGGATCTGCTGGCTACCAGTCCGGTGATTTTCCCTATGGCCGTCATTCTTTATCTGGGCCTGGAAGTGAACCTGCTGCTTGCTTTCTTTAACCTGCTGCCCATCCCACCGCTCGACGGATCGCATATCTTCCGTCACATGCTGCCTTACAATGCGCTGCGCGTTTACGACTCGCTGGGGATGATCAGCCTCATTCTGATCCTGCTGATTGGCGGCCCGCTGGTAATGTTCTTCGTCGGGCCCGCATTGGGCATCATCAACTGGGTTCTGCTCTCACTCTGATTCTTTCCGTACAATAAACGCAGTATTTATCGAGCAAAGGACCAGGGTGTCGATTTCTTCTTCTCATCTGAGGAAGCGCGTGCTGAGCGGCATGCGCCCTACCGGCAAGCTACATCTCGGCAACTACATGGGCGCTCTCTACAACTGGGTGCGCCTGCAGCGCGAATATGAGTGCTACTTCTTCATCGCGGATTGGCACGCTCTCACCACCGATTACGCCGACACCTCGCAGGTAAAAGAGAACACCCGCGAAGTGATCCTCGATTTTCTCGGCGCGGGCCTCGATCCCGAGCTGTGCACCGTGTTTGTGCAGAGCCACGTGAAGCAGCACGCAGAATTGTTCCTGCTCTTCACCATGATTACGCCCCTGGGCTGGCTCGAGCGCGTACCCACTTACAAGGAGCAGCAGGAGAACATCACCGGCAAGGACCTGAGTACCTACGGATTCCTCAGCTACCCCTTGCTTCAGTCCGCCGACATTCTGATCTATCAGGCCGATTTCGTTCCCGTAGGCCAGGACCAGGTGGCCCACGTGGAGCTGACGCGCGAAGTCGCCCGGCGCTTCAATCAGTTCTATCCAAAGCAGGCATCAGCCAGCAGCGAACAGAACGCCGTCCTTCCCGAACCGCAGGTCCTCCTCACACCATCGCCCAAGCTTCCCGGCACCGATGGCCGCAAGATGTCGAAGAGCTACGGCAACACTATCCTGCTGACCGATCCTGAGCCGGTGGTTCGGCAAAAACTCAAGCCTATGGTCACCGACCCGGCCAGAATCCGCCGAACCGA
>Ga0206881_10324_pt1 | contig 10146 bp, 9 predicted proteins | sample Alteio_BWOrgCont_3_FD_152867 | JGI IMG/M metagenome (GOLD analysis project Ga0206881, IMG submission 152867) | Enriched cells from forest soil in Barre Woods Harvard Forest LTER site, Petersham, Massachusetts, United States -... | ecosystem: Environmental > Terrestrial > Soil > Temperate forest > O...
TTCGTCTCCCAGAAATGCCAGTAGAAGAAGTCGGGCCGGTCGTGCCAGTAGACGCTCGCCGCCACGCCGATGACGATGAAGAGCCCGACAAATGCGTTCATCTGGAAAAAGGCGATGTTGATGCGATGCACGTCACTGGAGCGGCAAAGCGCGTGTTCGAACATCAGGGATCCCATGACCAACAGCATGGCAAACCAATATGGCAGGGAAAGGCCGGCAAGCCAGCCGAATGCCAGCAGGATAAGCCAGGTCAGTACGTGGAGGATGCGGGCTAATCGTAGCGCCGCGTCGATCCCGTGCCGGGCGGGATAGGAAAAAAGTTGGGCTTGCCGGTCGAATTCAACGTCCTGAGTCGCGTAGATCAGGTCGAAGCCGAAGACCCAGCACCAGACTCCCGCCGCCAACAGCCAGGGCACGGGAGAAGCGAGATTGCCGGTCGTCGCGGCCCACGCGCCCATCGGCGCGGCGGCCAGCGCTAGGCCCAGCACCGCGTGGGTGTAGGAGGTGAACCGCTTGGTCAGCGAATAGCCGAGGATCAGCAGACAGGCGACGGGACAGAGCAGCAGCGTGAGAAAATTGAGCTGGGCCGACCCGAAGACGAACGCAGCCAGCGACAGGAGGCAGAGGACCATGGTGAGCCGCCGCGTGCCGAGCTGGGCGCGGCGCTTGGTGCGGGGATTGAACGTGTCGTAGTCCCAGTCGGCCCAGCGGTTGAAGGCCATGGCCGCAGTCCGGGCCGAGACGAGGCACCAGAGAATCCAGAAAATCGTCCAGCTCGACGGAAAGCCGCGCGCCGCCACCAGCATGGCCGAAAGCGCAAACGGCAGGGCGAAGACCGAGTGGGAAAACTTGATCAGCTCCAGCGTGCCGAAGATGCGCGCGACCAGCCCCGGGCGCGGTTCGCCCGGCGGCGAAGTCATGATGACGGAAGAAGGCATGGTTTTTTATGGCACAAAATGGGTGAGGAGCGCCAGTAGACCTGTTGGATTTAGTCGACTTAAAACAATAACCTCATGAGGTCAAAAGCGCGGATAGTAAGGCTTCAATCTTTCCGCTCGGGTTCCTCCATCCACCTTTTCGTCAGCGCGTGGTCGAGGCCGAGATGGTCGAGGACGCGGGCGACGACGGTGTCAACGAGGTCGAGAACGGTCTCGGGGCGGTGGTAAAAAGCCGGGATGGCGGGGATCAGGTCGGCGCCGGCTTCCATGACCGTGACCACGTTCCGGGCCTGGATCAGGTTCCAGGGGGTTTCCCGTGGAACGAGGATCAGTTTCCGTTTTTCCTTGAGGAAAACGTCGGCGGCCCGGGCGATGGCGCTGTCCGAGTAGCCATGGGCGATCCGGCCAATCGTCCCCATGGAACAGGGAATAATGACCATGCCGTCGAACCGGGCCGACCCGCTGACGTAGGGCACTTGCATGGAGTTGTTGCTGTGGACCTCGAAGCCGTCCGGGATGGCGAGCTTGCCGGTCTCAGCCTGGGCCACTTCCCGGGCATGGGAGCTGAGCGCGACGTGGACTTCGTGCGGGCCTTTGGGATCGTCATGTAACAGTTGAAGCAGTCGCTGGGCGTAGAGGGAACCGCTGGCGCCGGTGATGGCTACGACGAGCTTCATAGAGTCAAATCCTACACGCAAACAACTCAGAAACAAAGTATTAGGGTGTGTTATCGAATAGGGCAAGGTCGCGCCGGGAGGGCTTTTGCCTTCTGGCGAGACGTCGAGCGACGCGCATACCCGCAGCGGTCTGTAAGGAGCGAGCAACGAAGCCAGAAGGCAAAAAGAACCCCGGCCCGAAGGGTGGCGGCGTTTTTGGGCTGCACCTTTGTTGCTCGTCAGTCAAAGACCACTGCGGGTATTCTCCTTCCTCGCGCCTCGGTGCAGCCCAAAATCGACTCGCCACGCGACCTTGCCCTATTCGATAACACACCCTAGAACTCATTTCAAAAGTGGCCATGGGTTGCGTTGCCTCTTCGAGAGGTTCTTGGATCCTCGTTAAAACGAACCTTCATTTCGCGCGCCTTCGGTTAATTTTGAGGGAGCTTCTAAGCGTAAAACTCATTCTGTGTCGCCGAGGTCCCAGGCGGGAAACGGATCGGGCAGCGACGACCAGTCGCGCAACGGGCGCGCAAATTCCTCTGCGTTGAGGAGGCAAGCCTCGAGTCCGCGCGTCACGGCGTTCAGCGGCGTGGCCTCGCCGATGAGAACCAGTTCCTGGCGGCGGTCGCCGTAGGGTTCGCGCCAAGTCTCCTGCATCCGCAGCAGGGCCTCCGTCTCCGACGGCCAGTCCTCGCGCGGCAGGGCCGCCCACCAGATGCCTGCGCTGCCGCACGAATTTTGCCAGCGCGTGCGCGACACGCCGCCGACGAGAAGAGAGCGTGTCGCCAGCCAGACGAGGCCTTTCACCCGGAGCAGGCCGGGATGGTCCGCGTTGAACCATTCCCAGAATCGCGCGGGATGAAAGGGACGGTAGGCGCGATAGAGCATGCTGACCAGTGCGGGCGAAGCGGGTTCTGCTTTGTCTGCATCGCTTCCAGGATGTTTGCCGGGACCGGGTTCCGGCAACGGGCCGTGCCGGGACCAGGCCTCCTCCGGAACTTCGCCGTAGGAGGTCTCAATTACCAAGGCCCTGGGGTTGAGCGCGCACAGCCGCTTCGTGCAGAGTGTGCGCTGCGAATTATCGACCAGGTCGCACTTGTTGATCAGAATCACATTCGCGCTCTCGATCTGCGTTCGCTGAAAATCCCTCAGGGCATCCGGAGTGGATGTCCCGATCGCGCGAAAAAAATCGAGCGCATCGACGACGCAGACGATCTGCCGCAGTTCCGCCCAGGGTGCCAACGTCTCCGCCTGATCCGGCAAGAGACCAAAATGCCTTCCGAGCCGCGCGGCATTCGTCGTGCCGCCGACCTCGATCAACACCCGCTCATAACGTCCCGCCTGCGACCACTCGCGCAACTGCGCCGCGATCCACGCGAACTGCGCGGCTTCGTCTCCGGAAGGAATTTCCAGCACCGCATCGTGCTCGCGTCGCATCGCGCCGCAGAGTCCCCGCAGTGCCTTCGCATCGTGGTTCACCGCGCCGGGACTTTCCACCAGCAGGGCGAGATGCCCCCCGCGATGCTCGCTGATGAAATGATGCAGCAGTGAGGTTTTGCCCGCGCCGAGAAAACCTCCCACGAGCGTCACTGGCAAACGGCGGTTCATGCCGCAAATTAGGGTGTGTGTTCAAATAGGGCAAGGTCGCGCCACTGCTACGGCAAACCGCTGGGCCGTGAAAACCGGAGGCCATCCAGTTCCGCAGGAGCGTCCTTCGCTTGCAGTAATGCTTGGAATCGAGCTCCGAGATAGTTGGGGTGGGTCAGCGTATTCCAGGCACGCACGTTTTCAGCAATCCCCACGCGCGGCTCTTCCGATTCGCTCAGTTCGTCGTGGGCGACGCCCATCAGGAACCGTTGCTGATCGACAAACCCCAGCGTGGCCAGACCCGCTTTTTCGCCGGCCCGCGCCAGAGAGGTAAAATCGACATGAGCGGTGATGTCTCGTGAGCCCGGGTCAACTAGAATCTCGTCCGTCCGTCGATGATTCAGGTAGGCCGTCAGCGTACCTCCCATACGAAAATCGGCGTAATAGACCGAGGCGGGAAAACCGTAGTCGATGGTCAGTACGTAACCGCGGGTCAGAATCTGTCCCATATCCTCCATCCAGTCTCGGGCGTGCAGGTTGATCTCGGTCGTGTAGCCGTCGACCGTGGGTAGGGGCAGGGTCTTGATGGCATCAGCCAATTTCCGGTCATCGAGAGGACAATCCAACCAGGTGAAGCCGGTTTCGCCGCCCAGCGTGACCTGAAATTCGCGCCACTCTCCATTCTTGCGAGTGATGAGCCGCACCGGGAACGCATCGACCAGCTCGTTGGAAAAGAAAACCCCCACCGGCTTTTCGTCGGTCATCAAGCGGGCTTGAAGAAACCAGGCGGTTTTTCGGGAAAAGTGCGCCTCCTCGATCCGACTTTGCTGAAGTTTGCAGAGGAAGCTGGAAGGTTCGACGATCGTGTAACGCACTGCCTCGAAAAACTCGGGTGTCTCGTTCTGGCACCATCTCAAGATATCGCAAGCGAGCTGACCATCGTTCGCGCCCTGCTCGACAATCGAGAACGGAACAGGTTTGCCCATCACCTGCCACATCTGAAAAAATTGCCGGGCCAACAGCCGTCCAAAAAGAGGTCCAACGCTTACGCTGGTAAAAAAATCGCCCTCCCGCCCCGTCCGTGGCCGCTCCTGCCGGCGGGTATAATAACCGTAAAGCGGATGGTTTAGCGCCAGATCCATGAACCGGTCGAACCGGATGGATCTCATCTGCAGAATCTCGCCCCGGATGATCGCCTCCAGTTCGGTCATATTTTCTTTGTAGCGGGGATCGGCGCTACATTAAAATCTACTCAGCATCCGACGCGAGCGAGCCGCGCATGGGGCGCTACTTCCCAGTCGCCGCCCTCATTGTCGCGCACCTCACAACGATCGGCGCTGCCACCGCCTTGCGCTTGAACAACGATTCCCACGCCACGACCGTTTAACACTTTCACCTGTCGCAGGGACGGGTTTGTCCCGCTCTCGATTTCGATTCCGGCCCCGCCGCTGCCGACGATCTCGACCTCTTCGATCGTCCCCTGGGCCTGGCTGCAGAAATGAATCCCGTCGAGTTCGGCCTCCTCGATCCGGCACTTGCGCAAGGCGGGCCGGGCGCCGTCAGAGACGAGCACCGTGTCGCCCTTGTTGCGGCTTAGGACCACATTTTCCCAACGCCCCTTCGACTGGGTGGTCACGACCAGGCCGTTGCTCGCGTTCTCGTTGATCTGCCCGTCGGTCATCTTCGGCGCGGCGCTCGCCGTGCAGTAAAATCCAATGCCGCCATTCTCGTTGACGAAGCATTCCTGGAACGAGGGGCTGCTGGCGTCATCGGCGTGCACGCCGGCGGCCAGGTTGCGGAAAATGTGACACCGCTCGAAATGGGGCTCCGACCGGACGCTCACCAAAACCCCCGTGCCGTTGTGATCGGTGAAGTCGCAATCGATAAACCGGCCCTCGGAGGCATTCGTCACGGTCACACCGTTGTCCTGGCCGTGATGGAAATTGCAACCTTCAAAAACGGGCGAAGACTGGTCGGTCACCGACGCGCCGGACTTCACGTTGGAAAAAATCTCACAAGCTTCGAACCGGCCTTTGGCCGCGCTTTGCACCTCGATGCCCGTCTTCTGGCCGTCGTGGACAAGGCAGCGGAAAAATTTAGGCTCCGATTTTTCTTTTACCAGGACGTTGGCTTCCTCGTTGCCGAAGATTTCGCAGTCGTGCAGTTCACCGCCCGATCGGTCATGAATTTCGACCCCGACGCCCCGGTTGTCGGAAATGCGGCAGGCCGAAAAAACCGGCTTGCTTTGCTGGCCGATGGTCACGCCCGCCTTCGCGTTCTCGAAAATGAAGCACTCCTCGAACAGTCCCTCGCCCTGCTCGGCCACGATTACGCCATAGCGCTCGCTGCCCGAGATGCGGCAGTGGCGCACCCGGGGATTTCCACCCCGGCGGCACTGGACCGCCGCAACCGAGTTGCCCCAAATGTCGCAATTTTCGATCAGGCCGTCCCCGCCCTCGTTCACATAGACTCCCGCCATCAGAGCGTTGCTGATTTTGCACGAAAAAATAGTCGGCGCGCAGCCTTTGCCGATGACCACGTGCGAAAGCTTGTTCTCGTAGAGATGACACCCCTCGAGGTAACCCGAACCGCCGTCCTGGAACGCGATCCCGCTGGCCTTGCCGTTGTGCAGGTGGCAGCGATGCAGGATGGCTTCCGCCTTCGGCCCCTTCACCTCGATGATGGTCGAGGAATCGCTGGTCACGTCACAATCGTCCATGATCAGGCGGCCCGATTTCACCTCAATGGCGGGCACCGCCTTTTTCTCCTTGCCGGAGACACCTTTGAGAGTCACCCCGGCCAGCAGCAGGCACGCGCCATCCAGCAGTACGACGGAGGCCCCGAGCGATTCGATGATGATCTCGTCGGGCTCACCCTCGCCGCGAATCTGGAGATCCTTGCGCAGGACCAGGCTGTCGCGGTGCACGCCGGGCCTAAGCACAAGACACGCATCGGTCCCGCAATCGCGCACGGCTTCGTGTAAAGACGGTTTTTGTCCGCTGCCCTCGGGATAAACGGTGATCTTCCGCGCTGGGTTGGACCAGTCGGGCACCAGTATGCGCGGTTCCGGTTCGCGGGCAATGAATTCGGGCGGAGCGGGCTCCTCGTCGGGAAGCATTTCGGGTTGGGACACTTCGCCCCGCTCCTCCGAGACTGATGTGCCAAGCCCTAGTTTCTGGGTCTCAGCCATGCCTGCTTCATACGATGGGTCGGAGGTCAGTGGATCCGGAACAGGCACGGGTTCCGTCGTCGCCAGTGGATCGATAAGACCAAGGGCAATGGCCCAGCTTTCCACCCCCCATTTTGCCGCGTCGCTCGAAATGGCCAGGTCCTGTTCGAGCCTCAACGAGAACCGCGCCATAGCCAGCTTGAGCGACGATCCGCTTTGTTGGCGCAATTGCTCGATGACGCCAACACGCAGACAGCTTACCAGCACGAATATTTCGCGCCGGAACTCGCCGCAATAATCTTTCAGAATACCCTCGAACCGTACGGGTGACGCAAGCACATCGGGACCGATAGTGGCAACCACTTCGGCGAGAACGTCTCTTGGCTTCGAGTTCATTTTGCTTTCCTGCAGCCCATTCATTTATGCGATGTTTTTAAGTATATCTTCAAGATGTGAAGGAACCGTCTGAAAGGGCTTGGGGAGTCATTTTCTCGGCAAGATTGAGTGAATCGATTGGAGAATATACGGCTCATGGGGCATTTGACTAGTTTTTACCTAAATATTGGGAATAAGTGAATGGCAAGATTTTTAGCCTGATTTTTCTTCTGATCCAAGGCCCGCCACGGCGAGTGCCTCGAGCGCCCGGCGCGAATGGGCCGGACCGATGCCCAACGGCAGGACCGACCGGCCCAGCCGCAAGGCGTAGGAAATTTCTCCCTTTTCCGCGTTCACAATCCAAAGGGCCAGTTGCGACAACCGATCCTCCAAGGGCAAATGGAGCATTTGCGATGCATCGAGCCATAACTGTCTTGCCTCTCCGCCGGTAAAATATTTCACCGAAAGCGGTCGTCCGCGCGCGTAAGCCTTCCAGTCGACATGCCGCAGTGACTGCCCGGGTGTGTAGGCGCGCACACCGGCAAAATCGTCGCCCGGCTTCGAACTCATCGGCGCACCCTCGTCGTCGCTCTGGCGTAATTCCGGCCAAGCCAGACTTCCCCTGGGCTGTGGGTAAATGTAATAGACCGCATCGACCGGAACTCGAAATCCTGCCCAGACCAGCCCGAATGGGTACGAGCTTCGGACCAGCAGCGACTCGAACCGGTATATTCCGCGCCGCTCGGCGGGGAAAAAAACTTCCACGCAGCACGAATCGCCCGCCGCGACCCGCAGGCTGCGGCCGCCTTGCCTCGTCAGGGGAACCGGCCACTGCGACAAGCCCGTTTCCTCGTTCATCCGCGCGAAAAGGAGACCCTGGACCGGATGCTTGTCCGGGTTGAGTAGGTGAATTTCAACCCGCACCTCTTCGCCCACAAAAGCGGGATTGATCCGAATATGTTCCACCTGCAAGGAGGAAAGATTGCGCCACGAATGGAAGAGCGAGATCAAGCACAGCGAGCCGATCAGGTAGAGGATCGCGTAGACAAGGTTGTTGGAATAATTGACCGCCGCCAGCCACATGCAGCCGAGGATCGGCCCAAACAAAACCCAGAGCAGCGTGGGGCGCAGAATTTTTTTCCCTCGTTTCATCTTACCGGTACCGATCGGATGATCTTTTCCGTCAAGGCCTGGCCCGAGTCCTCCAGCACGCCGTTACCCGAGCCCAGCCGGTGCGCGATTACGCTCGGTGCCACCGCCTGCACATCCTCGGGAACAACCATGTTGCGGCCCGCAGCAAAGGCCCATGCCTGCGCGCACCGTTGCAACGCCAGCCCCGCTCGAGGCGAGAGCCCCGTACCCACGCCGTCGAGATGTCGGCTTTTTTCGAGCAAATCAAGGACATAGTCTCGCACCGCATCCGAGACGTGCAGCGCCTTTACCTGGTCCTGCCAGGCAAAAAGCTGGGTTGCCGGGATCAGAGGTTGCATATGCCGGATGAGGTCGCGCCGATCCTGCCCCGCCAGCATTTCCTTCTCCGCGCGGCGGCCCGGAAAGCCAAGTTCCAGTCGCATCAAAAAGCGGTCGAGCTGCGATTCAGGCAGTTGATATGTGCCAATCTGGTGCTGCGGATTTTGTGTGGCGATGACAAAAAAAGGCAACGGCAGGGCGTGTGTCTCGCCGTCGATGGTGACTTGCCCCTCTTCCATCGCCTCCAGCAGCGCGCTCTGCGCCTTCGGCGTCGCACGGTTTACCTCATCGGCCAGCAGCATCTGCGTGAAAATCGGACCGGGATGAAAAATAAACTGACGTGAGGCGGGATCAAAAATCGCGTTGCCCAGCACGTCGGCGGGCAGCAAGTCGCTTGTAAATTGCACGCGTCTAAATTCAAGACCCAGGATTTTTGCCAGCGCGTGGGCCAGCGTCGTTTTGCCCACTCCGGGAATGTCCTCGATGAGTAAGTGCCCCCGCGCCAGGAGACAACAGAATGCGAGCCGGACCTCCCGGTCCTTGCCCAGCAAAATCTCGTCCAACCGGGCCAACACGTCATTGATCTCAATGCTCATGAAGTCACTCCCGAAAAGCCTAGCTGATATTCGGTAACTGCCAAAACCCATTTTATAGCAACAATTTCCACATCATTGCATTATTTAGACCATTTGTTATTGTGTGTTATCGAAAATTCCATGAATTTCCGCGATGTGCCCAATCTAATGAAGTTCGAGCAGCACGCCCGCACTCATTCGGATAATGAAATCGTGATGGATTGTTACCGGCGCATCCGCGAAGTGATCACCCCGGTGCCAAAGCCGCCCAGCGTGCTTGATTTTACCCACGGCACCGCCATCGATGGACTCAAGGCCAGTTGTGAAGCGGTAGAAAAATCGACCCGGCTTCTCTGGGCCTGCGCGGTTGCCACCGACAATGTCTCACCGCGAATTTGGGACTACCTGCCCGATTACGGATCGAGCATTGAGTATTTCCAGGACCTAAACGACCTCGAATTGATGGCGGTCACGAAACAGCACCGCATCACTTGGGAAGAAGCCGCTCGCGTTTAGCAAAGACAGCCCAGGCCCTGCTGCGGCTCGCCCGAAGGGTTGCTGTTCTTTGGGCCACTGGCTTCGTTGCTCGTCAGTCACGTAGCTACGGCTATGCTCCTTCCTCGCGCCTCGCCAGTGGCCCAAGTCTCAGGCAACGCCACCCGTCCTTTTTACCTTAACAGGCCCTAAATCACGCCCGCTGCGCGATCATCTTCAGACCATGCTTAGGGCGTAGCGTCACCGTTGCATTCAAGCCGGGCACATGCCCCGGCACCGCTTCAAACCGCCAGCGCCGCACCATCACCGCCAGCAGAATGACGCCTTCGGCCCAGGCGAACGCGTCGCCGATGCAGATGCGTGCGCCCCCGCCGAACGGAAAATAGGCGAATTTGGGCCGCGCCTCCTGCACTTGCTCATCAAGCCAGCGTTCGGGCCGGAACTCGAGCGCCTGCGGCCAGAATCGCTCGTCGCGATGGATGACATACTGGCTGGTGATCACGATCGTACGCCGGGGCACTTCGTATTCGCCAATGGTAATGTCCTCCAGCGCACGCCGTCCGACCACCCAGACTGGCGGGAACAGCCGCATTGACTCGGAAAAAACCGCCCGGGTGTAAGGCAGGCGCGCGGTATCCTCAAGGCCGGGTAGACGATCCGGACCGAGCACCGTATCGATCTCCGCCTTCATCCGCACGTGCGCCTCCTCATGTTGAGAAAGCAGGTGCCACGTCCAGGCCAGCGCGTTGGCCGTTGTCTCGTGCCCGGCAAGAAAAAGCGTCATCGCCTGGTCGCGCACCTCGGAATCGGTCAGCCGCTTTTGGGGATTCTCCGCGTCCTCGGCCGCCAGAAGCATGGAAAGCAGGTCGCCATGGTCG
>Ga0206881_10346_pt1 | contig 10143 bp, 9 predicted proteins | sample Alteio_BWOrgCont_3_FD_152867 | JGI IMG/M metagenome (GOLD analysis project Ga0206881, IMG submission 152867) | Enriched cells from forest soil in Barre Woods Harvard Forest LTER site, Petersham, Massachusetts, United States -... | ecosystem: Environmental > Terrestrial > Soil > Temperate forest > O...
CGATGGCGAGGACGATCTTGGGCGGGCAGCAGGAGCGGGAGCCGTGACCGGAGCAGGCGCCGTTGCAGGGTAGGTTCCAGGTGGCTTGGCTCGAGAAGGCGGGTGCGTGGACCATGGCTTTACCTCTGTTGTGAGGATGTCAGCGTCGAGCGGGCATGGATGTGACGAGCGTCACAAGGGTTTGGGTGGAGCTTGGGTAGTGTAGCGAGATGAAAGTCCGTGGTAGAGCGAGCTTCAACTGTTCCCAGGTCCCAGAAGCGAGACCTGGTGAGCCCACACTGTGACTAAGCGACGAGTTCCTGGAGTTTTTCCGGGGCGAGGAGGTGGATGCTGGCGCCTTTTATCTCGATGAGATGTTCGCGTTTGAAGCGGCTTAGCAGACGGGTGACGGTCTCGCGCGTGCTGCCGATCATGCCGGCTATTTCTTCGTGGGTGAGCGGCATGAGGAAGCGCAGTGGAACTCCGGCGCTGGCTGTGGAGGCGACGGTGACTGAGGCGTGCGCCCATTCAAGCAGGAGGCTGGCAAGCTTGGCTGCCGATGAGGACGAGAGCGCGAGACGCTTGGCGCCGAAGAAGGCTGACTCGTATTCCGCCGCGACGGAGCGAGCTACGTGGACGCCGCCCTCGGCGTGGCGGTCGAGGAAGTTCATCAGGTCGGCGCGTGGGATTGCCTTTACCTGGACCGGTTCGGTGGCAAGGGCTGTGACTTCGTGCAGGTTGCCGGCGACTGCCGCTCCCAGGCCGAGAACGTCGCCGGGCCGAGCGATCTTGAGGACGAGGCTCTTGCCCTGCTGCGAGGTCGTGGTCAGCTTGACCTTGCCGTGGCAGAGCACGAAGACTTCGCGGACGGGAGTGGATTCGGCGAAGAGTTCAGAGCCGGAGTCGAGATGCTTGAGCGCTCCCATGCTGTTGAACTCCTGCAAGGCTTCGGCGTGGAGATCGCAGAAGACGCGCAGGGTGCGATGGCGGCAGTTGAGGCAGTCGAGGCAGTTGGGTTCGGCAACGGGGCTCATGCTGCGCCTTTCGCTTAGGATGCTTGCTTCGATTTTAGCGCTAAAGCAGGGACCAGAGATCAGGGACCAGGGACCAGAGATCAGGGATCAGGGACCAGGGACCAGGGATTAGGGATCAGGGATCAGAAAAAGTTAGAGCCTGCCGAATGGCAGGCTCCTGGTTTGCAGCGTTGTTGCATGATGAGGGTGGTTAGACCTTGGCTTCGAGGTCGGTGATGACATCGAAGAAGCGCTGGTCCAGGCGGCGGTTCGTCGCGATTGCTTCCTTGATGGTGATGTCGGTAATGTCAGTACCTTTGAGGACGGCGATGCGGCCCCACTTCTGTTCGTGGACCATATCGATGGCATGCAGGCCGTAGCGCTGGCCGAGGATGCGGTCAGCCGCTGTCGGCGAGCCGCCGCGCTGGGTGTGGCCGAGGTTCACCGAGCGAGTCTCGAAGCCGGTCTTTTGCTCGATCAGCTTTGCGAGCGCTTCGCCAATGCCGGAGAGGCGGGCGTGGCCGAAGGAATCGAGTTCTGCCGTGCCGGTGATCTGGCCGCCGCCGGGAAGTTCGCAGCCTTCGGCGACGACTACGAGGCCGTAGGTCTTGCCGCGATCGTAGTTGTACTTGAGCAGGGCTGAGACGTGGTCGATATCGATCGGCTTCTCGGGAACGAGGACGACGTCGGCTCCGCCGGCGATGCCTGCTGCGTAAGCGATCCAGCCGGCGTCGCGGCCCATCACTTCGATAACGACGACACGATTGTGTGAGTCGGCGGTGGTGCGGATGCGGTCTACGGCTTCGGTGGCGATGCTCACGGCGGTGTCGAAGCCGAAGGTGGCGTCAGTGCCGTTGATGTCGTTGTCGATCGTCTTGGGAACGCCTACGCCGGGGATGCCGGCTTCAGACAACGCAAGCGTGACAGACTGCGTATCGTCGCCGCCGAGGGCGATGATGGCGTCGATCTTGTTGGCCTTGAGGACTTCCTCGACCTTCTGAATGCCGCCGGGAATCTTCTTCACGTTGGTGCGCGAGGAGTGAAGGATGGTGCCGCCCAGGAGCTGGATGCCATCGATGCGCTCGAGGGTGAGCGGAATCCAGTTGTTGTCGAGCACGCCGCGCCAGCCGGCGAGGAAGCCTACGAACTCATCGCCATACTTGTTGATGCCCTTTTTCACAGCGGCGTAGATGACCGCGTTCAATCCGGGGCAGTCGCCGCCGCCCGTCAACAAAGCTACACGCATGGAATCTTCTCCTGAAATTTGCAGGCCGCTTGAGCGCGTTCGAAAGGGCTCGCGAACTGTCTGTGACATTGTATGCCGTGAGCGTGAGAGTTGGCGGGACGAAGCAAACCTGGTCTCCCCCAGATCTGCAACCCTCGATTCCGCTCTGTAAAACCAACCTAAAACCCAAGGAAACTCTTGAATTGTCTGCACAAAGAGGCTATACAACAGGAACAACGGCAGTCTCCCCGGCCTCATTCCCAAAGCAGCAGTTCTGGAGTCACACCATGCGCAACGCCGCCAAATCCAACCTGCTCGTCCCCGAGATCCGCGAAGTCATGGACATCCGCCAGGCCTCCGACTACCTCGGCATCTCCCCGGACACCCTCTATAAATACGCCTCGGAAGCCTTCGTTCCCGCCTTCAAGCTTGGCAACCGCTGGCGCTTCAAGCGCAGCCGCCTCGACGAATGGATGGACCGCCAATCCGACGCCGCCACCGCCCAGCCTGAGCCGGAAGTAGGCGCACGCCAGAAAAAGCCCGTTAAAGCCGCCTATTAAAACGCCGGTCTTTAGTAACCGCGGTACAAGGTGAAGGGTACGGGCTTTAGCCCGTATATAGGCTTCAGAAAAACAAAGCGCTTTACACCCTGCGGTATGCTTCTTTCCGCGTTGGCACATAGTCGCCTTTTTGGCAGCCCGTTCAAGCTATCTCAATACGCACCCCACACATAATGAACCTTGGGTTTGCATCCATCGCCCGTGACTGAAACCGTCTTCTCTCCACTTGGTTTAAGCGCCGTTTCATTCAGCGTCGTCATCGCCTGTAGTACGCCCCGCGCATTGGCATGCACTGTAACGCCCGGCTCCTTTGCAACGCTCGCCGCCTGATCCTTCACCGTCACCTCCGTCGCATCTTCATCCCCGGTTCCAATCACATGCACATCGCTGTTCGGTGGAAAGCCCGAGCCCTCGATCCGCGCCACCTCGAACTTCGCTGAAAGCCGCACCACGCTTAGCTTGCAGCCTCCGTCCTCGCCCTCCACCGGATTCGGCTCTACCGATACCGGAATACGCAGATCCCCAGCCACAAAGATCATCCGAAAAGGTTCGCCCGCCAGCGGATTTTTGATCGCAAAGAGCATAGGCGCATCCAGATGCGTCCCTTGATGGCACTCCTCTGGTTTTCTCCCGGCGCAGATCAGCTGCTCATCCGCATTCAACGTCATCCCCGAGAACCCAGCCAATGGTTTTGCCTTATCCACGGGCCACTGCAACTGCCGCAAGTCCGTATCCGCTGGCAAGCCATGAATCCAGATCGAATAACCCACCACCAGATCCTTGCCCGGCGTCCCTCGTCGCAAACTCTCCTTCACCGTGACAGAGATTCCCTTCGGCATGGCCCCCTCAAACGAGTCCTGCAACTGAGCCAGCTTCTGCGTGGCCTGTGCAATCTCAGCAAAGGTCGGCTTCTCCTGTTGCGCCAGCGCAGGCAAACAAATTCCCACCAGGATCAAAAGAGCTGCAATGGTTATATTCCGCATGCCACGAATATAACTCGAAACCAGTTATGAAACAGAAATCGTCGAAATTCCACCCTGCCTTATAGGACACGCACGCATCCCGCGCGTGATATACCTAACCGGGTGAGTGGATTAAGCCGCATCTCAGCCCTTCGCCGCCGCATGGCCGCCATCCCCGTCCCAGCCCTTCTCATCACCAATCTCCCCGACGTCCGCTATCTCTCGGGATTCACCGGCTCCAACGCGGCCTTAGCCATCACCCGCCGCGCCGCACGCCTCTTCACCGACGGCCGTTACACCACGCAAGCCGCTGAAGAGGTCAAAGCCGCCGGACTCGGCGTAAAGGTCGAGATCGCCTCCGGCCCAGCCTCGGTCGCCGCCATCCAGTGGCTGGCCGCCCAGCTTGGTGAACAGGCTGCCGCGGATAAGACCACAATCCTCCAGGTAGGCTTCGACGCCACCCACACCACCGTCGCCGAAGTCGACCGTTGGCGCGAAGCCCTGCCATCGAAACTTCGTCGCAAGCTGCTCACGCCGACTGCAAGCCTCGTCGAACCGCTGCGCCACCTCAAAGACGAAGACGAGCTAGCCGTCATGCGCCAGGCCGCAGCCCTTGGCGACGAGCTTTTCTCGCATATCCTCACCATCATCCAGCCCGGCATCCCGGAAACCGCCATAGCCGCCGAGCTCGAGTACCAGGCCCGCATGCGCGGCGCTGAAGGCATGAGCTTCGAAACCATCGTCGCCAGTGGCGTGCGTTCGGCGCTCCCGCACGGCCGCGCCACCCAAACCCCGTTGCCCAGGCGCGGCTTTCTTACCATGGACTTCGGCGTCATCCTCAACGGCTATTGCTCTGACATGACGCGCACCGTATACCTCGGCAAGCCCTCGATCGCCGAACGCAACGTCTATGAAGCCGTCCTCGCCGCCCAGGAATCCGCCGTCGCCGCAGTTCGCGCCGGAGTCACCTGCGGCGAAGTAGATGAAGCCGCCCGCTCGATCCTGCGCGACGTCCAGCTCGCCGACTGGTTTACCCACTCCACCGGCCACGGCGTCGGTATCGAGATCCACGAAGGCCCACGCATCGCCGCCAATCAAGCTGAAAAACTAGCCCCCGGCATGGTCATCACCATCGAACCAGGCGTCTACTTTCCCGGCGACTTCGGCATCCGCATCGAAGACATGGTGGCCGTAACACGCACCGGCGGCGAAGTGCTCACCCACTCGCCCAAAGCCCTCATCGAACTCTGACCCCAGACCTGTGGCAAAAACAGAGCTTGGCCCTAGACTCAAATTCAGCCCAATCCGCGCAAATCTGACCCAACTTTAGCCGCCTCCGCTTACCCGGCGCCTGTATCCTAACTAGCGGTCGACTTTCAGCCCTCGCCGGGAAGATTTACCATGAAGATTGAGCTTTAACCGCCGCGCCCGTCGCCGCGCCTCAGACAAGAGAAGAGAACAGCAAAATGCCCCCGCGCAAACGCCAGGAGAGCGAAAAGGAAAGTATGAAATCTGAAGACATTCAACAGCTCAAAGAGCTGGTGGCATTCCTCAAAGAGAACGACATCGCCGAATTTGACCTCGACCACGGCGAGATGAAGGTCAGCCTCAAGTTCGTCTCTGCGATCGTCCCTCCCGCCGCCCCAGCCCCCGCGGCATTCGATCTCGCGGCCCTCGCCCGCTTCGCCGCTCCCGTAGCCCCGGCAGCCATTCCCGCCGTACACGCCGCCGCTGCGCCAGCCGCTCCCGCAGCCCCGGTCGCGCCTGCGGAAGAAGATCTCCACGTCATCAAGTCGCCCATCGTCGGCACCTTCTACGAATCGCCCTCGCCCGGCTCGCCCGCCTTCGTCGGCACTGGCGACCGCATCGAAAAGGGCCAGGTCGTCTGCATCGTCGAAGCCATGAAGCTGATGAACGAGATCGAGGCCGACGCCTCCGGCGAGATCGTCAAGCGCTTCGTCACCAGTGGGCAGCCCGTCGAATACGGCCAGCCGCTCTTCGCCATCCGGACCGCGTAGGGGCAAGCCATGTTCAGAAAAGTCCTCATCGCCAACCGCGGCGAAATCGCCCTGCGCGTCATCTCCGCCTGCAAAGAGCTGGGCGTCAAGACCGTCGCCGTCTACTCCGAAGCCGACCGCAACTCGCTCCACGTCCGCTTCGCCGACGAAGCCATCTGCATCGGCCCGCCGCGCCCCGGCGACAGCTACCTGAACGTCCCGGCCGTCATCTCAGCCGCCGAGATCGCCAACGTCGACGCCATCCACCCCGGCTACGGCCTCCTGAGCGAAAACGCCAACTTCGCCGAAGTCTGCCGTGTCTCCAACATCAAGTTCATTGGACCGCCGCCCGAAGTCACCCGCCTCATGGGCGAAAAGGAAAAGGCGCGCCAGGCGATGGACAAAGCCGGCGTTCCCATCCTGCCCGGCTCTGACGGCGTCGTCGCTGACGCCGAAGACGCGCTTGCCTGGGCCGCCAAGGTCGGCTACCCCGTCATCCTCAAGGCCAAGGCCGGCGGCGGCGGACGCGGCATGCGTATCGTACGCTCCGCCGAAGAACTCCCCAACCTCTATGCCGCTGCTTCGCAGGAAGCAGCCAATGCCTTCGGCAATGGCGAGATGTACATGGAGAAGTTCATCGAGCGCCCGCGCCACATCGAGTTCCAGATCCTCGCCGACGAGCACGGCAACGTCGAGGTCCTCTTCGAGCGCGAGTGCTCCATCCAGCGCCGCCACCAGAAGCTCATCGAAGAGGCCCCATCGCTCCAGGTCACGCCGGAGATTCGCAAGCGCCTCTCAGACACCCTCAAAAAGTGCCTCACCGACATTGGCTACCAGAACGCCGGCACCATCGAGTTCCTCATGGATGAAGACGGGTCGATCTACTTCATCGAGATGAACACACGCATCCAGGTCGAGCACCCGGTCACCGAAGCCATCACCGGCGTCGACCTCGTCAAAGCGCAGCTCCGCATCGCCAGCGGCGAAACCCTCGCGCAGATCCTCCCCAAGGAGATCGGCATCAAGGGCCACGCCATCGAGTGCCGCATCAACGCCGAGCACCCGAAGAAGTTCACGCCTAGCGCCGGCAAGATCACCGTCTTCAATCTCCCCGGCGGCAACGGCGTCCGCGTCGATACAGCGCAATATGCCGAAGGCGTCGTCCCGCCCTACTACGATTCGCTCATCGCCAAGCTCATCGTCCACGGCAAAGACCGCGAAGAAGCCATCGCCCGCATGGAACGCGCTCTAAGCCAATTCGTAGTGCAGGGAATTGACACCTCCATCGCTCTCCACCAGGAGATCTTCCAGGACGAAGACTTCCGCGCCGGCAACTTCGACACCAAGTTCATGGAGCGCTTCCTCGCCACCCGAAGCTAGGCAGAGAGCGGCTCGATTCACCAACAACAATGGGCAGGAGTAAGCTTCCGTTTACTCCTGCCCATTGTTCTTTTACTGCGCCTTTACTGCGCCAGGGCATGCCCGCGGCGGAATGCTCCAACGAGCTATTCCTTCATCAGCTTGCCGTCGCGCACGGTGTAGTTGACTGGGGCTGTGGGGGAGAGCAGTTCCAAGCCCACCCACTCCTGAGTAATCGGCCCATGCACGTCACTCGGCGCCGCGCTGAAATCGGCAGCCTTTGAGATTGCATCGCCGATAGGATGTGCAATCTGCGGAAATGGATAGATGGGGCGGCTCGCAACAGCCGGCTGGCTTTCGCGCGCATAAGGAGCAGTCTGCGAACGTCCGCCCCGTCCATCCGGGCCGCCCATGCTCTGCCCGGGCGCCACCTTGTTTGCAACCAGCATCGCCGGAGCCTTGCCGCCCTCCACCCACGTCATCAACGCCGACAGGGTATCGAACTGAGGAAACCCGTCCCCGCCCCCACAATGGCCCATGCCTGGAATCATGAAGAGACGCAGAAACTTGTCCGCATCCGCTGCGCCCATATCACGCTGCACGGCCGTGTAATACGCCACCGTAATCAGAGGAGCAATCGAGGTATCGGACCAGCCGTGGTACATGATCAGCTTGCCGCCGTGCTTTGCAAACGGACGCAGATCCGTATCCGTCGCGTCGTTCAGCGCATGCAGTTCCTTGGCGCGAGTGTATTGCTCCATCGTGAAGGGATAAGCGGCAAGATTGGTGTCCGCGGAAGTCGCCACGGGGAAGACCACCGGCGCCATTGAAGCTACCATGCCGCCCCGTTGTCCCCCCGGAGTTCCGGGACCTGGTCCTGGTCCAGGTCCATTCGGACCACTCTGCCCAGCCGGCGCTCCCGGCGGAGGCCCGGGCATCCCGCCACCCGCGGCGTTCCCACCGCCGGCAGGCCGCGGCGGCATCCCGCCACCGGGCATTCCACCGCCCCACTGCAGCTCCGAGCCCGGCTGCCAGCCACCCGGCAGAAAGTGAACTCCCTTCGCGTCCGTTGCGCCCATGTACAACTTGCTCGCAGCCGTCCACTCTTCCGAGGTCAGGCATTTCGCGGCGTCAGCCACTGGAGCGGAGCACTCCACCCACTTCCGATCCACATGGCAGGCCCGTGGATCGCTCAGCAACCCGTCCTTCACTCCATCCAGGGCATCGCAGTGCTCCATCACCGCCGCATGCAACACCTCCAGCTTGGCGCGAGCCAGGATTTTCGTTCCATCCATCCGCGTATTCACAGCCTGCGTCCAGGCATGATTCAGACTATTCTGCACCTGGAAGTACATCGCCGGCGCACCCGCCGAGATGCCGTCGAAGTCCTCCGGAAAGCGCTCAGCCTCCATCATTGCCTCGCGGCCGCCATCCGAACATCCGCTGAAATAAGCGAACTTCTGCGGCTGACCATAGTAATGCTTGATGAGCGCCTTTGCCGTCAGCGCCGTCAGATGGTTAGCGCGGTACGCAAAATCGATTCGCTTCTGAGGGTCTTCGGCAAAATTACCCTCTCCCGGTGATCCCATCTGCGCCTGGTGTCCCATATCCGTTGCGGCCACAACGAATTCGCCGTTCAGAGCCGGCTCGCATCCGCCGGCATTGCCGATACTCGCGTTGATCATCCCGCAGAGCCCGCCGCAACCCACCTGCAGCAGCCGCTGCGTCCACCGGCCAGCCGGCAGATCCACCTCAAGATGAATTGCCGGCGCAATCACTCCCGTTACATGGCAGAACTGCCCCTTTGGCGTATCCGCCACCGAAGCCTCAAGACTGACATCCGCACCTACCGCATCGCGCAGAATAGTTTTTGCAAGCTCCTGGCACTCCATCACCGGCTTCACCACCGCCAGAGTCTCCGCCGTTTGCGCCCGGCCATTGACGGCGATGCCCAACAACCCTATTCCAATTCCTGCCATCGCAAGAAAAACTCGTACCCTTCGTGCGCTCATCATTGACAACTTTCCTCTCAAGAAACACCGACAACCAGATTGTGCAAAACCATGGAAGCTCATCCGGTAGCAACTTGAAAAGCTTGCTCAGGGAATCACCGGTACGCTCTCGTCGATGGTTTGACCATGATTTGCCACGCAACGCTTACCAGCGTTGCGTTTTTCTAAAAACGTCACGCTTGCCCAGCCGGGAACTCTCTGAAGACGCCTGATCGTACGAGACAAAGCTTGCCATCGCATTCATCTGTTTTTTCGCCTCTTCTCGCTTCGGGCATTATCCTGTCTCCGCAGCAAGATTCGGAGAAAACCATGAACTTCCAGCAAGCCCTCATCGACGAGTACGACCGCGAATGTAGCACCACGCGAAGCCTCCTCGAAGCCATCCCTGCTGACGCCGACCTTACCTGGAAAGCCAGTCCCAAAAATATGACCCTCGGCCGCCTCGCGGGCCACGTCGCCGAGATCCCAGGTGAGTGGGGCGTCATGACCCTCGCCCAGCCGGGCCTCGCCATGCCGGAAGGCGCATACAATCCCTGGCAGCCAGCCTCCAAAGCCGAGATCCTCGAAAAATTTGACTCCGCTGTTCCCCAGGCCAAAGAGATTCTCGCCACCCTCGATCTCGCCCGCTGGCAAGATAACTGGAAGATGACCTCAGGCGACCAGGTCTGGGTGAACGATACCCGCTACAACGTCTTTCGCACCTGGGTGCTGAACCACATGATTCACCACCGCGCCCAGCTCGGCCGCGACCTCCGCACCCTTGGCGCTCCCATCCCCGGCTGCTACGGCCCCTCCGCCGACAGTATGTAGCTCAGATCTTTAAGCCGTGAGACACCGCCCTCGAAAGCGCGATAGCCTCAAACCGTATGGCTATCGCGCTCCCCAAGCTCTATCCCATTCTCGACTCCTCAGCCCTCCCCACCACCGACCGTGCGCAATACCTCGACCGCCTCGGCCGCTGTCTCTCTGACGCCGGCTTAATCCTGCTCGAATATCGCAACAAGCCTGCCAATGACGCCGAAGTACTCGCAGACAC
>Ga0206881_10347_pt1 | contig 10135 bp, 9 predicted proteins | sample Alteio_BWOrgCont_3_FD_152867 | JGI IMG/M metagenome (GOLD analysis project Ga0206881, IMG submission 152867) | Enriched cells from forest soil in Barre Woods Harvard Forest LTER site, Petersham, Massachusetts, United States -... | ecosystem: Environmental > Terrestrial > Soil > Temperate forest > O...
AATACTGTCATTAAACTGCCTGGTAACTTCAGCATATGAAGTATTCACTTTTGCAAGACTGTTTTGCAAGGTGGTAATTTCACTATCCTGTTGTGCGAGTTGCGTAGTCATGCGGGCAACCATGGTTTCCAGCTCTGCATTTTGGAGCGAGGATAAATTCTTGGTCATAGCTGTTAAATAAGCAGCCAGTTTAATAAATGCAAATCCTTAATAGCCTCGCATCAAAAATGCGGGGCTATTCTCATTTCAACATACGAAACAAGTATGTTAGAACTGTTTTTCCTGCCTTTCGGCGAAAAAACAAGAACCTAATAGGTATTTGCCTTAACTTTAGTAAAACCAACATATTATGAATACCTTAGATACATATTCTGTTTTTTTGGTAGATGATGATAAGATGTTTCTTACATCGCTAAAGAACAGCTTGCAGCAGAAATTTGGTGGATTATTAAAAATCTCAGTATTCACCAAAGGGGAAGATTGCCTTGAGTCTCTAGAAAGCCATAAAGATGAAGCCCCTGATATAGTTATCCTGGACTATTATCTTGATAATGATGTGAGCCCGGATACCGTGAATGGATTAAAGGTTCTACACGAGGTGAAATCAATATCCAATGATACTACGGTAATTATGGTTTCGGGTGAAGATAAAATGCAGGTAGCTGTAGATTGTATTAAAAATGGAGCTTATGAATATGTTGTAAAAAGTGAAAGCGCATTTATACGTATACAACAAGCCATCAAAAATAGCATCGAAACAATATTGTCTGCAAGAAAAAGCACCACCTATTTCAGGGCGAATATTGCCCTTGCCATTATCGTCCTTTCTATAATTCTGATAGATGTTATTTGGTATTACAGTTACCATTACACATTTTAATAATTCTCTCCCTTATGTCAGTCAAGCGGATTCTTATTCCCACCGATTTTTCGGAAACTGCCGATTTAGCAATTGCGCATGGAGCTTATATGGCCCACCTTTTCAAAGCAAAAATTTTCCTGCTTCATGCCGTAAGCCTCCCTGTATATGCTTATCTGCCTGACGAACCTATGTTAATAGAATCTGAAATTCCAAAAGAAAATGAAATAGAACAAAAACTGAACCATCTGGCGGATGCTATTGTAAAGAAATATAACATAGAATTATCAACCCTGGCCGTAAATGATAAGCCGGCTAAAGCCATTACGAAAGCCGCCACTGATAATAATGTTGATATAATAATTATGGGTACGCATGGCGTAAGCGGATTCGATGAATTTTTTGCAGGGAGTAATACACAAAAGGTAGTCAGCCTGGCTCCATGCCCTACCATATCAGTACAAAAGTCAGCCATGAAGGTAGGCTTTTTCAATATTTTATTACCTATTGATAATGATTTGCACTCACGTCAAAAGGTGAACAACGTAATTGAACTGGCGGAAGCATATAAATCAACCGTACATATCTTAGGATTGCTGAAGTCAGATGAAGATGCGGGGGACGAGCATAAACTGGAATTGAAATTAGATACTGTTAAAGAGAAACTCACACAGGCCAGGATCCCGTTTTCAAAAAAAATAATCAGGGGTAATAACCTGGCAACAGAAGCCATGAACTATTCAGGCCAGGTGAACGCAGACCTGGTAGTAGTGCTCACCGGACACGAAAGTAATTTGAATGGAGCCTTTCTCGGAACATTTACCGAGCAGATTGTAAACCATTCTAAAATACCCGTAATGAGCATAAAGCCTGAAGAAACCACCATCGAAACCTTTGACCCTACCGGGGGAACTGGTGTTATCATTTAATTTGAGTATCTTAGACATACTTTTTTAAAGAAAGAAAAATGAATATACTAATCGTAGACGATGACCAGATGACTGTGGCCGCGTTAGCCAAGAAATTGGAAGAAAAGAAACATAAAGTTATTAAGTCTTTCGACGGAGTAGAGGCACTGAAACTAGTTACCAATGAAAAAGTTGACCTCATCATCAGCGATGTTATGATGCCTTGTATTTCAGGATTTACCTTACTCACCATGCTGAAAAATTTTTACTTCAGCAAGGTCCCTTTAATATTAATGTCGAGTTACGGTGAGCAAAACCTTGTAGATAAATCATATAACCTGGGAGCATATACATTTATTACGAAGCCTATCAATTACGAAGAATTAAATAAGAAAATAGAAAACATAGCATCCCAGGATATTAATTAAGTGTTGGATACACATTTGGGTGATTTTTTTAGGTTATATACGTTTCCCTTTTCCCTTTGAAATTAATAATAGTTTTGTAACTTTACGGGATAAATGACGTAAAGTTTGCGAGTTAATATGCTATTGATTAAGGCTATACTGTATTAATAAATATTTGTAACAGCAGGTACGGTTTAGTTAGGATTTGCCTTGATTAATATTTCTTGTGATACCCTAATAGAATGAGAGGCTTTTTATTTTTCAAATGGTTAAAAAATATCTCGCTTACTAAAAAGCTCTATTTTGTAGTAGGGATAATGGCATTGCTTATTGCCGTAGAACTGTTCACCCTTTCATTTATGGTGCATACTTTATCCTCTACCAGGGCCTTGGTAGGTGCTGAAGGTTCCTGGTCGAAGGCGGAAAAAGATGCTGTATATAGCCTTACAAAATATGGATACACCCACGATGAAAAAGATTACCAGCGATACCTTAGTTCATTAAAAGCTCCTTTGGGCGACCGTAAAGCAAGGCTGGAAATGCTTAAGCCCAACCCCAATGTAGATAGTATTTGGCAAGGTTTCATGGCAGGAAACCTGGACCCTGACGATATTGGCGGCACCATAAACCTGCTGACAAGATTTCACAATGTATCTTATATAAGCAAAGCCATTGCCATATGGACGCAAGGAGATTATTATATAGGCATGTTACAATACCTGGGGGATAGGTTGCATAAGCAGGTAACAAGTGGCACAACATCTATGGATAAAATCAACCAGACGCAGGATCAAATATACCAGCTGGATGAAATGATTACCACCCTGGAAAATAATTTCTCTTCCACATTGGGTGAAGGATCCCGGTGGATTGAAGGGATTGTTATAAAAATACTTTTTTCAATAGCCCTTACCGTAGAATTTACAGGCTTGTTTCTTACCACATCCGTAAGCCGTACTATTACACGTGGCATTGAAGAAATTGTTCGTACCGCAAAAACAGTTGCCAAAGCCGATTTCAGCAAGCGCGCCAAAATATATTCAAATGATGAAATTGGAATTTTAGCCAAGTCCTTTAATCAAATGATAGATGACCTGCAGAAGAAAATTGCAGAGGAACAAAAAGCAGAAGACGCATTGCTAAATCAAAAAAACCTATATGAAACGCTACTCAAAACGGAAAGTGAAATGGGAGAAGGTGTTTCCATTACCGAAGGTGAAAAGATAATTTATGTGAACGATGCCGTATGTAAAATATATGGGTATAGCCGGGAAGAAATACTAAACTTTCCCTCTTTTCTTAGCATTATACCGCCCGATGAAAAGCTCCGGCTGATTGAAAAACTACAGCAGCGTATAGATGGAATCAACGTACAAAGCTCCGGTGAAACAAAGATTATACGAAAGGATAATCAATTAGTTGACATTGAATATACGGTACGCAACATAGAAATTGCTGGGCGCCTGCAAATGCTTTCACTTATACGAGATGTTACAGAAGAAAAACGGAAAGAGAGGGAATTGCACGAAGAAAAAGAGCGTGCCGAAAGCGCTGAAATTGCGAGAAAGGTAAGTGAACAATTCCTGGCCAATATGAGCCATGAGATACGCACACCTATGAATGCCGTAATAGGCTTTACAGATATTATGCTTAAAACCCCATTGACGACGGAACAATATCAGTATTTGGAGGCCATTAAAATGTCAGGAGATAACTTGCTGGTAATTATTAATGATATCCTCGATTTTTCAAGGATGCGCTCCGGTAAAATACCTATTGAACAAACTAAATTCAAATTATCGCGTGTTATTTCCATGTCTGTGGAGCTAATGCAGCCAAAGGCGTTAAAAAAAGGAATAAAATTATCTTCCAAAATTAACGAAGATATACCGGATAGGTTGATGGGCGATGCAACCCGGCTAAACCAGGTATTGCTTAATCTGACTGCCAATGCTGTCAAATTTACGGCTAAGGGCGAAGTGAAAATTATCGTAAAAAAGCTATCCGAAGACGAAGACCAGGTAGAACTTGAGTTCGTAGTAAAAGATACGGGCATTGGTATTCCGCAAGATAAACTCGATACCATATTTGAAGCCTTTACCCAAGCTAATAGTGATACCGCACGGAGGTATGGAGGAACCGGACTTGGGCTTTCTATAGTAAAAGAACTTGCCACGCTACAGGGCGGTAGTGTATCAGTTAAAAGCAAATTGGGAAAAGGTTCCAGCTTCCATTTCCGGATAAAATATAAAAAGAATGTTTTGCCGTCATCCGGCGAAAGCGATAAAACTATTTTACCGGAAAAAAACACTAAAAAAAGGAACGTATTATTGGTAGAAGATAACGATATGAATCAGCTACTGGCCCATAAGGTACTTAGCGACTGGGGCTGGAGTATAGATATTGTTGATAATGGCGTAGAGGCCTTAAAAAAACTACAGGAGAGCGATTTTGATATTGTACTGATGGATATACAAATGCCCGAAATGGACGGATATGAAGCCACCCGGCAAATACGAAACCATTTCCCTTCACCAAAGTGCAATGTACCCATTATGGCCATGACGGCCCATGTTTTACCCAGCGAAGAAGAGAAATGCCGCAACGCGGGTATGAACGGGTATATTTCAAAACCTTTTGATCCGGAAACATTATACACAAAGATTATAGACATTATTGGTGCGTAATATTTCGATTAAAACCATAATTAATACATCCCATACTATTATGTTGCTATTTTTGTGAGTTTAATCGGGATATTAAATCCATTTATTTATGAATTATCAGTCAGATGTTGAAGCTGTTGACGCTTTTGGGGCCAAATACAGAGAACTTAGCAAGGAAATAGGCAAAGTAATTGTAGGACAGGAAAAAATATTGGAAAATGTACTTATTTCCATATTTGGAAGAGGTCATTGCTTACTTATAGGGGTGCCGGGACTTGCCAAAACTCTTTTGGTAAATACCATTTCACAAACATTGGGCTTATCCTATAATCGTATTCAATTCACGCCCGATTTAATGCCATCCGATATATTAGGAACTGACATATTGGACGAAAACCGCAGTTTCCGCTTTATTAAAGGACCATTATTCGCCAACATTATTCTGGCTGATGAAATAAACCGTACCCCTCCTAAAACCCAATCAGCTTTGTTAGAAGCCATGCAGGAAAGGGCTGTAACGGTGGGTGGAAAAAGATATGAAATCAGTAATCCGTTCTTTGTTCTCGCTACTCAAAACCCCATTGAACAGGAAGGAACATATCCATTGCCTGAAGCCCAGTTAGACCGGTTTATGTTTAACATCTGGGTAGATTATCCCTCGTACGCTGAAGAATTGCAAATTGTGAAAAGCACCACCTTTGATAAGGAAGTTACCCTTAACAAAATACTTAACGCTGAGGAAATACTTTATTTCCAGAAACTGGTGCGTAAAATTCCTATCGCCGATAATGTACTTGAATTTGCAGTAAAGCTGGTTGCCAAAACAAGGCCTGATGATCCTCAGGCTACCACCGTTGCCAAAGAATATATTGTGTGGGGCGCAGGGCCCAGGGCATCGCAATTTTTAGTAATAGCAGCCAAATGCCATGCCGCTTTACACGGTAAGTATTCACCGGATATTGAAGACGTAAAAGCCATAGCTACTCCTGTGCTGCGTCACCGCATTGTGCGCAATTATAAAGCCGAAGCAGAAGGAATCAGTACCGATGAAATTGTAAAAAGGCTAATAGCCATAAGCTAACAGCCATTAGCTATGGGAAAGAAAGCCATAGTATCCGTAATAAACGACTTGGTAACCGACCAGCGTGTCAATAGGACATGCCTTACTCTTACCGAGCGCGGGTATGACGTTATATTAGTTGGCAGGGTGCTTAAAAACAGCCTTCCTATGCCTCCCCGGACTTATGCGCACCACCGAATGCGATTACTTTTTCTCAAAGGAGTTCCTTTCTTCATCGAATTTAAAATACGGCTTTTTCTATATCTGCTATTTCACAAAGCAGACTTGCTTTTTTCCAATGATTTAGACACCTTATTTCCCAATTACGTTATCTCTAAATTAAAGCGTATACCCATAATATATGATAGCCACGAGTATTTCACAGGCGTACCGGAATTAGCAGAGACCCCTGTAAAAAGAAAGGTATGGAAAAGCCTGGAGAAAATGATAATTCCCCGGCTAAAATTTATGTTCACAGTAAATGATTCCATTGCCAAACTATACCACGATGAATTTGGCATAAATGTTATGGTGATGCGAAACTTACCCATTAAAAAGACTTTGCCAATAAAACTTACCCGTGAATCACTCGGCTTGCCACCGGATGTAAATATTATACTGCTACAGGGTGCGGGAATTAATATAAACAGAGGAGCCGAAGAGGCAATTGAGGCAATGGCTCATCTTAACAATTGCCTGCTTTTAATAATTGGCGGAGGCGATGCAGTGGAAGATTTGAAAAAGCTATCAACTGAATCGAATCTTACTGAAAAGGTGAGATTTATTTCTAAGCTTCCTTTTGAAGAACTAATGCAATACACCATTCATGCCGATATTGGACTTAGTGTAGACAAAGACACCAATATTAATTACAGATATAGCCTGCCCAACAAGTTATTCGATTATATACAGGCGGAGGTACCTGTTCTTGCATCTCCTTTGGTGGAAGTAAAAAAAATTATAGATACCTATCAAGTGGGCGTTTGCATTGAATCTCATAACCCGGAAGAAATAGCATCTAAAATAAAATACATGCTCGCCGATAAGAGCAGGTGGCTCGCATGGAAGAATAATGCGGCTAAAGCAAGAGAGATACTTTGCTGGGATAATGAAAAGAAAGTTTTACTGGAAGTTTTAGAAAAATTAAAATAGTGCCCTAATTGTTAATTCTTAATTTGATATGATGCTAACCCCCATGGAAAAGGAAAATATTGTTTTCCTCGATATTGAAACAGTTCCGCAACACTCTAATTTTAATGATGTGCCTCCTCCGCTCCAACATCTTTGGGAGGAAAAGATTACCCGGCAAAAGCTTTTAAAAGAAAATGAAACTATTCCGGAGTCGTATGGCAGAGGCGGGCTCTATGCCGAGTTTGGCAAGATAATTTGCATTGTAGTAGGCTTTCTTAAAAAGGATACTTTGTATATCCGAAGCTTTGCAGGCGATGATGAAGTGAGTTTACTGAAAGCATTTACTTATTTCCTGGAAAATCATAAGCCTTTCGGCAACCGCCCTGTACAATTGTGCGCGCATAATGGAAAGGAATTTGATTACCCCTACATAGCCCGCCGTATGATAATCAACAGGCTTACTATTCCGGCATTGCTCGATAATTCAGGCAAAAAGCCCTGGGAGGTTCACCTGATTGACACACTTGAACTATGGAAATTCGGAGATTATAAAGCATTTACTTCCCTTAACCTGATGGCATACATCCTTGGATTACCAAGCCCCAAGCAGGATATGGACGGAAGCATGGTAGGTACTTATTATTGGGATAAAAAAGAATTGGATAAAATAGTACGCTACTGTTGCAGCGATGTGGTAACACTTACCAATGTTTTTCTTCGCATAAAAGGCGATATTACTATTAAAGAAGAAAATGTTATTTTTGAGCGATAATGATAGAGGTAAAAAACATACAGAAAAGTTACGATAATATTCATGCCGTTAAGGGCATCAGCTTTACTATTAAGGCTGGCGAATGCTACGGTTTATTAGGCCCTAATGGAGCCGGAAAGAGCACTACTATAAATATGCTCAGCACTTTGTTTCCACCCGATTCGGGAGAAATACTTATTAATGGGTTGGACGTAAAAGAATCACGGGAAGAAGTAAAAAAGATATTGGGCGTGGTTCCGCAGGAAATTGCACTCTATTCCAATTTCACAGCATGGGAAAATATGCTGTTTTGGGGTGGGCTCCACGATATTAAAACTAATGACCTCCATAAGAAAGCCGAAGAACTCCTGCGATTGGTAGGCCTTTCGGATCGTAAGGACGAAAAAGTAAAAGGCTATTCGGGTGGTATGAAACGCCGGATTAATTTAGCCTGCGCCCTACTCCACTCGCCTAAAATACTATTGCTGGATGAGCCGACCGTAGGTGTCGACCCGCAAAGCCGCAATATGATTTTTGAATTGATTGAGCAACTTAATAAAGAGGGTATGACAGTTATATATACTACCCACTATATGGAAGAAGCTGAAAGACTTTGTACCCGCATAGGCATTATTGACAGTGGCGTGATTGTAGCCCAGGGAACATTGGACGAATTGAAGCAGCAAAGCGAAATTAAAGATGTGATTGTGATGGAATGCAACCAGTCTCCGGACGAAACAGCCATTGCGGCTAAGCTGAACCTGGAAGTAAAAGTAACAGACCACACTATTTATATTCAAACCGCTAATTCTAAAAAAGACCTTACCCGCTGCGTGATTGGCTGCTCAGAGGCGGGTTATGAAATTCAACATATAGATATTCAGAAAGCCAACCTGGAAAATGTATTCTTAAAAATGACCGGAAAACAATTGAGAGACTAATGTTTAAAATATTTCGAAAAGAACTCAAATCATTTTTAAAAGACAGGAGGGCTGTAATGCTTACCTTCCTTCTTCCTGCCATACTTATCAGTGTGTTTTCTCTTGCATTTGCAGGAGCAGGTAATAATGATGATGACGTACAAAAGATTCCATTATTGGTTTGCGACCAGGACAATTCAAAAATCACGCAGCAAACCATTAATGACATTGATTCCGTTAAAATGATTGAGGTCATTCCCTGTAGCTTCGATAGTGCTATTGATCTCATAAAAAGAGGCAAAAGAAGCTCGGTGCTTATTCTAAAAAAAGGCTTTTCCGATTCCGTAAAAGAGCTGAAACACCTGCCCTGGGAATTGCAATATGATGCAGCTCATCTGCAAGAGATGGGGGTATTACAATCCCTGTTATCAAGAACGTTGTATACCACTATTGGTAAAATCATGTCGAAAAATGCCATCATAAAAAATATTGATGCACAACTCCCATCCATGGATAGTACCAGCCGCAGCATGATAATAGCAAAGGCTTCCGCCGGTTCCGAGTCAGATAATTCAGGGGATGATAACGGGATGCAGAGTATTATGAAATTGAATACCGTTTCTGTTATTAGCGCCAAAACGGGTAATTTAGGATTGGTGCAGACAGTAGCCGGCACTGCCGTAATGATGCTGCTCTTTTCGCTTACCGGCATGGGCGGCGGTTTATTAGACGAAAAAGAACAGGGCACTTTAAAAAGGCTTCTCTACTCCCCGGTACATCCGGCTCAAATTTTATTAGGCAAAATGGCTGCCTCTATTTTGGTTGCTTCAGTTCAACTTACTTTCATGTTCGCTTTTTCTGCGGCCGTATTTCATCTGCATATAGCCGACAAAATTCTTCCGCTTGGCATTTTAATATTTGCCACGGCTTTTGCTTGTTCCGGATTTGGCATATTGCTTGCCACTTTTGCCAAATCAAGACAGCAGTTGCAAGGCATGAGCACGTTGATCATTCTTTCCATGTCGGTAATCGGAGGCAGCATGGTTCCTACGTTTATTATGCCACAATGGATGCAGGACATCAGCGTTGTATCTATCAACTATTGGTCAATACAAGGCTTCTACGATATACTATGGCGTGAACTCCCTATTGCGGGAACCTTTCTTACCAAGGTTGGCGTACTGCTTGCCATTGGTGTTACATTTACCTTAATAGCTTTCCGGCTTTTCCGGAAAAATGCATTGGCCTTAGACTAGTTCTTCCATGCCGGAAAATAAAACCGGTCAATGACTTTTGTGTATTCCAATATTTTAGGCGCTATTTTTGTGGCATGCTACCAAGAAATCACACCGAAAAATGAAGACAATTTTTAACCTCATTTTGGCAGCCCTCTTAAGTGTCCTGGAACGCCCTTTTATTATTATTTTATTATT
>Ga0206881_10267_pt3 | contig 10113 bp, 9 predicted proteins | sample Alteio_BWOrgCont_3_FD_152867 | JGI IMG/M metagenome (GOLD analysis project Ga0206881, IMG submission 152867) | Enriched cells from forest soil in Barre Woods Harvard Forest LTER site, Petersham, Massachusetts, United States -... | ecosystem: Environmental > Terrestrial > Soil > Temperate forest > O...
ATCACAAGGTCGGCCTCCATAGCGGGACAAATCAGGGCTGGGCTGACGGGAAACTCGAAGGTCGGTATCGCCTTCGGGACACAGCAGTATGTGGGCTTCTCGTTTCAGGGCATCGGCACCGGCGGCTTCACCGGAGTAGGGACCCCGGCGAACATTGGGTCTATCATCGACAACACCTATAGCTACGGCGACAACCTGACGTGGCAGCACGGCGTGCATCTCCTCAGCTTCGGGATCCAGGCGATCCGCTACCAGAACAACTACATCACCAGCAATAACCAAGGCTTTCTCGGCTCTTTCACCTACACGGGAGACTTCACCAGCAATCCCAATTCGGGTGCTGCTAACGGCCTTGGCTATCCAGGCGCGGACTTCGCCCTTGACCTTGTTGCCCAATCGCAGGTAGAAGAGGCGGGCGTACTGGTAGGACAACGCCAGTGGCGCACGGCTGTATTTGCGCAGGATGACTGGAAGGTTCTTCCCAATCTTACGTTGAATCTCGGCCTCCGCTACGAATACGATCAGCCGTGGTACGAAGTGAATGACAAAACCGGGAATGTGCTGCTGAATACGGGGACGGTCATCTACGCTCGACGCATTCCAGCGGGCGCGCCAGCCGGTTCGCAGCTTTGTAGCAATCGGGCCTGCTATGACCCTACTTACAACCAGTTCATGCCCCGCATCGGCTTCGCGTATCAGGCGACGAATCGCTTTGTCGTCCGCGGCGGCTATGGCGCCACAAGCTTCTTTGAGGGCAACGCCGCCAACCAGCGTTTGACTTCACTTCCCCCCCTTCATCCTATCCAGCCAGAGACCAAAGATTATTCCGGCTCCCGGGTTTGCCGGCATGCCGTATTCGGTGGAGCAGGGCTTCAGTAACAACCCCGCCGACATCAACTACTCTGGTGGCGGTTACGGCGCCTGGCCGTTGAATATGCGGCCTGCGTATGTCCAGGAGTGGAGCCTGACGACGGAATACGCGTTGACTCAGTCCACCACGCTGCAGGTTGGATATCTGGGCCTGCAAGGCCAGCACCTGATCAACTACGGCAACGCTAACCAACTTCTTATTCCTGGAGTTAGCTCATCGGCTCCTTTAGCTAACAACCCTCTCTTTGGCGAAGGTGGCAGCCTTCTGGTGACTGAGCCGCGCGCAATGATGAACTACAACGCCCTGCAGGCGGTGCTGCGCCATCGCTTAAGTCATGGTCTTGAGTTCACGGTGAACTACACCTATGGACGCGCGATGACGAATAGCCTGGGCAACTACGCACTGAACGTGATTGGATTCAGCGGAGCCTTCCAGAACGGTTACGACAGCCATGCCGACTATGGTCCAGCCGGATACGATATCCGGCACAGTCTGAACGGGTTGGGAGTCTATGAGCTCCCGTTCGGACGTGGCAAGGAGTTCGGTTCCAACGTGAACCGCCTGGTGGACGCAGCCATCGGCGGATGGTCTATTTCCGGATCTCTCATGGCCTACACGGGTTTCCCGGTAAGCATGACTGCTCCTTCGGTGAGTAACAGCAACAGCTTCGGTCAGGCGCGGCCGAATCAGTACCGTAAAATGCGGATCGTCGGTCGCAATATCAATAACTGGTGGGGTACAGACCCCTCGGCTCAGCCCTGCGTAGCAGGACAGGGTGAGAACAACGGGATCTGCGCCTATGGCACGCCGGCCGCCAATACGTTTGGCAGTGCGCGGGTGGGCACGGAACGCGCACCGGGCTACACGCAGGTGGACAGTTCGATGTTCAAGGACTTCCACATTACGGAAAGGCAGGCGGTTGGTTTCCGCGCGGATTTCTTCAACCTCTTTAACATTGCCAGTTACGGAAATCCGGACAGCGGAGTGACCGATTCGACCTTCGGTCAGATTTCAAGTGTGAGGTCGAATTCGCGCGTAATACAATTTGGAGCGCATTACACCTTCTAGCCTTAGAACTGAACGTCTCATTCTTGAACATAAACCTCCGTCTGGAATTGCCTGTTGGCGCGGTTACAGACGGAGACTTTGCACGCAGGATACCTATGCTGCTTGAAATCTGTGTTGATTCTGTGGAGTCGGCGATTGCCGCAGAAAGGGGTGGGGCGCAACGGGTCGAGCTCTGCAGCAATCTGCTGGAGGGGGGGCGTTACCCCCAGTCCGGGACTGCTCGAGCTGGTCCGCAAACGCCTGCAGATCGATATCTTCGTGATGATCCGGCCGAGAGGTGGCGATTTCTGTTATACCGCTGAAGAATTCGCAGTGATGAAGGCGGACATTCAACACGCGAAGGAACTTGGAGCGGACGGGGTCGTATTCGGCATTCTCGACGCGGATGGATATGTGGATGTGCCGCGCACGAGAGAGCTGGTGGAGCTGGCAAACCCTTTGCCTGTCACGTTTCATCGCGCGATCGACGTATCTATCGATTTTGCGGATTCCCTGGAACGCATTATTGCCAGTGGCGCACAGCGTGTGCTCACCTCCGGCGGCACGCGGCGGGTCATGGATAGTATTCAGCGTATTTACGAGGCGATCGATAGTACTCGGGAGCGCATAACGATCATGGTCGGGGGTGGACTCAGCCCGGAGAACATCCGGAAGGTTGCGGAGGGATCTGGAGCCGCGGAATACCACGCGAGTCTTAATACACGCATTTCCAGCCCGGTCGGGCACCGGCATCGCTCGTTGTTTCTGGGATTGAACATGGACCGAGAATATTCACGGTATGTGGTGCGCGAGAAGGATGTGCGTGCATTGCGAGAGGAGCTGAATTGGGTCGATGGCGAGCGGGCTTCGACCGCGCAGAATGCGGTGAACGATGCATAGTTTGCGTGGCAGTCAGCCCGCACGTTTAATCTGATTGCGAGCCCAACTATGTCACTCAAAACTGACGATCGCGCCAATCTGATCCTGCGAGTGTTGTTACGTCACGGCAGCGCGTCGATTGAAGAACTGATTCAGGAGCTTGAAACTTCAGCGCCGAACATTCGCCGCGATCTGGCGAAGCTGGAGCGACGCGGGTTGGTGTGCCGTACCCATGGCGGAGCAGAACTCTTTGGACCACAGATCTATGTTCCCTTTCGCTTCGATGCCGGCTTTCAGACGCGTGAGGAACGCTTTGTCAAGGAAAAGCGCAGGATTGCAATGGCCGCCGCCGACCTTATTCGAGAACACGAGACTATCGCTTTCACTGCCGGCACAACGACCACACAGGTGGCCCGCAGCATTCGCCACAAGACTAACCTGCGAATCATAACGAATGCCGTCAACATAGGGATGGAGCTGTGCAATCAACCTGGTCTGAAGACTTCGCTGACGGGCGGAGTTGTACAGTGGCCCGGATCCTTCTCGCTCATCGGTCCCGCCGCGATTCAATCGCTGGGCGAAATTCATGTGGACCGAGCCTTTATCGGTGTCTGTGGAATGGACGCGAAGCGAGGCGCCAGCACCATCGAAATGGATGAGGCCGTGGTCTTCCGTGCAATGGCACGGCAGGCCAGGCAAGTTGTAGTGGTCGCCGATTCCAGCAAGATGGGCATGGTCAGCCCAGCCCTGATTTGTCCCGCTATGGAGGTCGACCTTGTGATAACAGATGAGGGCGCTTCCAAGGATGTGGTGACTGACTTGAAAGCGACAGGTGTCGAAGTCATGACGGTTTGAACCTGCTACAGATGTAAAGGGAGACACCACAGTTGCGCAACCTGATTGCTCTGCTTGGGGTGAGCGGGAGGATGGTCGAATGGCAGATCGAAGGTCCTCAACCTTGAACTGGAGCGGATCGGTACTTCGATGCTGGTTGCACACGGATTCAGCCCAGCCAGATTGGGGGCCTTATTTCGCGCCCGCGAGTTCTCTCGCGCGACTAAATATTCTCAGGAACATCACTTCTGTCAGCTTGCCGGTGTTCGTATTTTGCAGCGAGGGGTGGTAGCTTGCCAGCAAGAATCGTCCGTCCGGCAAGGGGTACTCCGCGCCATGGGCGAATATCACTGGCCCGCGCTTGCTGATCTGTCCCACGCGGAGAAGATGCTGCACAAATCCATCGAAAGCAATCTTTCCCAGGCACACCACCACCTTTAGATCTCTGAGCGCCGCTATCTCCTCATCGAGATAGGACGCGCAGTTCGCAATTTCCTCTGGAAACGGCTTGTTATCCGGTGGTGCGCACCGCACCGCTGACGTGATCTGCAGATCCTTAAGCCGCATACCGTCATCGCGCGATACGGCGTTCGGTTGGGACGCGAAGCCCGTGTGATAGAGCACCGGATACAGGAAGTTTCCTGACCCGTCACCCGTAAATGGCCTGCCCGTGCGATTCGACCCGTGTGCGCCGGGCGCAAGTCCCAGGATAAGTACCGAAGCTCGCGGATCGCCGAACGAGGGCACCGGCCGTCCCCAGTAATCCCAGTCAAGATAGGCGCGGCGTTTTGTGGTGGCGACAAGCCTGCAATACTCCCGCAGCCGCGGACATCGTTCGCAAACGATGATCCGCGCATTCAGGGCGGCTAGAGCCTCCTCAGAGTTCCCGGATGTTTCTCGCATCTCTGCGATTCTACCCAGACTGCGCGAGGCGCAACACCTGCCGTTCAGCGTAGAATAGGCTGGCTTTTGTTTCTCTGCGGGGAAGTGTGATTCCCTGCGGGAAACGTTTGCGCAGTAACCAAGAATCTCGAGGTTTGACTTCATGCCTGTTCGCCCGCAACACGCACTTCTGCTCGCCGCTGCAACGCTTCTGGCCATCATCGGCTGCAAACAAGCCCCAACTCCGTCAGAGTCCACGACTCCGCAGCCGGCCGCCGCGGCGACGCCACGGCAGATTGGCGGTCAAGACATCGTCAAGCTTGAGCGCCCACCCACCGCCAATGGCCAGAAACCCGAATTCCTCTCTGCCACTGTGCTTCCCGGCCGGGGCATGAATCTTTTCCAGATCACGGCCAACATTCCTGGCAAGGGAGAAGTGGAAGTGCTCTGGTCGCCATCGCTGGCCGATGCTGCCGGCAAGCTTAACGGTGGTCCCGATGATCAAAATGGAAATGCCAGCTTTACATTTGGGGGCGCCTTCCTCGTGCCATACCCCAATCGCATTCGCGGCAAGCTCTCCGACGACGGCAAGACTATTACGACAGAATGGAAGGGCAAAGCGATCACGCTGCCCGCCAACTGGAAGGGCAAGAATCCCGGCGCTGAACCCCATGCGATGCACGGCCTCATCCTCGCCTCGAAGACCGATGACGTGAAAGTTGAGAACACTGCCGATGGTCAAACCCTCACCGGCACCATCCATGCCGGCGACTTTGGAGGCCATTGGCCCTCCAACACCGACCTGAACTTCACCATCGCCCTCACCGGCGGGGCCATCGACGCCACAATCACGGCGAAGAATGTTGGCTCTGAAGCGACGCCGATGGCCATTGGTTGGCATCCCTATTTCAGCATCCTGAGTGGCGACCGCAAGCAGGCCCGTCTGCACGTCCCCGGGGAACAGACCGCCGAAGTCAATAATTACGACGACGTCTTCCCGACCGGAAAACTCCTACCTGTCAAAGGCACAAAGTTTGACTTCACCGCTCCCAACGGCAAGCCGCTCGAGGAGATGTTCCTCGACGATAACTGGTCGAAGCTCAAGCGCACTGACGGGACAGTCGACGTCGATCTCACCGATCCGGCTGCAAACTACGGCATCCGCGTCGAAGGCATTTCACCCGAGATCAAGACCGTCCAGGTCTATGCGCCACCCGCCAAACAATTCACCGCCATCGAAGAACAGTTCAACTTCGGCGACCCGTTCGGCAAGCAGTGGCGTGGAATGGATACCGGGATGGTCACCCTAAAGCCCGGCCAGTCCGTAACCTGGCACGTACGGCTGGAACTGTTCACTCCGCCGAAATAGGGGTTACATTTCGGCAAAAACCAACCTGCTATCGAAGCAAATCAGAACCCGCGGCCAGCCGCTGGGGATCTGCTGTTTGCTGTATTCGCCGCTCCTAAATATGTCGTTCAGACCACCACTCTTACCTCGGATAGAATGAATTGCACATGACGAGTTCGCTTCGACGCGCCGTGAGCGTATGTATCGCTCTCATCGCCTGCACAATTGCCATCACCGCTGTTGCAAATCGTCCCGCTGCTTACGCGGCAAATACAGACATCCCTGAGCGAGGGGCGATGGTCTTTCAAACCAAGGGCTGCGAGCGCTGCCACGCCATCACTGGCGTTGGCGGAGATCGCGCGCCCGACCTGGGCAGCGTTGGCCAGCGCCGCGCGGCAAATCAAATCAAGACGCAGATCATCAAAGGCGGTCATGGCATGCCGCCCTTCGGAAATGTCCTCTCAAAAGATGAAGTAAAGGATCTCGTCGCGTTCCTGACGTCTTGCCGCTCAGATACAGCTCCCGGCTGCCGCCGGTGGATACCATCACAACCGCCTCAATAGAGGTTTCCTGCGACTTGCTCGGCGACCTGCTCCAATACATCGCTCTGAGGGTCGTCAGGTTTAGCGTGTCCCTTCTGTCCGCGAGAAATGAGCGTCACGGTGAAATGAAGATCGCGAACCCGGCTGCTTATCATTTCGAGGCTTTCGCCGTGTGAGGCCGGAGGCCTGCACGTGGCAGCTTCGTTTCCGATGCCCTTCAGAGTTCCGCTCTCGGGTGGGCAGGCAGGCAGCGCCGATTTGCTGACGAGAATCTCGAGGGAGTCAGTGGGAGTCTGCTCACGCGAAAACACGCAGGAGCCTTCGCCGGTATTCGGCACATTAACTGTTACAGATACGTCCCCGCCGAGCGCCCAGGCCGCATTTCCCTGAGTCAGCCAGGGGCACCCGGTGCGCGCGTGAGCGGTTGGGCCCGCTTTCGGCGCCGTGCCGTATTGCGTTTGCACTGTGGCCGCTGAAACAAGCAGCAGCCAAAGCAGGCCATAATTCAGCATGGCGCTCACACCTTTCCCTTTGGCATCTTTGCAGCGGTCAACGGGCCTGACTTCAGAATCTTTCCGCCTTCCTGGATGATGTAGAGCTGATTGACGTCGAGATTCTTCAACTGATCCACCTGTCCGCTGAGCCAGCGAATCTCCACCATGTCAACCTTCTTCGCCTGGTCCAGTCCGAAGTGCATCCGCATGTCGTTTTGCGAGAAATAGCTGCCGCCGCTGCGCAACTCGTCCATCTGCATCAAAGGCTTTGCCGCGTCGGGCGTCGTTTTGCCGGTGACTATGACGCGGCTGCCTATGCCCGTACGATTCGATTTAACCCCCACAAGCTTTATCTTGATCCAGTTGCGATTGAGCGTGGAGTCGCAGCGCAGGAGCTGGGGCAGGGAATTAATGCAATTGACGGCGATGTCAATGTTTCCGTCATTGTTATAGTCGCCAAATGCACAGCCCCGAGCAGGAGCGTTCTCCAGTATCCCCGGTCCTCCTTCGTTCGTGACTTCTTCAAATCGCCCATTGCGCAAATTGCGGTAGAGATATTTGTGCTCTGCATATTTCAGGTCCGCCTTCGACTTATCAACCTCTGGATAGACGTGGCCATTCGACATCAGAATGTCGAGCCATCCATCGTTGTCCATGTCAAAAAATCCGACTCCCCAACCGAGCAGCCGCGTATTTACTCCAAGGCCACTTGGATAGGTTCGATCCTCGAAGGCAGCATCGCCGAGATTTGTATAGAGAGAATCGGTGTCACCGGCGAAGTTGGTCTTCACCACGTCGAGATTGCCGTCGCGGTTGTAGTCTCCGATGGAAACACCCATTCCCGCCTGCGGCTTCGCCTCGGCTGAAAGCGCCGCTCCGGCTTCAATGGCAATGTCGCGAAAGGTGCCATCTTTCTGATTCAGATAGAGCGTAGCGGGAGCCGAATCATTCGCAACATAGATGTCCGGCCAGCCGTCGTTATCAAGGTCCGACGCAGCCACGCTCAGGCCGTACGTACCCACAGCAGTCCACATACCGGACTTTTCGCTGACGTCGGTGAACGTGCCATCGCCATTGTTGTGATACAGAATATTCCTGCCGCCCGCCAACCCCGGCGGACCACAGGCGACAAGAATACCTTTATAGGTGCACGGGCCGTCTTCTGGTTTCGGCGCTGTTTTCAGATCGAAGTCAACATAATTTGCCACAAACAGATCGAGGTGTCCGTCGCGATCATAGTCGACGAAGGTGCAGCCGGTGTTCCAACGCGTCTTCGGTCCCGGTTGAATCAGACCGGCCTGCTCGGTCACATCGGAGAATTTTCCATTGCCGTTGTTGCGGTAGAGCACATTCTGGCCGTAGTAGGTAACGAACAAATCGTCGCGGCCGTCATTGTTATAATCACCAACACAGCAGGCCTGTCCCCAGCCGGTCTTGTGCTCAAGGCCTGACCCCGCCGTTACATCGGTGAACGTGCCGTCGCGATTGTTCTTGAACAGGTGGCAATGAGGCTCCTGTCCCGCGGGGAATCCTTCCAGCCGCCAGCCATTGACGAGAAAGAGATCGAGCCAGCCATCATCGTCATAGTCGTAAAAAGCGAGGCCACATCCGGTAGTTTCAAGCAGATATTTGTTGGTCCCTTCCGGGCCATAGATTGTCTTGGCGTTGAGACCAGAGTCCTTCACGACCTCGACGAAACTGACGCCCAGCGGCGTTCCTTCGATGGGAGACTTCGGCCCGGGTGGCGGCGGCGCAGGCTTCGCCTCGTAGACGCGCTCCTGCGGACCGATGGGCTTAGGTTGTTCAGGCGGCGCTGCCTGCTGCTGCCAGGGTGAGGCCAGAGCCATGATGTCGGCGAAGGGCAGAACGAGCGCAGTACGGCTGAGCGAACGAATAAACTTGCGACGATTCACCGAATGGCCATCCTCAATGATTATGGTTGTCCGCCGGCGCTTCTGGATTCGTGCGCCGTGTCGGTATGCACGTGCCACGGCACGCTCTCAGTTGAGATTTCAGGATGCTTGCGCAGATAGTCCAGCGAATAAGTCGGCGCGCCTGGGTCGATCCTTTTTATCGTGTACTGTGCGGCTTCGTCCGAGGCCTGCTTCTTCATACCATCACGCCGATACAGAATTGCCAAGTTGTAGTGCGCGGCCAGATCATCCGGGTCGATTGCCTGGAGTGCCTTGAACTGCTGCATAGCCTCATCGCCGCGATGCTGCTGATAATAGGAGATGCCAAGCTCACGGCGGGCATCCCGCGAGTACGGATACTGCGCAACGACCTTCTGCAGATCGGCAATCTCTGCCTCGGAGCGCCGCGAACGGCGTTCCACTAACGCCATGTAGTAAAGAGCACGTGCATCGTCAGGATGCAGCGTGAGTGCCTTCTCCAACGGCGCGCGCGCCTCGGCATATTTTTCCCACTCAATGTAAGTGAGTCCTATGTTGATAAAGCCATCCTTGTAATCGGGACGCAGGCGCAGGACCTGCTCAAAGGCATGCATTGCATCTTCATACTGCAGTTGATCGAGATATCCGATGCCGACATTGTTCCAGCGCATCCAATCTTGATTATCTGTCGTAAGCGGCGCAGTCGCCGGATTGTCGCCGATGTTAAGCGTCCGAGTGCGTGAAGCAAGCTCTATCACTGGATAAGCTGGATGATCCTTGCCGAATACATTGTTTATATAGCTTTGCCGCAGGTGGCGATAGTTGACGCGCGCGGTGATGGTCAGCGGTCCTTTCACATCGGCAGGTACGTGGAACTGGTAGCGGATGAGCGCTGAGCGTCCTGCCTGCACCGTGTTGTCATACGCCATCGAGTGAATCGTCCAGACCTTGTGGTTGTCCACAAAGCTCCCCGTCAGGTCCACTGGCCGATTCGTGAAGCTATGAGCGCCTGGCTCAAGCATGCCATCCGGCTTCAGGAAGCCGCTGTCGTAAATCATGGCTCCGGAGGCGTCCTTCACTGTGAATTGTGTCCAGGCCTCGTAGAGATCCCGGACCTCCGGAATGAGCGAATGGCCGATGTTCTTGTTCTGCACGACAACGTAGGCTTCGACGGTGTCATCCGCCTTCAGCGTGAAGGGTGTCGAGCCCAGAGGAGCGATCATCGCGTTTGAGCCGTTTACTCTCAACGCAAAGAGATCGACGTTGAGATAGTTGCCGCTCTTCAGAAACTCAACTGTCTTGCTGAGTTGCTCATCGAAACCGT
>Ga0206881_10348_pt1 | contig 10092 bp, 3 predicted proteins | sample Alteio_BWOrgCont_3_FD_152867 | JGI IMG/M metagenome (GOLD analysis project Ga0206881, IMG submission 152867) | Enriched cells from forest soil in Barre Woods Harvard Forest LTER site, Petersham, Massachusetts, United States -... | ecosystem: Environmental > Terrestrial > Soil > Temperate forest > O...
GAGCAGTAAAAATCGCGGTGGACGGTGCGATTGCGCTAGCCAACGCTGGCCACGACGTGCATCTGGTTTGCGGAGCTGGAGGCTTTTCCAAGCAACTGCAGGACTTGCCTAATCTGACGCTTCACAAGATCAGCGAATTCGATATCGTAGAGGACTCAAACCGTCTGCGCGCCATGGCTTACGGATGGTGGAATCCCAAGGCTTACAGCTACGTCAGCGATCTCATGCAATCCTTCGATCCAGAAGAGACGATAGTGCATGTGCATAGCTGGACCAAGTCGCTCTCTTCCAGCGTCATTCGGGCCGTTCTCGATCAGGGTTTTGAGGTTGTAGTCACCGTTCACGACTTTCTACTTGCCTGCCCGACTGGAACGCTATTCCTGCAGAACAAACTCGAGAAATGCCAGATCAAACCCTTAAGCGCTAAATGCATCTGCACTAACTGCGACGTACACAGTTATCCGCATAAACTATGGCGTGTGGGCCGGCGCTTGGTCCAGAACAATGTGGGCGGCATTCCTTCCCGTATTCACAACTACATTATCTATTCACAGCTCGCCGAGCAGCTCATCAAGCCTTATGTGCCAAGTGACGCAGTTTTCCATATGGTGCCTAATGCTATCCAGATGGAACAGCGCCCCGCCGCCGATGTAGCCGCCAATGAGATGTTCACCTTCCTGGGCCGCATCACACCCGAGAAGGGTGTGGAACTGATGGCGCGCGCAACAGCAGCCGAGGGAGTGGCATGCCGCTTCATCGGCGAAGGTCCAATGAAGGATGCAGTGCTCGCCGCAAATCCAAAAGCCGTGCTCGCCGGCTGGATGGACCAGCAGCAGGGCGTAGCAGCGCTACGAAACGCCCGTGCGCTTGTCTTCCCGTCCCTATGGTACGAGACGCTTGGCCTGGTTGTGCTTGAAGCAGCCGGCAACGGCATCCCGAGCATCGTGCCTGAGACTTGCGCGGCGCGTGAGTCTGTGGTGGATGGCGTGACTGGGTTATATTTCCGCAGTGGCGATGAAGCTGACCTGCGCCGGAAGATCGCAATTTTGAAAGACCCGGCTGTTGCCGCACGAATGGGTGAAGCCGCGTATCAGCGATTCTGGCAGCCTCCTCATCGCAGCCTTGAACTTCATGGCAGCCGGCTTGTGGCTACCTATAAACAGATCCTTGCCAACAGGTTTGGTACGGCGATCAATGTCTCCGGAAAACAAATGGAGATTGCATGAGTTCAACATCTCCATACCAGTTCGAGCAGCGAGACCACCAGCGCAGACAGCGCTCTCTTTCTAAGAGACGCGGGGCCTCTTCTCAGAGAGTCTACCTTTGCCAATAATGCATAAGAAAACTGGAATTATCGCCTCCTGTTCTTTGGCGTTACTCTTGGCGATAACAGGATCGATCGCTTGGCGGAACACCGTCAGATACGCCGGTCCCAGAGAGATAGAGCCACAAGGCAACCCACAACTCTTGACTGCCTTGAGCCGTCAGACGCCCCTGGATCGCAAAGACTTTGAATCCCTGGAAGGCTACTTTCAGGAAGGCTTTGCCGCATACAAGGATCAGCCGGGCTCGACCGCCTCTTATCCGGGTCTGCCAAGTTCACACGGTCACTTGGTTGACAGCATCGAAGGTTTCACGCGGATTGCCCCGTTAATGGCTGCTTATCTGCATTCGCGGCCAGACTCCATATCGCAACAGTCTATCCAGGCCCGCCAGTATCTGCTGGAGGCGTGGTCGCACGGAGCAGACCCAAATGCCAAAGGATATTGGGGAATTATTACCGACAATGACCAGCGCATCGTCGAGGCCTCAGATGTCGCCTTGTCTATTTGGTTGCTGAAAGACTCTCTCTGGCTCGATCTTCCAAAATCATCACAAGAGAATCTCGTTCACTGGCTCCTGCAGGTCAACGGGAAGAAGACTCCTGACAACAACTGGCATCTGTTCGTTACATATATCAATCTTGTCGTCACCTCCCTTGGATACAAGGCAGAGATGAAGCAGGCTCAAGAGCACTACGCTCGCTTCAAGAGCTTCTACCGCGGAGATGGATGGTTCTCTGACGGGCCCGCCATGCGCTTTGATTACTACAATGCCTGGGGCATTCACTATCAGCTTTTCTGGATCGATCAAGCCGCCCCATCTTTCGATCACCCGTTCATTGTCTCGGCGATGAATACGTTCGCTCACAATCTGCAATACCTCGTCAGTCCAAGTGGGCTTCCGATCATGGGACGCAGTATCTGCTATCGACTTGCGATTACATCTCCACTGATCCTGATTCAGCAATACGCACAATCAGACCCAAAGCTCATAGGCGAATCTGTATCCCCTGGCGTCGCGCGGCGCGCCCTGGCCGTCACCTGGAAATACTTCATCGCAAATGGAGCCGTAAGCGCTGGAAGAATCACTCAGGGATATTGCGGTTTCGATGCACGCGTGCTCGACAGTTATTCCGGGCCCGCAAGTTGCCAATGGAGTCTTCGTTCTCTCGTCAGCGCTCTTTATATGGCCCCATCCTCACCTTTCTGGACTGCCCAGGAAGAACCGCTTCCAGTTGAGTTGTCTGACTACAACCTCACTTTTTCCCAGCCAGGATGGATAGTGACTGGGCATAAGCCTGGCGGTATAGTAATTGCTACTAAGTCAACTCGAGATAGTGTTAATCTAACTCTGGAAAGCCCCCTGCTCACAACTTTGGATCACTTATCAGGCAAAGTGCACAGACCTGACAACGAGCAGGCAAAGTACGAGCTTTCCCAATATTCCTCGTATGCCCCATTCTGCAAGTGTTTTCACTGACAGCCAGCTTCTGGCTGCTCCAAAACAAGAACTCGATAGAGACAGCCACTGAAGATAATAGCTCCCTTTGCAGGTCTTCCAGATTTACGATCGAAAGTTTAGGGCAGGCTGCGTGGCATATCTTTCGTTTCTACTTGCGGTACTAACAACACCCGAGACTTACCAGATGAGGCCAGAATGAACGCTACTTTGCAAATTATCGACTCAGTTGATGAGATTATTGGCCCTGGAATCGAGGATATGTTCCGTCAGGCCGAGCAACAAGGGCTGGTCAATGGCATTGCTCTTGGCGTGTTTAAAAACGATGAAAGATTTATACGGCTTATAGGCCAGGATATCTCCATTGACTCTGTCTTTGAGATTGGTTCTCTCACCAAGGTCTTCACTTCACAGCTGATCGATATATGTGCACAGCGGAATATTCTTTCCTGGGACGACCCCGTATCGAAATACTTTTCAAAAGAGGTCCGTCAAAGAGACGCAGCTGAAAGCAAGAGCCTCAACGCCACGATTCTAGAGGTAGCTCTTCACACTGCCGGACTTCCTCTCCTTCCCGAAAATCTTATGATCCGGGATTCTCTTCGGCCTTTCGAGTCCTATTCGATCGCAGATCTCGAAGCGTATCTCAATCATTATCGCGATGCCGGAGCTAAACCGTACGAACGGGTTTACAGCAATCTGGGATTCATGGTGCTTGGTTACGTTCTCCAGAATGCAACAGGGCGCCGCTTCAGCGATTTGATGGAAACGGAACTGCTGCGGCCTCTTGGGTTAAGCCAGACCTTCCTAGCCTTGTCGGACGGCAATCGATCTGCTCCTGCATTTGGCCACACACTCTCGGGAAGTCCCGCGCCATCGTCAAAGAGCGGAATCTTTGCCTCGGCAGGCGGCTTGTGCTCAACCGTCACAGATCAACTGCTGTGGATTGAGACATTGTTGGGAATGCCCTCCCAAAAACTCTTTTCTCTCTACCAGGATGCGAAGGGGTTGCCAATCGGTATCCCCTGGTCAATCCATTCCTCCGGCAGCTTATATGGCCAGAGCGGAACTACGGTCGGCTTCTCCAGCTACTTGGGAATCAATCAACAACGTAAATACGGATTCATCCTGATGATGAACCGGCAGAATCCCCTGCTCATCGGCGCTATCCGAGAGAATTTTGAACGCGCGATGCAAGGACTCCCACTCAATCCTCTGCAAGGGGATTACGGTGTGGTTAAGGCAAAACGGCTTTGGCCAATCCAAACGGTGAAGAGAAATTTGTACTCGGTAGATTTCGTATGGAACCAGGTCAAGAGAGCGAAGATCAGGGCCGCCGAGAAAAACAGATAGACCTGCGGCTTCGTTTATTCACTGCTGTAGTTCCTTATCTTGTGACTTTGAAAATCTCGACTGGGAAAACCGGCGCTCAGTCCGCTCATCGATGGAAGATCAGCACACTTATGCTCCAGGCAGGCAGTGTGACTTCGTATCGCCCCTGCCATTTGCTCATCGATGTATGCGTTGGAGGAACAGACCAATTTCCGCTACGTGTTTGATCGTACTGACTCCGGCCATAACTCCACGTCTCCACGGATGAACCAGAAGCCTGGTTGGCGATTTGAACGGGAACCTTGTGCGACATGTCTCGATCCTTGTTAATCAGAATGACGGCGTAAGAGCCTTCATGTGTTGCCGCATACGATTGCAGCCACGGCGCGCTCGTCTCGTCATTCAGGGTACGAAGCATGTGCTCGCCTTCGGTCACAAAGCCGCTCTGCGAGAGAATTTGAAATGCCCGGCCTGCAGGTGTCAGATCTCCCGGCTTTAACCCGGTATCCATTTCATTGGCTTTCGGTGTAGGCGATACATAAACAAGACTCGAACCGCCACACTGCCACCAGGAATAAGCAGAATCGCCTCTGGGATCGTAGTTCTGGCGAGCGCATCCGTTCGGTATCGCCTGAGTCCACCACGTCGCCAATTCCACGCCTCCCTGCATATATTCCGCTAGCTGAGAAGCAACAAAGATAGGCTCAACGGCCCCCATAGTCTGCTTCGACCACCTAAACCCCTGAACCTCCCCATCCCACTCAGTCACCCATATCGCCCCTGGATCTTTCCCGTGACTCAAGAGCTCTGTCTGTAGTTTTAATAACGTCCCACGCGAACGCTTCAGATTAGAAGCGACTCTGTCCGGATATAGAGTGGCGCCATCCGTGATGGGCGAGACGATTGGGTAGTTATGCCAAATCACCGCGTCATAGCTGCCGCCAGCCAGCACCGGATAATCGAACTCCGTTTGCCAGCGGAAGGTAGCCATGCCGATCGGTACCCCAATCTGAATCTTCGGGTCCACCGCCTTCATCTTCGCGTAGAAATCCTTTTCGTTCAAAGCGTAGCTGGCGCCGGTATGAGGATCAGCATGGAAATCAGCCTCAGAGGCAGCCGAATACACCTCGTTGCCTATCTCCCATCGCCGAACATCGAAGCCCTTGGTCTTATTGATGTAAGTGACCAGATCGGCTCCATTGGCAATTGGATCACCTCCAGCGTTGCAACTGCCGGGATCCGTTCCGTAGTTAACCGTCATAACGGTATCCAAACCAAGAGGCTTGGCGATATTGCCCAGATAGTTGTCAATGGTGTCTTCGCTCGTCGTATTCCGGGGAACAGCGATCTCGCCTGCAGTCTTTGTACAGCCTGCTTTGCCGCGCCAATCTGAGAGATCTACTTCGATCCCGCCATGACCGGCTCCATAGCGAAGAGCAGTCACGCCGGCCTCTTTGAATCCTTCTATTAGGATCTTCCGAAGTTCAGGCGTGGATATATCTAACTCACGATCAGCCACCCCAAGCACATCGCGATGAATCACTCCCAACTTCTTGTTTGTGACGAAGACGCCGCCTTCAGGAACCGAATCCCACCGAGGCGCAAAGTCTGACTTGACTTGCTCTTCGTTCCAGGCTTGATTGGCAATGCCAGCCTTGGCAAGGGTCATCTCTTTGCCGGTATTGCAGCATCCCGGGAAAAGACTGTAGTAGAAGATGGTGTCATCCAACCCGCCTTGATAGGAGACAGATTTAACACCGAGGCCATCGACATACAGATGTAATTGCCCCTCATCCCATGTCTGCACGACACGATGCCATGAGCCGGGCTTATATCCGCACTGTTGCGCAGTAAATGTCTCCCCTGGCGCATTGACGAATATGGCATTGAAGCAAAGGTTGTCGGGAGACCCCTTCACGGTATTCACCTTGATCATGACGCGAGACTTCGCCTTGACCGCTCCGAAATATACCGTGCTCACGGGATAGTCGGTAGCGTCCGCCTTAACCCAGGTAAAGAGTGTGCCCTGATGCGAGTTGACCGGAATCCCCTGGCCAACGATGTGATCGCTGGAGCTTCCGGTTCGAGCAGCCGTCTCTTCGTCTGATACAGGCCCTGGAGCGCCTCCAATGATTTGGCCAGTGCCGAAGGCATGGTTTGCGCTTGTCAGATCAAATTCGCCTACATAGTCGTGGATCATCGCCGGAGTTCCCGGCTCGCACATTGACCAGTAAGCGTACACTCCAGGTTCATCCGCATAATAATGGTCATATTTGGAGTGGCATAGATTTTCGGCAGGGATGTCAAAAGTCGAGCCATCTGGCGTTGAGCCCGCCTGTGGCTGGGCAAGAGTTCCTGGCTGCGTTCCGCTCTGTCCATATTTTTCTAAACCTTCCGGATCAAGCTTCGATTGCAACTGATCCAGACCGCTGCCGGGCAGCGTCAGGTGTTGATCCACTTCGGAGAGAATTCGAGCCTGTCCGCCATAGGGCTTCTTCCCTGCCGCGCTCAAAGCGTAGCAATCTGCAGCTTGCCTTCCAGACAGGCACCTAACGACCGTCTTGGCAGCAGCGCTGCTCTCCATTCGCCCTGCTAAAGAAAAGGGCATTGAAAGGATAAGTAAAAGTGCAATCAATCGCCACCTCAGGAGGGTTCAGATGGGCTGGACTTGCTGCATCTGTTCGCGCTGACTGAAGCATACACAAGAAGACCATTTGCAACGCATCCTCCCAATCTCAAACCGAAGCGATAGGCATCCCACCCTGCGAGAAACATTCATAAATCAACACGGCTGAAATCTACGAGGCATTTGTCTGCGTTAGTCTTCAATTACAGACACCACCTAAACAAACGCCGACGAGCATCCCGTTGGCGCCTGCCTGTCTTCAACTGTCTTTTGTTGCCTGCCTTGCACGATCGGATTTGTGGCCAAGACGGTTGATGTCAACTCTTAGTCCAATAAGACTTTAGCGTTACAAGAACCCTCATTCGCGATTGCAAAAGCATTCGGTTCAAAAAAAGCCAAAATATTTGTACAAAAGTAACCTAAGTTGAGTTACTGTTGTAATTACTAATAAGGTTACCCGCAGAGGTCATAGAGGTTTTCCCATGCGCCGCGAAGCGACGAAGCGAGCTTGTATCGCGATCGTTAGCCAGCTCTAAGAGTGCAGGACAGATCTCTCTAATTATGGGCTTTGCGGTCGGGATAGAAAGGCCGTTTGGGGCGGATTTCTAAATCATTTTTGAGACATTGAACCACTTTGACGCACTTTTGGCGCCCACAACGCATATGACGCCTTGGCTCCTTACCTTGGTCATCTCCAGCCTCCAAGGTTGACGGGCGATAAGCCAGATAGTTGCCGAAGAGTGACTTCTGACTCAGCTCAAGTAGGCAACAGCCAACATCGTCAAGCGACTTTCATACGAAGGACTGAACAAATGAAGCCCCTTTTCAATCAAGCCCCCCGTAAAGTCTCCCGAAGCCTGTCCATTGCGACGATCCTATTCGCGCTGCTTACATTGGTTCCTTCTAAGGCAACCACCGTGGCTTACGCCGAAGGCATGTTTGCCTCAACCACCACGCAAAAGGCAGCTGCGCCGACATTCAATCTGACCTCAGGCGCCTACAAGACCCCTCAGTCAATCACGATCAAGAGCGCTACAACCGGCGCGACGATCTATTACACGGTTGACGGCAGCCAGCCGACTACGGCTTCAAAGAAGTACACGGCTGCCTTCACGATCGCGACGGACAGCACCGTGAATGCGATTGCAGTTGCATCCTCGTACACTACGAGCGATGTGCGGGCGATTACACTGGCGATCACGCAACAAACGGCGACTCCCACTCTCTCGCTCGCCTCTGGCGCCTACACCAGCCTGGAGACGGTGTCGATTGCCGAATCCACGCCTGGCTCCAAGATCTACTACACGCTGGACGACACACTTCCGCAGTCGTCCTGGAAGCCCTACACCTCGCCGATCTCCCTGACCGCCTCGGCGAAGATCAGCGCTTACGCCACCACAACCAATTACAAGACGAGCGCTGTCGCCGCGGGCAACTACACGCTGCGCCTGAACACCCCAGCGCCGACGTTTTCGGTCGCCGCAGGCACCTATAAGCAAGCCATGCAGGTTGCGCTCAAGGACTCGATGGCCTCGGCCAACATCTACTTCACACTCTCCGCCACGGCAGCCAAGTCCACCTGGACCAAGTACACCGGTCCCATCTCCATCAACGCTTCTTCGACGATCTACACCTACGCGGGAGCGCAATACTACACGGATAGCTCCTCCGTGCAGGCTGCGTATGTCATCAACAATGCGCCCGCGGCTCCTGTGATTTCTCTCAAGGCCGGCACGTACACGTCGATTCAAAAGGTCACCCTGAGCGACGCCACTGCCGGAGCGAAGATCTTCTACACGCTCAACGATGCGCTTCCTCAGGCCTCGTGGACGCCGTATACCGGCGCCGCGATTCAGCTGCCGAACGGCTTCTCCAAACTGAGCGCCTATGCAACCGTAGCCAACACGCCGCAGAGCACTGTGGCAACTGCAAGCTATTCTCTCTCTCTCAACACCCCTGCGCCGACCTTCTCGACGGCTGCTGGAACCTACAAACAAGCGATTCAGGTTTCACTCGCTGACACGCTGACCTCGGCCAACATCTACTACAGCCTGTCGGCTACGACGGCAAAGACAGCTTGGATCAAATACACCGGGCCGATCTCGATCAACTCATCGTCCACGATCTACACCTACGCAGGAACGCAGTACTACAATGACAGCCCCTCCGTGAATGCGGCTTATGTCATCAACAATGCCCCCGCGGCTCCCGTACTTTCGCTCAAGGCCGGCTCCTACACATCGATTCAGAATGTCACCCTCACTGACGCCACTGCCGGAGCGAAGATCTTTTACACGCTCAACGATGCGCTTCCTCAGGCCTCGTGGACTCCGTACACCGGTGCGATTCAACTGCCGAACGGCTTCTCCAAACTGAGCGCCTACGCCAGTGTTGCCAACACACCACTGAGCTCCGTCGTAAGCGCGAACTATTCACTCAAGCTCAACACGCCTGCGCCGACCTTTTCCATGTCTCCAGCGATCTATATGCAACCGATCACTGTTGCGCTGGGTGATTCCTTGTCCGGCGCCAAGATCTACTACTCCTTCACAGCCACCACGCCGCAGGCGCAGTGGACTCTCTACACCCAGCCGCTCGCGATCCAGACTGCGACCACTGTTTACGCTTATGCCGCTGCTGATTACTACACCTCCAGCGCTTCGGTGAAGGCAGCTTACGACATCCACAACAATGCCGCGACGCCGACTTTCTCACTCGCTTCGGGAACGTATAGTCAGATCCAAACCGTGAGCATCGCGTCCACCACGCCAAACAGCACGATCTACTACACCACGGACAGCACGCTTCCCCAGGCTTCCTGGACGCACTATACCGGACCGATCTCGCTTACGGCTTCGAGCAAGCTGAGCGCCTACGCTACCGCGATCAACTATCAGTCGAGCGCCGTCGCTTCCGCCAGCTACTCCCTCAACCTGATCACGCCTACCCCCACGCTGTCAGTGGCTTCGGGCACCTACACGCAGACCTTCAGCGTCACACTCGCGGACTCGATGCCCGGCTCCGCCATCTACTACTCCTTCTCCGCGAACACTGCCAAGAGCGCATGGACGCTCTACTCCGGCGCCATCGCCATCAACTCCACCCAGACCCTCTATGCTTACGCGCAGGCTCCGAAGTATCAGGCCAGCGCCAACGCTTCGGGCGCATATGTGATCCAGTTCCCTGCCGTTGCTCCAACCATGACGCCGGCTCCTGGCTCCTACAGCACTTCGCAGGCGGTTACGCTCGCCAGCGCCACCAATAAGGCAACCATCTACTACACGCTCGACAACAGCATCCCCACCACGGCGTCGAACGTCTACACCTCGCCCATCATTCTTCAGGGCAGCTCG
>Ga0206881_10330_pt1 | contig 10068 bp, 9 predicted proteins | sample Alteio_BWOrgCont_3_FD_152867 | JGI IMG/M metagenome (GOLD analysis project Ga0206881, IMG submission 152867) | Enriched cells from forest soil in Barre Woods Harvard Forest LTER site, Petersham, Massachusetts, United States -... | ecosystem: Environmental > Terrestrial > Soil > Temperate forest > O...
GCAAGCGCTGGAAGCAGGACGAACAGTTCATCTTCACGTCCGCCTATGGAGGCAGAATCATGCCGGAGGAGCCGCTGCGGAACCTGAGAGAACTTCTTACGCTGGCGGGATTGCCCCGAATCAGATTTCACGATCTTCGCCATAGCTGTGCGGTCACCCTGAAGGCGCTTGGCGTGGACCTGAAATTGATCCAGTTGATCCTCGGCCACAGTTCGATTCAGATCACGGCGGACCTGTACCTGAAGGGCGGACTATCGAGCGAAATTCGGGAGGCGACGCAGAAGCTGAACGACCGGTTCGCAGGGTCGCTGATCGCGGCGGGAAACGAACCAGCCCGCGCAACTGTTGTCACAACTGTTGTCACTGGCGCGAGCGGCACAATCCAGTAAACCCGTAACCCTTTTGTTTTCATGGTGCCGGGAGGGGGGGTCGAACCCCCATGACCTTGCGGTCGGCGGATTTTGAGTCCGCTGCGTCTGCCAGTTCCGCCATCCCGGCGTGAATGGGTACTATCAACAGACTAAATGAAGCCATTTGTAAAGAAAAGGATGAGTCGATTTTTACGACCCCTCCTTTCACCTATGTTCGCAATTCAATTGGATGAGAGCGCGCCTTCCGGTATTTCCTCTTCGGCGCACTCTTCCGGTCGGCGGCGTTTCCACTGGAACTTGGTCAGCAGTGTGCTCAACAGCACGTACAGCACCGGAATGAAGATCAGGTTCAAGAATGTTGAAACCACCATGCCGCCCACGATCGCGGTACCAACGGAGTTGCGACCCTTCGCGCCTGCCCCTGTCGCAAAGTAGAGGGGCAGCACACCGAGGATGAATGCAATCGAAGTCATCAGAATTGGCCGTAGCCGTAATTCCGCCGCTTCGATCGCAGCCTCGGCAATCGAGCGTCCCTGCTTTCGTAGCTGCTCTGCAAACTCAACGATCAGAATGGCGTTCTTGGCTGCCAGTCCGATCAGCAATAGCAGGCCAATCTGCACATACACGTCATTCGAGTATCCCCGCAACGAAACTAGTTCCAGCGCGCCCAGGACCGCCATTGGCACCGAAAGCAAAATGACGAATGGCAACGCGAAGCTCTCATACAGAGCAGCCAGTGTGAGATACACCACGATGATTCCCAGGCTGAAGATGATAATCGCTTTGCCCTGCGACTCCACCTCTTCCAGTGCCAATCCGCTCCAGGTGAAGGACATGCCCTGCAATTTGTTCTGCGCGAAAAGCTCCTGCATGGCCTTCAGGCCCTGGTCCGAGCTGTATCCCGGAGCAGCAGAACCATCAATTTCCGCCGAACGGAACAGGTTGAAATGGTTGATCACCTGCGGTCCCGCGGTATTGCTGATGTATACCAGGTTATCCAGCGGCACCATGCCGCCGCTGCTCGAGCGCACATAGTATTGGCGCAGGTCGCTCTGCTTCATGCGGAAAGGTTGATCCGCCTGAATGTAGACGCGATATGAACGGTTGTTGAAGTCAAAATCGTTGATGTACTGCGACCCCATGTAAACGCCGAGCGCATTCGTGATCTCGCTAATCGGCACGCTCATAGCCTTGGCCTTCTCGCGGTCGATCTGGAGCAGCAACTGCGGATCATTCGCCGTATAACTGCTGTACAGATTGGTCAGGTCCTTACGCTGTCTGCTTGCCCCGACAATCTTTTGCGCGACAGCGGCCAGATCCTGCAGAGTGTTGCGGCCAAGGTCTTGTAGCTGGAATTCGAAGCCACCGAAGCTACCGATGCCTTGCACTGCCGGAGGCTCAAAGACGACGATCAACCCGCCAGGAACCCCGAACATCCTCGGCGACAGGCGCTGGACGATATCGCCCGCACTGTGTCCTTTGCCCTTTCGCAAGTCAATCGACTTCAGCGGAACGAAGATTAATCCGTAGTTTGGAGCGCTGCCCCCCGACAAGCTGAATCCGGGCACCGCGAACGTACCGAACACATCAGGATCCTGCAGGATAACCTGCTCAGCCCGATGGGAAAGTTCCGTCGTGTAGTTCAACGAAGCACCCGGAGGTGTTTGTACTACGCAGATCAGATAGTTCTGATCTTCCTGCGGAATGAACCCGGTCGGCACGTGGTTGTACATGAAATACGTGGTCGCAAGCCCGGCAAAGAAGACCACCAGCAGCAGATAACGCAGTTTCAGGGCGATGTGAATGACCTTCGCATACGTCCTGCCAAGCCAAAGGATGAAGGAATCGACACCGCGTGCAAACGCTGCATAGCCACGTGTAAGGAACTTGATGCGTGTCCAGTCCAGTACCTTGTACTTCTCTTCCTCACCACGCAGGAAGAGAGCCGCGAGCGCAGGAGAAAGCGTCAGCGCATTAAACGCTGAAATGGCGATTGAGAAGGCGATCGTCATCGCGAATTGCTTGTAAAGGATGCCGGTCGTTCCTGGGAAAAATGATACTGGTATGAACACCGAGATCAGCACAAGAGAGGTTGCGACAACCGCGCTGGTGACTTCTCTCATCGCATCTGATGTTGCTTTATGCGGATCGCAATGCTCCAGTGCAATATGTCGTTGTACGTTTTCAATCACGACGATAGCGTCGTCAACGACGAGACCGGTAGCCAGAATGATGCCGAACAATGTCAGCGAATTGATCGAGAAGCCGAACGCTTTGATGAACGCGAACGTTCCGATGAGCGATACGGGAATCGTAATGGCAGGAATTATCGTCGCGCGCCAGTCAAGCAGAAAGAGGAAGATGACGGCAATAACGATCAGAATTGCCTCTTCCAGCGTCGAAATCACTTCCTTGATCGAATCGCCAACAACAGTTGTCGTATCAAAAGCGACGACGTATCTGATTCCGGGCGGGAACGATTTTGCCAGTTCAGCCAGTTGCGCCTTTGCGGCCTTGTCTACCTCAAGGGCGTTCGCATCTGAAAGCTGCTGCACGCCGACGCCAATCGCTTCGTGTCCGCTGTACTCCAGGTTCGTGTCGTACGTTTCCGCGCCTAGTTCTGCATGGCCGACATCCTTTAACTGGACCAGCCCGTTAGGCGTATTCTTCAAAATGATTTTTTCAAATTCCCTCGGATCGCTCAGGCGGCCAATGACGCGCAGCGTGATCTGAAAATCTTGCGTTGCTGGCGCAGGCGGACGACCCAGCTGCCCGGAAGGAATCTCGATGTTCTGCTCTTGAATCGCGTTGATTACGTCTGTCGCCGTCAAACTGCGGGCGGCCAGCTTCGTCGGATCAAGCCAAAGGCGCATCGCATATTTACGCTCGCCAAAGATGACCACATCGCCCACGCCTTTAATTCTCTTGAGCGGGTCTTTTACATAGACGTCCAGATAGTTCGAGATGTACTGGTTCGAGACGCTGCCGTCGGGTGAAAAAAAACCTGCCGCGAAAACGAAGTTCGGATTCGCCTTCGTAATCGTGATGCCGGTATTTTTGATCTCCTGCGGCAGGCGGCCCTGCGCAGTGGAGACGCGGTTCTGGACGTCTACGGCAGCAATGTTCAGGTCGTATCCGGTGTTGAAGGTTACGTTGATATTGCTGGTTCCGTCATTGGAACTGGTCGAGGTCATGTAATGCATGCCCTCAACGCCGTTGATCTGCTGCTCCAGTGGAATCGTAACCGCCGACTCAACCACCTGGGCGTTGGCGCCGACGTAGTTGCTCGTTACAGTAACCTGCGGCGGTGCCAACTGCGGATACAGCGAAATTGGCAACGTAGGAATAACGGCCGCGCCGGCGAGAATTATCAGCAGCGCGCAAACCGTTGCAAATACGGGACGGTGAATGAAGAAATCTACCACGCGAAAATCCTTTCGCTACCGGGCCGCCGGCCCCAACCTTGTGACGCTGACCTCAGGCGCAGTTGAAAATCTGCGAACATGCACCACCCTGCAATCCCCCATCGCGATCAACCCAACGGCTGTACCGGAGCGCCATCGATCAGGAACTGCGTACCCGAAATAATGACCTTATCTCCATTATTCAGGCCAGCCTCAACGGCATAGTCGTTGCCGATGGTGTCACCGAGCGTTACAGCCCGCTGCTTGGCGACATACTTTCCATTCTCGTTTTGCGCGACGTACACGAATGCCTGACCGCCGAGCCGCGTAACGGCTAGCACCGGAACCACAGGCATCGCGCTGACTTTCCAGATGACGCGCGCTTTGACCAGCTGTGCCGTTCGAACTCTGGCCTGCTCTGATCGTACTGGGGCCTTGGCCAGGATGCCTTGCAGTTGGTTATCCACCTGCGGGGAAACGAAATCGATAGCCGTGTGCTCGATGAGCTGCTCGTTGTTGTCGAGAATGTCGACGGCGAGTCCGCTGCGCACTTGGGCCGCTCGCTCGGTGGGAATGTAGATATAGGCTTCGAGGTCCTTGTTCTCATCCACCGTCGTGAGCAGCGTTGTGGCGGAGACGTAGTCCCCCTGACGCGGTGGGATGTCCCCCACGATGCCATCAAACGGTGCGCGGATTTTGTAGTAGTCGAGTTGTTTTTCCTGAGAGACGCGCGACGCAACTGCGGCTTCGTAGTCCGCCTTGGAGTTGGCGTATGACTGTTCAGCCTGATCCAGCGTGTCGCGGCTGGTCACGCCGCCCTCAAAGAGCTTTCTCTGTCTTTCCACTTCGGTCTGGTTATATTGATAGACCGCAAGCTTCTGCTTCTCGGTCGACACTTGTGACAGAACGGTCGCTTCCTGCTTAGCCGGATCGATCACCATCAGGAGTTGCCCCTGTTTGACGTGATCGCCGGAGTGGACCAGGATCTGGGTCAGATTGCCGTCCACCTGCGGGTTCAACGTAGCCGATCGCCGCGACTTAATGGTGGCGACGTATTCGTCAGACTGTGCAACTGGAGCAGCGGCAACCTCCATCGTCTGGACGGGGAGCGCCTGCGGCGCGGCAGCAGCCGGAACCACCTTTTGACACGCAATCAGGCCCAGACTTGGAAGCAGGGAAATAGAACTCAACGTCCAAAGGTAAAACCGGTTTCTCAAGGGATGATCCTCAACATTACAGTTTCGGTTCTTTTTGCCGTGCAGTTAATTTCGCTGCGCCAAACACCTTTAGGCGACCCGATTCGCAATCTCCCAGCCCGATCTCCCGGGAGCCTCGCAGGGGCGGCTGCTAACCTGTTTCACTTTATGACTTCTGTCTGTCTTTAAACTCAAAGGGTAAGCGCCCGTCACGACTATTGGAAATTGGATTCACTTGATCCGCAGAGGCTTCACGAAATGTTCGCCGATGCGCGGATTGCAAGAAGCGAAGAATTTGTAGATCGTCAGGAAACCGAACACCATCACCCGACCAGGAAAGTGCTCGATGCTATTAAATACGAGAGGGATCCGGAATTCGTTCAGATTCGGCGAAGTCGAGGTCGATTTCTGTCCTCAAGGCTTCCCGAGGGCGGTGCCTCCCAAGATCGAGTTTGCGGCAGCAGGGCAGGGAAGCGGACAGCTCACGGCGCTGTAGTGTTTTGACACCCCAGATGGCAATTGATAAATTAGCAATTAGCGTTTCTCCATTGTTGATGCGCTCCCAACGCATTTTTTACGTCCCCGTCGTCTAGCCCGGCCTAGGACACCGCCCTTTCACGGCGTTAACGCGGGTTCGAATCCCGCCGGGGACGCCAATTGAATTCAATGACCTACGGGGAAATCTGTGCGAGCCAAAAGTCAGGCCTTGCTTTCCGCGGCAAACCCATCTTGGTCCATCCGTTAATATGGCGCATGCTCAAACCTGGTTTCGTAGAACCGATGGAATGCCAATCGGCCGAGAAGCTTCCGACTGGCTCAGGCTGGCTCTACGAGATCAAGCTTGATGGCTATCGCATGATTGCTGTGCGCAACGCGAAAACCGAGCTCTACTCCCGACTGAAGAACTCGAATACGAAGAAGTTTCCCGACATCGCCGAAGCACTTACTCTCCTTCCCGAGGAAACTGTCATTGATGGCGAGTTGGTGGCACTCAACACCGAGGGCAAGCCTGACTTTAATCTGATGCAGAATTACAAGTCAGCTAAGGCGCACCTGGTCTACTTCGCATTCGATATCTTGTTCCACAAAGGAAAACCTCTTCTCGACCTACCGCTCACAGAACGCCGGCGAATCCTGCGTGAGGCAGTTAAACCGAACGATCGCGTGCAGATTGTTCAGGTCTCAACCAACGCAGAGGACATCGTGCGCTTTGTGAAAGCGCACCAGCTCGAGGGCGTAATTGCTAAGCGGGCTGACTCTCACTATCTGCCCGGCAAGCGGACCAGTTTGTGGGTGAAGTCTCGCGTCACACGGAGCCAGGAGTTTGTGATTGGCGGATACACACCAAGCCATCTCGGACTCGATGCCATCATTGTAGGTGTCTACCGCGGCACGGATCTCTACTTCGTCGGCCGCGTTCGTGCAGGCTTCACCCCGGCAAGCCGACGCCAGGTCCACCAGAAGATCCGAGGCTTTAAGATCGACAACTGCCCGTTCGTTAATCTCCCGCAGAGAAGCGAAGGCCGTTGGGGACAAGGCATCACTGAAAAGGCGATGAAGGATATGGTCTGGCTCAAACCCGAATCTGTGGCGCAAATTGACTTCCAAGAACGGACCAGCGCCTACATGCTTCGGGGTGCGACTTTCGTCCGATTAAGAGATGATAAGGACCCGCGAAAAGTAGTCAGAGAAATCTAATGCCTAGAACCCTTCAACCCATCTCATAAATGCCACTGACTAGACACAGCAGGTTAGGCAGAGTTACTTCCGTGCCGACCATACAGACATGTCGATGGTAGTAGTTCCCTTTCCGTTAGTTACCCGACTCGCTCTTTGGCTTATTTCGAGGAAATTGCTTCGTTAGCTCTGAGACTTGTCTTGCCACCTCCCAAAGACCGCTCTGGCATGGCCACGTGTGTGATGCTTTCTCCAAGATGTATTTCTAGGCGATCTCCAACACCACCAACCGGACCGGTGCTGCCATTGTCTTTCGGATGATTTCGCCATAGATAGCGACTTGTCGCCGGTACCTTGGCTCGTCACCAGGCCCTGTCTTGTAGTCGAGAACCGTCCATCCGCTCCCATCAAACGACACAAGGTCGATTACCCCTTCGTGGAGTTCTCCGTTTGCGTCGTACGTCACCGGGTACTCGCGGTGGACTCGTTGCGATTGGAGCGCCGACGAAACCAGCGGATGTGCGAATGTGCGAACCACGAGATCGACGGCCTGCTGACGAGTGCCTGCTGGCATTCGCGAGCCGATCTCATGCACGGTCGCGAGAGCCTCGATTCCAATTCGGTCCGGCGGAAACGCGGCGTGGGCAAGAAGAGCATGCACGAGATCGCCGTGCTTTCGCCCGCGAGGAGGTCTGCCGGCAGTAGTGGGGCCGGGATCTAAACGGAGGATTTCAACTTTGGTATCCGCGATACCTTCGGGCAGGACGTCGACGTCTGTGATCCGGCGCACGCAGAATTCCGGCCGCGCCCCGTCCGTCAGCCGTTCATCTCGCGACGCGCGCCACTCGTCGTATTCACGGAGTCCATCGGCTGGTTCGCTCATGGTCGGTCGCAAGAGGGCTTCGTCGTCGATCCCCCCGTCCGTCTCCGGCGTGGCCGCAAGGAGACTCGGATCGAACCAAACTACGCGGTGCGGGCCGACGCCGGCCTCGTGTAGACGGCACGGGAGACTTTTTCCAAAATTTCAAGACCCGCACATGGAGACACCTCAACAGTTACACTGGGGTGGATGCCAATGAAGACGCCCCTTCTCGCCATTGCCTGTTTGCTTGCATGGAGTTCAGCCCAGGCCTCCTCGCCCTGTGTTGTGCCTCCGAAAGCGACAAAAAGCACGGCGATACCGCTGTGTTTCGCGAAACAGCGGATCAGGGAAATTCTGGCAGAGTATAACAATGATCCGAGAACAGTCAACAATGGTCTTCCACCACTGAGGAAGGCTGAGGTCAACTTCAAAACTGTCGTCACAAAGAAAACGGGCCTTACTGTAAGTGTTCTAGTCTTCACTGGCGGAGTCACTCATCAAAATGATTTGACCAAGGAAGTGACGGATGCATGGGATGTCCCACAAGCACCACCGAATAAGGGATTCACAAGCACCGAATCATATGTCGGCTGGCTGGAGAAGAGGAAAAGAAATAACTCTAAGTTTGACGACCACGATTTTGCTAGAGAGTTCAGAGCTTTCATTGACCAGATCGCCGCACAAGAGAAGAATGAACTACCCGATATTCCGGACCAACAACATACCGTAACTATTTCAGAGTCTTTCGGGGTGCAGTGGAACTTTAAAGCCGGGCTTACTCTTCCGATTCACCTTGTCACGCTGGGGCCTTCAGCCGAGAAGAATCGTTCTGACACACAGAGTGTCAAGCTCACTTTTGCAAATAAGCCTCCGAAAGAATAATCGATATAAGTGGCCGAGACTTGTGTCGAGCAATGGCTTTTGACTCGGTTTCTTCAAGTGGCATCTTCCCCAGCCAAAGTGTGCAAGACTCATCCCTCGAGGCGATGCTTAAGACAATGCACGCGGATCTGCCGACCCTACATCCGGACATTTCCATTCTTGAGGAGAAGGATTTCGACTATGTTCGTGGCGGGGATTTTCGCGTAACGCCAGACGCGGAGCCATCGGTTCGGCAGGGCCTTCAAATCTTATGGAACTCGGGCAATATGATCCGCGTGTCCCTTCTGCGACACTCTCACGTCGATCCTTCAGCAGAATCAGGCACTTCAATCCGCGAGTTTCCAGACTCTGCCTTCCGTTAGGAAGAAACAGCGGTTGAAGAGTTGAAGATCCTCGGAATCTCCCAGGTAGCTGGCACCCTTCTATGTGAATGGAATGCAGATCACTTCTAACCCAGGTGTCTTCCGTGCCGAGATCGTAGCTTCGCCTGACCGCCTTGCAGCTTTGCAGCTCTTCCCCATGGGGAAGAGCTGCAAACTTCAACATCAACGAAACCTTCCAACGTTCCAACGTTCCGGCTGAAATCGAAAGTGCGAAAGTTTCTGGACACTACCGCAGCCAGCGAGCGACGGGTATCCGGGCTGATGGCGGTCGCGGTGTCGAGCTTTCGTTACTAGCCGCGACGGTGCGACGAGCAGTTGCGTGAGCAAGCTAGCGGAACTAACCACGGTATGGCTACGGAAGGCTGCAGGTGCTCCTGGAGCCCTGGAGCGGGAAGAAGGGCGTTGTGAACCACAAAGCGCTTGTACCGGGTCGGCGCCTGGTGCCAAACCTCTTCCGTGACAGAAGCTTTTGGTCAAGACTCATTAAAAAATAATGAGCGCTGATGGGCCGATGGCTAACAAAAGCACTCAATCGTTAGCGGAAAACACGGATAGAAACTTCTACGGTTGGCTTCCAAAGTGATTCTCTGGACCAGACAAGCACATCGGACCCCGCTTATTAGACCTCAATCAAGCAGCGGTAAATTCAGCGGTTCTGCGGCTATTTTTCGCCCGAATTTCCACTCTCTGCGGTGGAATTTTTGACCCCTCACGAGGCGGGTTTGTCGGCCAGGAAACCGCCTTTGGGCCCATTTTCAGGCACACTGAGCTTCGCGCGGGACTCCGGTGCAAGCGTGCTAGTGCTGAATGTGCCAAGTGGTTCCGCCGTCTGTGGTCGAGAGAATCGATTCTGCAGACCCAACCGCCCAGCAGTTCTGGTTATCCCAGCAAAAAATGGAGCGCAAGTGGGCGCCTAAGCCTATATGTGTACCATATGAAGGTCCAATTCGAGAATTCTGAACAACCCAGGTTGTTCCGCCGTCTGTCGTCCCGAGAATGGTGCCATTGTTACCAACAGCCCAGCCGCGCTTCAAATCCTTGAAGTACACAGAGTTCAAGTTGTCTCCCCCCGAATTTCGCTGTGGTCGCCAATTCGTACCTCCATCCGTTGCTATCAAAATCAATCCACTGCTCGCTGCAATCCACCCGTGCTTGACATCTACAAAGTAGACAGAATTTGTGACCATGGATAAAACAAGGGCCCGATTAGTTGGATCGACATTTTTTGCTTGAGTGTCTACCCAAGTTCTACCGCCGTCCGATGTAGGGTCGGCAGATCCGCGTGCATTGTCT
>Ga0206881_10349_pt1 | contig 10057 bp, 8 predicted proteins | sample Alteio_BWOrgCont_3_FD_152867 | JGI IMG/M metagenome (GOLD analysis project Ga0206881, IMG submission 152867) | Enriched cells from forest soil in Barre Woods Harvard Forest LTER site, Petersham, Massachusetts, United States -... | ecosystem: Environmental > Terrestrial > Soil > Temperate forest > O...
GCGCCGCATAAAGATAAGCCAGCCTCGCCTGATATTCATCCTGGGCCTTTCTGCGGTCATCTATGCCCTTAAGCGTTGCACCCATGGTCGCAGCGTTATTCATTCCCTTACCAACATTGGCTGCCAGCGTAGGAGCGCGCAGCGCAGCGCGAAGCGACATCTGCTCCCGAACCAACTGCGCCGCCTGCCGGTCTTCCAATTCTTTCGAGAAGCGCGCCATCTCGCGCTCGGCATCTTTCCAGGCCTGCAACTGGTCGTCGACGGCTTCATAGGCCTTCTCCAGGCTTTTAGTCTGGTCCATAACCTCACAGCCGTAGGCGACGACTACATCGAAGGTGTCCCATTCAAGATCGAGGTCCAGCTTGGCCTCTTCCCATACGGCATGCGTACGTATTTTTCGAATTTCTTCTTCGGTTGGCATGAGGGGATGTTACTACTCGGTCAAACTCTGACAGCATTACGTCCGTGTTTAACGGCCTTCGGCAAGGGCTTGCCGATTTCCCAATGATGGCCGAAGGGGTCGACAACGCGTCCCAGGTGCCAGCCATAAGCGTCCGTGACGGGCTGCACGATTTTGGCTCCGGTGGCGACGGCACGGTCGAAAACCGCGTCGGGATCCTCCACGGTCATTACCATGCGCACAGTGCCGCCACTAAGCGTGTCTGGGCTGAAGTTCAAGTGCTCGGGTGATTCGTCGGCAACCCAGAATTCCGCGCCGTCCACGGAAAGCTGAGCGACAACCGCTCCATCCTCGGCGTCAATGCGGAACAACTCGACGGCCCCGAAGGCAGCTTTGTAGAACTCTACCGCCTTGGCTCCGACTCGAACTGAGAGCATAGGAGCTATGGAGGTCTTTGTGTCATGGCTCATGAATCTCCTCTCCTCCCATCGTTACTTGTCGAGTGAGAACTGCCAGGCGACGATCTGCTTCAGGGTGTCATAAGGGAGCTCATTGTTGGCGACTTCACCGACGGGGATCTGGCGGCCGTTGATGAAGAGCATCGGCGTCTGGTTTATGTCGAGATCCTGGGCGAGCTTGATAGAGGCGTCGACGGGGCCCTTCGCCGCTGAAGTGTAGGAGCAGGAGGCAACCTTGGCGGGATCGAGACCAGCCTTGGTGACAGCATCGGCGAGGGCCGAGTCAGAGCCGAGAGGCGTTAGGTTTTCCTGCGCTGCGAAGACGGCGTCGGCAAATTTGAAGAAGGCCTCGTTGCCTCCCAGCTGGGCGACGCAGGCACTATAGGCGGCAGCCTTATAAGCCTCGGAGTGGATAGCAGCGAGGGGAAAATTCTCAAAGACGAAGTGCGCATTGGGAAAATCCTGCAGGAGACGATCGATGACAGGTTGGACAGCCTTGCAGTGGGGACACTGGAAGTCAGCGAACTCTACGAATTCAAAGTTTTTTCCAAGGGCTCCGCGGCCGGGTCCAGCGGCACGCTCCGTCAGGATGCGCCGGGTGTCGGCGTAAGGATGGTCTCCGAAAGGCAGGATATCTGTCGAGATGAGGTGCTTGCCGTCCGGCGTGACGTAGAAGACCAGCGTGGCGATCTGTTGCGGAGCGGATTTTTGCGCTACGTAAACGGTGACCTTGCTGATGCCCGGCGCAGGCGTGTTCTGGATGGCCTGTATCTGCCAGACACGGTCCGTGTCGTATCCCCAGGATGTTTTCAGAAAGCCTTCGACAGTGGCCAGGGTAGGCGAAGCGGCGGTGAAGCCGTTGGCATCAACGGGCGGGAATTTGGGAGCGGATGGAGCGGCGGAGGCTGGCGCGGGCGCGGAGGGGACGTCCTGAGTGGCGGTCTGCGCGGATGCGTATCCGGAGATTGCGACGGAGAATACGACGATGGCCAGGGTTTCCTGAAGTACGGAGCGAAGTTGCATCAATTCCCTTTCGAGCTTTCTGTTTTCCTGATTGCTTAGACCTGAACCTTGACGGCGATGGGAAAGCGGCGTCCCATGCCGAAGGCCTTAGTGGTGACTTTTAAGACGGGAGCGGCCTGTTGCCGCTTGTATTCGCTGCGCTCGACGAGTTTGACGACGCGACGGACGAGTTCGATATCGACGTTGAGAGCGACGGCGATCTGCTCGGGGGTTTCGTAGCGCTCGACGTAGGCCGCGAGGATGGGATCAAGGATGTGGTACGGGGGCAGCGAGTCGGTGTCCTTTTGATCGGGGCGGAGTTCGGCGGAGGGTGGCTTGTCGAGAATGGAGGCGGGGATGATTTCGCGCTCGCGGTTGAGATGACGGCAGAGAGCGTAGACCTCGGTCTTGACGACATCGCCGATGACGGCAAGGGCTCCAACCATGTCGCCGTAGAGGGTGCAATAGCCGGTGGACATTTCACTCTTGTTTCCGGTGGTGAGCACGAGCGAGTTGAATTTGTTGGAGAGCGCCATGAGTAGATTGCCGCGGATGCGCGACTGGATGTTCTCCTCAGTGATGTCGGGCTGAAGTCCGGCGAACAGGGACGCGAGGGACTGGTTGTATTCGGAGAAGAGCGGACTGATGGGGATGATTTCGAAGCGGATGGCGAGGTTTTCCGCAAGCTGGCGGCTGTCGTCTATGGAGCCCTGCGAGGAATAGGGACTGGGCATGCCGATGCCGAGGACGTTCTCCTTGCCGAGGGCTTCGACAGCGATGGTGGCGACGAGGGCGGAGTCGATGCCGCCGCTGAGGCCGATGATGACACGGGAGAATCCGCACTTGCGGACGTAGTCGCGGGTGCCGAGAACGAGAGCGCGGAATATCGCTTCGTCTTCGTTTTCGCTTTGGGGATGCACATCCCCGGTGAGCAACTCGGTGTCGACGAAGATGAGATCTTCTTCGAACGAGGCGGCTTGCGCGATGACCTGTCCATCGCGCCCGAGGGCGAGGCTGGAACCATCGAAGACGAGACTGTCGTTGCCTCCGACCTGATTCACCATGAGCACGGGCTTTCCGTGGCGACGGGCGATGGCGGCGAGCATCTCGCGGCGGGTCTCGCGCTTGCCGCGCCAGTAGGGCGAGGCGGAGATGTTGAGGACGAGCGAGCCTCCGCCGCGCATGAGCTCTTCGACCGGATCGACGCTGTAGAGGCGGTTCTCCCAGAAGCTCTTGTCGTTCCAGGCGTCTTCGCAAATGGTGAGCGCGACGTGCTCGCCGCCAAGTGAGAAGAGACGCTGCTTGTGCGCGGACGCAAAGTAGCGCTGCTCGTCGAAGACATCGTAGAACGGCAGGAGCATCTTCGACTGGACGAACTCGACGTGACCATTGCGGAGCAGCGCGGCGGAATTCATAACGTGCTTGCCGGTGCCGTGGTGCGCGGGCGTGACGTATCCGCAGAGAATGGCGGTGCGGCTGTTGACGGTGGTAGCAGCGATCTCTTCGACGACCTGCCCGGCGCGCGCGATGAAAGCAGGTTTTTCCAGCAAATCGGCGGGAGGATAGCCGCAGACGGATAGCTCGGGAAAGAGTACGAGATCGGCTCCGCCCTGCTCGGCGCGTTGAGTAAATTCGAGAATCTTCTGGGCGTTGCCGCAGAAGTCGCCAATTGTAGGGTTGATCTGGGCGAGCGCGATCTTCACAGTTACAAGTTTAGCAATTCCGACGAAGTGTCATAGTGAGCTGCCGGACGGCGCCAGGCCACGATATTTCAGCATGGGCTGAACGCTCGGCTCAGCTCCGAGCCAGGCTTTATACATCTCGGCGAGGTCTTCGGTATTGCCGCGCGAGAGCACCATCTGGCGGAAGCGATCGCCATTGGGACGGGTCATGCCGCCATGGTCGACAAACCACTGGTAGGCGTCGTCGTCGAGCATCTCGCTCCAGAGATAAGCATAGTAGCCGGCAGCATATCCATTGGCCCAGATATGCGAGAAGTAAGTCGAACGGTAACGTGGCGGAACAGCATTAAGAGCCAGGTGGGTCTTTTCGAGCGCCTCTTTCTCAAATACATCGGGGTTCTGGAGCGGTGCGCTCGCCGGAAGCGTGTGCCATTGCATGTCGAGCTGTGCCGCGCCGAGCAACTCCGTGAGAGCGTACCCCTGATTAAAGGTTTGCGCCTTTTGGATTTTGGCGGCCAGCTCGGCCGGCATAGGCTCACCGGTTTTGTAGTGCTTTGCGTAATTCTTGAAGACGGCTGGGTAGCTAGCCCAGTGTTCGTTGAACTGTGACGGGAACTCGACGAAGTCTCGAGCCACGGAGGTTCCGGAAAGGCTGGGGTACCGGGCATCGGCAAACATGCCATGCAGCGCGTGTCCGAACTCATGGAACATTGTCACGACATCAGTGAAAGTGATGAGAGCCGGCCCGCCCTCAACAGGCTTGGGAAGGTTGGCAACGTTGTAGACAACAGGGAGCGTGCCGAGCAGGTGGGACTGAGGGACGAATTCGCTCATCCAGGCTCCGCCGTTTTTGTTGTCGCGTTTGAAGTAATCGCAGTACCAGAGGGCGAGCGGTTTGCCGTCGGCCTCAAAGACTTCGAAGACACGCACGTCGGGGTGATAGACGGGAATGTCCTTGCGTTCTTTGAAGGTCAGGCCGTAAAGCTGATTCGCGGCATAGAAGACACCGTTCTGCAGTACATTGTTCAGCTCGAAGTAGGGCCTGATCTGCGCTTCGTCAAGGTCATACCTGGCCTTTCGCACCTGGTCGGCATAGAAGTTCCAGTCCCAGGGCTGCAGCTGGAAGCCGCTCTTTTCCGCGTCGATCGCAGCCTGGATATCCTTGCCTTCCTGCAAGGCGTTGGCGGTGGCTGGCGGCACGAGATCATTCATGAATTTGAGCGCAGCCTCGGGCGTCTTGGCCATCTGATTTTCAAGCTTCCATGCGGCATAGGTTGGAAAACCCAGTAACTTTGCTTTCTCAGCACGAAGCTGTGCCATGCGCGCGATGGTATTGCGCGTGTCATTATCACCACCGCGCACGGCGCGCAGCCACGAGTTCTCAAAGAGAGCCTGGCGAGTGCCCCTATTGCTCAGAGAAACAAGGGAAGGCTGCTGCGTTGTGTTCTGCAGAGGAATCAGGAAGCCTTGCTGATTGCGAGCCTTCGCCGCCTGCGCGGCTGCGGAAATCTGAGCATCGGTTAACCCCGCCAGCGCGTCCTTGTCGGCCGTGAAGTAAGCAGCCTCCCGTGTGGCGGCGAGCAGCTTGTTCTTGAAGGCATTCGATAACGTCGATTCCTCTTCATTGAGCTTCTTCAGCGTGGCTTTGTCGGAATCGGAGAGCTTCGCGCCAGCATGCACAAACTTTTTGTAGGTGATCTCGAGGAGGCGCTGCGATTCAGGATCGAGCTTGAGGGAGTCACGCTGCTGGTAGATAGCGGCGACGCGCGCGAAGAGATGTGAATCGAGATAGATTGCGTCGTTGTGGGCGGCAAGGCGTGGGGCTTCGGCCTCTTCTATCTTTTGCAGCGTTGGGTTGGTGTTCGCACCGCTCACAGCATCGAAGGCCGCCATCGCGCGTTGAAAGAGCGCTCCGGACTTTTCCATGGCAACGAGGGTGTTCTCGAAGGTAGGAGGCGCGGGATTGTCGGAGATGACGCGGATCTCTTCGAGTTGTTGTGTCATGCCGGCCTCGATCGCGGGCTGGTAGTCGCTGTCCTTGATCTTGTCGAAGGGCGGCGCCTGATACGTCAGCGTGCTGGGAGCATAAAAGGGGTTCGAAGGGCCGAAGGCGGGAGTGGTCTGGGCAGAGGCAGTGCTAAGCATGAGGGCGGCGCTCGCGATGCGTGCGAATGGCAGAAGGGTTTTCCTTTGAGTGAGCCGCGGAATGTCGATCACGGTTGGTCATTCTCCCGAAGGTCGATTGTAAAGAAAGTGGGGTGAAATCAGCACACTCGCTCCCAGGTGAGTTGCGCGATGACTGTGTGGTTTCTGGATTTGATAGGGCCGGTGCGCAGAATTAGGGTGTCGCCCTCGAAGCTGTAATAGCGGACTTCGGCACGGTCGACCCAAAGAGGAAAAAGGCTCGCTTCCACGTGATGGGTGATGGTGTTTCCGTTGACGGTAAAGCGGCCAGTGTAGGCAATATATCGTCGGTTGCGGCGAGGGCGGACCGTGGGATCTGCAGTTGGGTCGGTGCGCTCGATGACCCCTCGCTTGCGGCGCGCGGGGCCGAGGTTGCCGCTCATATAGCCCTGGGCGGAGTACAGCAGATAGCCGCGCAGATCGGTGCCCCATGGCTTTTCGACCACGCCATCACTGTGCAGAAACGAATAGTCGAGGAGACGCCAGGTTCCGACGAAGTCCGCTGTGGTCGCGTGTTTCATTGATTCCTCGGCAGGTCAGGCTTTGGGCAGCACAAGAGCGTCGAGTTCGAGGAACTGGCGCAGAACTTCGTCGTCGGAGGCCTTCATCTCCTCCATGGTGCCAAAGAAATGCGCCCTGGCCTGGTGAAGAAAGAGGACGCGGTCGGCGAGGCGCTCGGCGAAGCGCATATCGTGGGTAACAACAATGCTGGTAAGGCGCAACTGGTGCTTGAGCTTCTGAATGAGGTCGCCGAGGAGGCGGGCGATGAGCGGATCGACCATGGTGGTGGGCTCGTCGTAAAGGATGGCGTCGGGCTGCGCGGATAAGGCGCGGGCAATAGCTACGGAGCGCTTCATGCCGGTGGATAGGTCGGAGGGCAGCAGGTCCGTCATGCCAGACACGCCGACCATTTCAAGCAGACCGTTGACGATCTGCTGAATCTGGTCTTCGACTAGCTCGCGGCGCTCGCGGAGGGGGAAAGCGACGTTTTCGCCGACGCTAAGCGAATCGAAGAGGGCTCCATTCTGGAAGACCATGGTGACTTTGCGCCGAACGGCCTGCATCTGTTCTTCGTTGTAACCGCAGATGTCGTGGCCAGCAACAAGGATTTTGCCTGAGTCGGGTTTGAGGAAGCCCATGATCTGTTGGAGAGAGACGGATTTGCCAACGCCACTGCGGCCCAAGATGCAGAGGGTTTCGCCGGGATTGACGAAGAAGCTGACCTCATCGAGGACAGTGAGTGATCCAAAGGACTTAGAGACCTTTTCGAACGCTATGTAAGGCCCCGCACCGTTGGGATGCGCAGGCTCATGGTGATGCGGGAGCTCTTCGACAATCTCGATTTGCGGCGTGTCGGGAGTGCTGGCCAAAGGCTTGCTCCTAGAGCCCGTTATGAACTTTGGCGGAGGCAGCCCACAAGGACGCTGCTCGCTCTAAAGTTCATAACAGGCTCTAACTCAGCTTAGTGGATCAACGGCAATTCCTCCAAAGCTGCTTTTTCAAGATCGCCTGGAGTGTGGAGATTCTGAAACCAGGGGTGGACGGGCGGCGTTTCGCCCCAACTGTGGCCGAGAGAGGATACGACGGTTTCATGCCAGGGCGAGCACCAAGGCGTTCACCGAGCCAGTTCTTCAAAGAAAAGAATGATGGATTCGATGCCGCGGTAGAAGTTGGCCAGGTGGAATTTTTCGTTCGGGGCGTGAAGGTTGTCGTCGGGAAGGCCGAAGCCCATCATGACCGTGGGAATCTTGAGGTGTCGCTCGAAATCGCCGACGATGGGGATCGATCCGCCTGAACGGATGAAGACAGTGTCTTTGTGCCAGACCTCCTTTAAGGCGCGGGTAGCGGCCTGGATGTATGGGTTATCGGTGCCGATGACGATGGGATCACCGGCATGGATGAGACGGATGTCGATTTCGACACCTTCGGGCTTGAGCGACTCAACATAAGACTTGTATTGGGCGAAGGCCTGCTGCGGGCTTTGGTCGGGCACGAGGCGCATGGAGACTTTGGCGACTGCGCGGGCGGGGATGACAGTCTTTGCGCCGGCTCCAGTGAAGCCGCCGGGCATACCGTGCACGTCGAGCGAGGGGCGCGCCCATGTGCGCTCCAGGACGGAAAAGCCCGGTTCACCGGTGAGTCGGGATGAGCCGACTTCAGTCAGACGGTAATGCTGTTCATCGAAAGGGAGCTGCTTCCAGGTCTTGAGCTCGTCCGCACTGGGAGTTTTAACGGCATCATAGAAGCCGGGGATGAGGATACGTCCGGTTGAATCCTTGAGTTGGGCGATGATCTGGGCGAGGGCGACGAAGGGATTGGGAGCAGCGCCTCCGTACATGCCGGAGTGCAGATCGGTCTTTGCGCCGCGCGCTTCGATCTCGGTGTAGATCATACCGCGGAGGCCGACGCAGAGGGTGGGCAGTTCGGGCGCGAACATCTCGGTGTCGGAGATGAGAGCGAAGTCGGCCTTGAGGCGCTCGGGCCTTTCACGGATGAATTTGGCGATCTGCTCACCGCCCACTTCTTCCTCTCCTTCAAGAATCACTCGGATGTTGATGGGGAGCTTATGGTTATTGGCCTTGAAGAGAGCCTCAAAGACTTTGACGTGCATATACATCTGGCCCTTGTCGTCGACGGCGCCCCGCGCGTAGATGTTACCGTCGCGCTCAGAAGGCTCGAAGGGCGGCGACTTCCACTCGTCGAGGGGATCGGGCGGCTGGACGTCGTAGTGTCCGTAGCATAGACAGGTGGGCTTGCACTCTCCCTTCACTGAGGGCGCATGGAGCCAATCGGCATACACGAGCGGATGGCCGGGAGTGGTGATTACCTCAACATTCTCCATGCCGATGCGTTTGAGTTCCTGGGCGAGCCACTGCGCCGCAGCAAGGACATCTTTTTTGTGCTCAGGCAAGGTGGAGATCGAGGGAATGCGAAGGAGGGTCTTGAGTTCCTCAAGGAATCGGGGATAGTTGCGGCGAGCGTAGTCGATGGCGGCGGACATTTTACGGGCTCCTTGAGATTCGCTGGACATTCAGATATTCAATGAAGCGACAGACGAGTATAAATCGGCTTCCGGGGACAACTCCGGCATTTAGACCTTGTTAGGAGGGGCAATCTGATTCGACGGTGGTGCATTCGTGGGCAGGCGGTTTGCGGTGGTGTAGTCGAGCTGATTGGCAACCCGCTCGGCGCTCTCCGAACCGCCCCAGTAGTCTCCATGACCGTACTTCCTCATCTGATGACAGCGATTCCCCCAAACCGCACTGGGATTGCCGTTCATTCCGACGGCTTCCGACCATCTGGCGCCCTCTTCAAATAATTCTCCCAGCGGGAAGGCTTCGCGGAGGATCGTGTCCCATCGGGAATGGAGAACCACGCTGTTTCCACTGCCCGGATTGGCCGCCTGACCTAAATCGCCGCTGGCGGAAACGCGGCGCACCGGAACGGCGGCGGCCATCAGAGTTGTCGAGCGTATGCGGATTCCTGAAGCGTTGTTCAGCGCCTTGATGAACTCCAACAGGAAGCGGTTTCCCATGGAGTGACAAACACAGTGCAGATCAACACCGGCAGGAAATTGGTTGCGCACAAAATCCGCGAGATGCTGGCCGCAGTCCTTTGCCGCTTTGATCATCACAGGATAAGAGGCAGCAGACATGATGGGGTTGAAGAACAATCCCCAGGATTCGTACATATCACCTGGCCAGAAGACTTCGCAGACTGGTTCACAGAAGCGGGAGTCGGTGACGGAATCGAGTAGCTTCTGAAACTTGAGATAGGCTTTTCTGGCGGCGTAGAAATTTACGTTGTAGCCATGTATGAAAAACACTACTTTGGAGCCGGACGGAAGCTGGTAGGCATAAGGAAGGCGCTTTACGCCTGCCGAGACCGGGCCGCCGCGCTCTCTGGTTCGAAGTGTTAAGCCTGAGACTGGATAGGATGGCATATCTCAGTCGCGGAATTTCTGAAGTCCTACGACCAAATCACGGGCGAGCGAAGCAACGAAGCCGGAAATCCAGCTCCCGGCGAGCACGATAAGAAAGCGGCTCCAGATTTCCTGCTCGATTCTTTGAGCGGAGCCCAGCTTGAACGAGGCGACCACAAGAAGAAGCCAGCAGACGCTAAGAGAGACTACCCACCGGGCTGAATCGTTTTCTTCCAGGTCGGGCGTGAGTTTTTTTCTAAGATTGAAGACGAGTGCCACACCTGCGCCAGCAATTCCCAGGTAGAAGAGCCAACATAGCCAAGTTTTGAGTTGACTGGGGCTTCCAGCAAACATGGGATGGCCGCGCAACCCTCCTTGATACGCGATAACGAGGAGAAACGCCCAAACG
>Ga0206881_10280_pt1 | contig 10032 bp, 3 predicted proteins | sample Alteio_BWOrgCont_3_FD_152867 | JGI IMG/M metagenome (GOLD analysis project Ga0206881, IMG submission 152867) | Enriched cells from forest soil in Barre Woods Harvard Forest LTER site, Petersham, Massachusetts, United States -... | ecosystem: Environmental > Terrestrial > Soil > Temperate forest > O...
GGAAAGTCACTCCTTCTGTCCCTGTATTCCGGACATAGACCAGATAGGAGCTATTGCCGTAGGTCGTTCCCTTCGGAACGGCTCCGAAATTATAGGCGGTCGGCGTAAAACCGATCGCCTGGGTCGCGGCCTGCGCTGTTCCGCTCAGGTTCACGGTGAGATTTCCGGCGCTGCTTCCCACCACCACCGTGCCCATCTCTGCGCCGCTCGTCTGCATAGGGGTGAAATTGACCGCCACATAGCAGTTGGATCCGCTGGCAAGGACATACGGCAGTGTCCCGCAGGCGAAATAGTCGACGGCGAAATCGCCAGTAGTGGTGAGCGAATTTATCTGTATGGCCGTATTTCCGGGGTTGTCCAGATAGAAATACTGGTCAGCACTGGTCGTTCCTTTGGGCTGGGCGTTGAAGACCAGGTCCGCGGGTTCCGGCACGAGCGTCCCGGTTGGGTTCACACCGTTGCCCATCAGGTTAAAGACCTGAGGCGTGCCACTCGCCGAATCGATAAGGGTCAGCGTCCCTGTCCGGCTGCCTGTCGCCGTCGGCACAAACGACACGCCGACGTAGCAGTAGCCGGAGGCATAGTTGTTTTGCGGCGTGGTCGGATTTAGCGTTTGCTCCGAACAGGCATCGGTCTGAATATGGAAATCGCCCGTGATCAGGACTCGATCGATCGTCAACGGGGCCGTACCCACATCGTAGAAATAGAGATATTGCGCGGCGCTCGCCGTTGTCAGAGGCTGGTCAGGAAAGACGTAGTTTGACGGGCTCGCAAGGAGAGTCTGCACAGCAGCCACTCCGGTCCCGCTGAGCGCCACTGTCTGCGGACTTCCCGAGGTGCTGTCGGTGATCGTCAGCGTGCCCGCTTCACTCGCGGAAGTGGAAGGCGTGAAGGTGATGTAGATCCAGCAGTAGCTCTGCGGAACAATCTGCGCGGGGAGCCCGCATGCAGAGCTGACCTGAAAGTCGCTGCTTCCCGTCTGTCCGGTGGTCGTGGCAGTCGCCGAGGTGATGGTTACCGGCACATTTCCTGTGTTGTACAGGTACAGGACCTGCGAACTGCTGGTGGTTCCCTGGAGCAGCGTTCCGAAGTTCAATGCCGAGGCCGAGAGGACAACCGTTCCGCTTCCTGTACTCCCTGAGGTAGCTACACCGGTGCCGCTGAGGGCGACCAATTCATTGCCAACGTATGGGTTGTAGACATACAAGTTGCCAGTTCGCAGGCCTATCTGCGTTGGCGTGAAGGAAACCCCCGCCTGGCAGCTCTGCCCCGTCGGCAGGCTCGCCGGGCAATTGGTGACAACGGTGTAGTCAGCCGTATTGGAGTAAATGTTCCCTGCGCTCAGGTTGGCAGCCTGGTCGCCGATGTTGGTAATGGTCACGGTCTGCGCAGCGCTCGCCGTGTCGACTACCTGGTTGGCATAGCTCAAGCTGCTGGCAGAAAGTGTGAGATACGGGTAGTCCAGCCCGCTTCCGGTGAGGTTCACCGTGGTCGGCGAATTCGGTGCATCGGAGGTGATCGTAAGCGTTCCGGTCCGCGTACCACTGGCTGCCGGAGTAAGCGATAGGGTAAGAGTGCAGATGCCGCCCGCCGGTAGGGGCGATGTGCAATTGTCGGTCTCCGAAAACTCGTCGGAGCTAAAGACGAACGGCGTCTGGAGATTGATTGGCTTGCTGCCCAGGTTACGCAGCTCAACCGACTGCGGCTGATTGCCGTACTGGGTTGAACTTACATTCACCGGTTGCTGGCCGAAGTTGACGCTGTTCGGGATAGCCAATGCGAGGCTTGCAGTGACGGGCGCAATTTTGGCCACATAAGCGGCGGTAGAACTGGACGACAGTGCGCTGGTTATGGGGCCGTCAGAGGGCGGGTACAGATTTAAGCCGAGATATGCGTTGCCGCTACTGTCAACAGATACAGACGGCGTTGTGCCGTAGTAGACATTTGCGCCATAAACTGTGGAGTTTATTCCGCTCAGGTAAGTAGAAAAGATGGCACCCATGCCGTTTCCGGCGAGTTCGGTGAGAAAAGCAGCTTTGCTCGTATTGCCGAAATTCTGAATCGGGTTGGTAAGCGGCAAGTCGGTTTCAATTGTGGAGCCTGCAACGTAGGTGGCGCAAGCGGATGAGCAGCCCGGCGCGAGCGTGACAGCCGTCGGAACAAAGTTGTTTCCGTTGCTGTTGTAGCCGCTGGGACCGCTTAGAAAAGTTGAATACAGGAGCGTGCTGCCATCGGCGCCCAGATTGGTCGCGAAACCGCCTGCGTAGGTCGTCTGATACGCTCCGGAGGTGGTCGGGAAGTCGTCGGCGCTGACCGTGCCAGTCACATACGCTGTTCCGCTGCCGTCAACTGCGATGCCATTCGCCTGTCCTGGACCCAGGTTTGCCGAGTACACCAACCCAGTGCCAGTCGGATTCAGCTTGGTGACGTAAGCTCCATATGGACTCGTGGAAGAACCGTTGTAAGTGTAGGCGCCAGAGGTCACCGGGAAACCGGAGTAGGCCTGCCCGGCCACATACGCATCGCCGGTGCTGTCCACCGCAATCGAATACTCGTAAGCAGGGCCAGGACTGACGAGCGTTGTCGAATATATCAACGAGGTCGTGCCGCTGAGCGTCGGGTCGAACTTGGCGGCAAATCCAAAAGTCTGGCCGCTAGATGGAGCTGCCTCGTACGCGCCCGCGGTCGTCGGAAAATTCGTTGAGTAGGCGTATCCGGTAATGTAGGCCTTACCCTTGCTGTCCACCGCGACCGCGTACGCCTGGTCGCTTGCAGAGCTGCCACCAAAATAGGTTGAGTAGCTCAGCCCAGAGCCATCGGCTTTCAACACGGACAGAAAGGGAGAATAGTTTCCGCTGGGCGAGACCTGCTGATAGGCGCTCGTCGTCGTGGGAAGCCCGGGTGAGGCAATTCCGGTCACGAAGATATTGTCTGAGCCGTCGATCGCTATCGAGTAGGGATACACCACGCTTGTGCCGAGCGTGACGTTGAGCAGCACATTGCCGTTCGGATCCAGTTTCTCGATATAGAAGCCGCTTGAGGAGGCATTACCGGTGGTATACACATTTCCTTGAGCATCGGCCGTGAGCGCGCCCAAGTTTGTGGCGTTTGCCGTCAGATACTCCCCATACGCAAGCACGGGATCAATCACCAGCGGACGCGAGCGGTCGTAGCTGCCGAGAGAGAAGGCGATCGTCTCGTCGTTGCCGATCTTCGCAATCTGATAGCCCGCCTCGACGCTCCACTTCTGTTTGCCGTCAGCCGAGAATTGATACGCCACCGGCTTGAGCAGACGCAACTCCCGCTCATTGCCGCCGATCCCGGCGAGAAGAACTAGGTCGCCCTGAGCATCGATCTCGGCATGGCTGATACCACCCAGGCCCATGCGGATCGTTCTGGCATCCGCGCCCGGAGCCAGCGTAAAGTCGTATTCCAGCCTTCCCTCTTGGCCGTAGAAGTCCAGATTTACTCCCTTGTAGACACCTGCGTACTCCACGCGGGCATAGCTGGGAACATTGGTGATCCAGGTCTTCGCATCTCCAATAGGAATGAAGCTGTTCTCCTGCAAGAGCAACCGGTTCGCATTGATCTTCGCGGCGGAGTTCGCTCCCAGCAGGTTGATGCTGAGCGACGCCACGGACGTCGCAACCGGAGCGGAGGGCCGGTCGGCCCTATTTGGGTGCGACGGATTTGCAGGCAGCGTGATGACGACACGCGTCTTTTCCAGCCCGACGTCGTACCCCGCTCCGCTGGCCGCATATAATTCCCGTGCTCGGTGTTGTCCGCGATTTGGTACAAAGGCCAGGGACTGGCTGCTGCCAAACGGCCGCGGAGATAGCTTGTCTCCCGCTTTCGCCTGCGCCAGAATCCAGCCCTGTCCCGCAATAAGTCCAAAGCAAACCAAAAGCCGAACAATCATGGCAATTTGCGCGATACGTATCCGACGGGTGCCAAAGCGTGACTGTCCCCTTACGCTTCCAACGACTAACATGCGAACTCCAACTCTCGGCGCGGCAAGGCCGCCCGTCTCGACAACGGTTTTCTTTTGCGTGGGTAGCTAGTTTTTTGTTAAACGGTCAAGAACTTCAAGGCAGTAATCATAGAAATCTGGAACAACTCGTAGTTCGAATCCTCTAAGCGTTTCTGACTGACTAATACTTCTTACTTCCAAAGAGGCTGACACACTTTGGCTGACCAGCACATCTCCCATTGTGGAGATATCTGCGTCAGAATCCTCGCGGGGAGGACGAGATCCGCGAACCTGAGGGGAAGTCTGCCGCTGATCCTGCAGTATGTGTGACTTTGTGTCAAGTGAAATCTGTATTGCAGGAAAGTAGAGAGACACAATCCTTTCCAGGAGAATGTCGCTGCCGCCAGTTTGGCAAAGAGAACATCCAGGCAGTGCATCTGCACGGATTGTTTGGAACCGACTCAACATTGACTCCTCTGGACGCTGCTCATGTGACGACTTGAACAACCCTGACATTACCTGCTCAGCGAATGCTTCCCCATATTCGAGATATCCTCGCTTGGCCACTGGAACTCCGTTCCGGCGAAGTTTCCCTGCTTTCAATCAAGACAGCGTAAACCACGAGAAAAAAGGCTCATTCTTTGTGCAAAGAAGTGGACAATCGATCTTGAGCTGCAGTATCGGCCCGGTTACTGCACTCCAACCTTCTTCATTCGCATTTCGCATTGCAGATGCTATTCTGAAGGCACACCCCCTTTTGAACGAGAGCCTTTCCACATTTTCAATGAGTTTATTGGGCCCTGAAGAGGGCGAAATCACGCAATTGCTGGCTAGGTGGAAAAACGGCGAGCCTTCTGCGTTGGAGAATCTTGTACCGCTGGTCTACCCACGGCTCCGTGAGATTGCGGCTGCACATATACGTCGTGAGAGTACGCCTGATGTGATGCAGGCTACCTCCTTGGTACACGAGCTGTACCTGAGATTATTGGCTCAAAAGAAAGCCGAATGGAAAGATCGCGCCCACTTTTACGCATTTTCATCCAAAATCATGCGCCTCATCCTGATCGATCATGCACGCGCCAACCAGGCGCAGCGGCGAAGCGGTCAAGCGGAACATGTCCCTCTCAGCGATGACTTGCCATGGGTCGGCCTTGGCACACCTGAGTTGATTGACCTCGACAGCGCACTCGATGCTCTCGGCCAGATCGATGCGTCGTTAGTCAAGGCTATCGAACTACGCTACTTTCTTGGCTGCACAACCGAAGAAACAGCGGAGATAGTTGGCGTCTCTGTAGCAACTGTGAAACGAGATCTGAAGTTTGCCAAGACCTGGCTGTATCGCCGAATTGCGCCTGCCGAAAAGCAAATCCCTTCAAAAGTGTGAGCCATTCCTACATCTTTTTGCGCTGTTTATTTAGGAGGTCCGAGAGTTCGTGGAGGTAATTTTTGTCGTCTGTTAATCAATTTGGAAATGCCTCCCCGGAGCGTTGGCAGCGCATAAGATTTATCTTCGATGAAGTTGAGGCCGCACCTTTCGGCCAACGTGCGTCGCTTCTTGAGCTGAGATGCCAAGGCGATGCCACGCTATTAGCCGAATTGCGCTCGCTTCTCGAAGCATCCGATGCCGAAGAAGCCTTCACCGAGAGAATTTCTGATGAGGCTCGCACTCGGGAGAATTCCGCCTTCGTTTCTCGGATGATAGGGCCATATGAGCTCGATCGGCTTCTGGGACGCGGAGGGATGGGAACCGTCTATCTTGCGCACCGCGCTGACGGGCAATTTCATCAGCAGGTCGCGATCAAGCTGGTAGATGTGCCGCTCGCAACGGACCTGTTCCGCAAACAGTTCCGGATGGAGCGCCAGATACTTGCAGGACTCAATCATCCTTTTATCAGTCGATTGCTGGATGGCGGAGTCAGTGCCAACGGCGAACTTTATCTGGTGATGGAGTACATCGATGGCATTTCCCTTCTCAACTACTGCAAGGAACATCGGCTGTCGTTGCGAGGCCGATTGCTTCTGTTCAAGAACATCTGCACCGCCGTGCAATATGCGCATCAGAACCTCGTAATCCACCGGGATCTGAAACCCGACAATATCCTCGTTTTGGAGGACGAAACTCCGCGGCTGCTCGACTTCGGTACTGCAAAGCTATTGAGCCCGCTCCCGGAGGACAGCGCAAGCGAGTTTACGATGCAGGGCCTGCGCTCGTTTACTCCTCAGTACGCAAGCCCGGAGCAGGTCCTGGGAAAGGCTATTGGGACTTCCTCAGATATTTATTCCCTCGGAGTTATCCTCTTTCATCTCCTGGCAGATGTGCCTCCATACGTGCTGCGGGAGAACAGCACTGAGGAGATGTTGCGGGTAATCTGCAGGGAGCAACCGCCAAAGCCCAGTTCCGTGGCTGCGTCTCAAGAAGTCCCAGATACCGATCTGGATAGCATTGCTCTCATGGCTCTCCGGAAGGAACCGGAGGAGAGATATCTCACGGTGGACCAGTTTGCCGCTGACATCCAGGCATGGCTGGACGAGCGGCCTGTCATGGCAAGGCGAGGAACGCTTCGCTATCAAATTGGCAAATTTGCCAGGCGAAACACGCTCGCCTTCGGCGCAGCTACTTTATTACTCGCGGCTGTACTCTGCGGGGTGACTGGCATCCTTTTGCAGTCGCGGGCAGCCAATCTCCAACGCGCGAGAGCAGAAGCAAACGCGCAGGATATGCGCGATCTGAGCAACAATTTCCTGCATGAGATAGACGAAGCCGTGAAGGAACTTCCGGGATCTACGCCCGTTCGGCAGCTGATGGTGCAAAGAGTGTTGGAGCACTTGGATCACATGGCGGCAACGGAGGCTGGGGACCGTCTGACTCGGCTCTACCTGGTAAATGCATACATCCATCTAGCGATTCTGCAAGGGGATTTTTACGAACAAAACATTGGCGATGCATCCGGTGCGCTCACCAGTTTGAACAAAGCTCTGGCTTTTGCGAAGGTTTTGCGATCTACCTATCCCAGTGACCCTGCAGCGATGGGAGCTTTGGCATCAATCTTCGAAACACGAAGCAGGGTTCTAATCGGTATTGGCAGATCGCAGGAAGCTGTTGCCTCTATCAATCAAGCCATAACGATACTGGCAAAGGAAGCGGAGAGTCCGAATGCCACAAGGGATCATGTTGCGCGTGCCGCTGATGCTTATCATCTCTTGGGAGACTACCTGGGAGAGCCCGAGACTGCCAGCTTAGGCGAATATGCCGAAGCGCTCAATGCCTATCGAAAGTCCCTCGATTTTTACAATCGGTCACTTCTGATTGACCCGAATTTCGTACAGGGTAAGAGGGAAATTGCGCTATATCACACGTCGGTGGGTAATATTTTCCTACTCTCAGACCCGGCCGAAGCAAGAGAGGAGTTTCGAAAGTCGCTCATGCTCTGGGACGCGCTGCCGCCTATCGACCGATCCAGCGCCTCAGATAAGAGGACGATCCTCTACGCGAAGATCGGCCTGGGCAAAGCACTGACGGCGACCAGGGAATATTTACCGGCGATTGCAGCTTACGATGAAGCGCGAATATCCATCGAGCAGGGGGCATCATTAGATCCCAAAGACTTCCGTGCTCAAATCGACCTCGTCGGAATACTTGGAGACGAGGCCAATGCCTACATCGACATGGTCGATCCCACGCTGAATCCCAAGGGGCAGCAAAATAGGCGCGAGAATATGCAGAGGGCCTCAGAGCTCCTGCGGCATTCCACGGCCGTATCAGAAAAGCTTGTTGGTGTAGATCCCGGTGATCCGATTACGGCGGCATATTTGGCATACGAACGCGCGCTTCTGGGCACCATAGAACAGAGTATGGGCGGCTCAAATGACCGAATTCAATTAGCCGATGCGGGCGTTGCCACCCTGCGTAAACTTGCTTCTGCCGCCGATGCTCCCAGTGAGGTTCTTTACCGCGCAACATCGGTCATGCTCACTGTCCTCCCTCGGCGACTGCGGGACACTCGGCAGACCGTTCAATACGCCGAACGCCTGGCGGGGCTCAGTCACCGCACCGACCCGACTTCGCTCTTGCTGCTCGCTGAGGCATATCGTGCCGATGGACACATGGAAAATGCAAACGCAATCGCACACGAGGGCTTGAACCTCCTGCCGGCCCCCCAGCCTGGCAAACCCGCTATACGCTGCAGAGTCCTGTTGGAGCAGGTGATATCCGCTAGCCATTCAAACGGCTGAGATCGTCGCGCGCGATAATCATCCACTTAATGGTTGATTAGGTTTCATTGCGAAGTTTACTGCCACGAAGCTGAGGCGCTGCTGAGTTGTGAAAGTGATGGGAAAGTTAGGCAGTGATAGCGAAGAGGTTGGCGATGAACCGTGCTTCCGCAACAGCGTCACCCTTTGTTACCCATCTGACTCGGCCCTTGCGGATCATGTTCACGGTTTCTATTCCTTCGAGAGTTCGCCAAGCACTTTGAAAGGAGCCGTGTCGTTAGCAAGTGAAAATGTCCGCTTTTGGTAGCAAATGAAGTGTCCGGTTGTTAAAAGTCAGCCGTAGTAGAGGCGGTGGAAAAGTGCGAATCCCGCGCAGTTTGCGGGATTTGCAAGTTGAGAGGGAAAGTCTGTTTTTGGACTTTTCCTCTCAACGTCGGTAGTGTCCAATCTTTTGTGTAAACGTCGTTTTTGGTTTGGCGTCGAAGGGTGCCCCAATAACGTTCCCACGGTCGTCGTACGATGAGCTGGAGTTCTTCAAAGTTGACCGTCGTCAGATGCTCATTCCAATTGCCCGGATCGTATCCGAAGGCTCGATTATCTGGAGAGCAGAGGTTTTGCAGACCTTTCACAAACGACTGCCAACTCATGTATTTTCAGTACAATAATTCCCAGATCACTCTTCGGCGTCCTCTTTTGGTCCGCTTTGGGCTTCAATGCCGGAGGACACCCGCATCAAAAACCAGGGTCAGCTAAGGACTATCTGCAGATCGTGGGCCAGATCCCGAATGCGCGCAAGATGGACCTCCATTTTCGCAGTGATCTCGCGGTCTGACGGCTCTTTGTTTTGAATGCTATGGAAGAAGATAGGAGAGAGCACCCCTTGCAATTCTGGCCTCTTGCCCTTTTGTTGTTGCTTCCGTATAGGAGATTAGCGCATACTTACGGCCGATTTCGAAGACTTGACCCCGCGCTTCGTAGAAAGTTTCCAATCTGTGCCCAACTTACCGTGTCACTCGCGCAATCTTGAACGCAGCGAAGAACAAGCGCAGACCCCCTCTATTTCACCCTGTGTTGAACCTCCATTTGAGACCAGGGCTTGGTACTTTCATCAAGAAAATAGGCGCTGAAGTTCTGGAAGGGGCTCCACTCATAGCAAAGCGCTTGATGGCGCGTATCATTCGGCCCGCTTCATGAGCTTCGTTTTCCGAGGGTTCGCACCGGCGAACTTAGGTGGCACACAAGGATCTCGTCCCGGAAGGAGTCAGGGATGGCCGGTCAGCTACGTGATGGGTCCTCGGAAGCCTCCGGTTCGCAGGTCGAGAATGCGATCGCCGTTGCGCCGCAAGTCTCTTTACCGAAGGGCGGAGGCGCGATTCGCGGAATTGGTGAGAAGTTCGCTGCCAATCCCGTCACCGGAACCGGATCGATCACTGTCCCTATTGCAACTAGTCCCGGCCGTTCTGGATTCGGGCCCTCACTTTCCCTTTCCTATGATTCCGGTTCCGGCAACGGGCCGTTTGGGCTCGGGTGGAGCCTCTCACTACCATCGATAACGCGCCGGACTGACAAAGGGCTGCCGAGATATCAGGATGCCGATGAGTCGGATATCTTTGTCCTTTCCGGCGCTGAAGATCTGGTTCCTGTGCTAGCCGAGGACAGTCAAGGGCAATGGGCCCAGGAAGTTGTTCTGCCTCGCGACGGTTATACGATCACACCCTACCGTCCAAGGATCGAGGGTCTATTTGCCAGAATCGAGCGCTGGACGAGCCAGAGTGATGGGGACACGTACTGGCGTTCCATCTCAAAGGACAACGTCACAAGCTTCTACGGCAAGACACATGAAAGTCGCA
>Ga0206881_10351_pt1 | contig 9954 bp, 6 predicted proteins | sample Alteio_BWOrgCont_3_FD_152867 | JGI IMG/M metagenome (GOLD analysis project Ga0206881, IMG submission 152867) | Enriched cells from forest soil in Barre Woods Harvard Forest LTER site, Petersham, Massachusetts, United States -... | ecosystem: Environmental > Terrestrial > Soil > Temperate forest > O...
CGCTTCCTTTTATATTCACGCGCAAAGGAAAAGAATGGTATGTAACGCAGAACGGCATCGGCGGACGCGCCCAGTTGCGTTCGGCAAAATATATGATAGACCAGTTGGAGCAAATAAGTCCCGACAGGCTTGCTTCGAATAATCCCGCAGACTGGAAAGATTTTGCTGTAACCGATTCATTGGGGACGCGTGTAGTTTTCCTGTACGATAAAGACACTGCCCTGGATGTGATAGTAGGACGTTTTTCCTACATCCCTCAGCGGAAGCAGTCTATAAGCTATATACGTGTGGCGGGGCAAAACGAAGTATATGCCATTGACGGGTTCCTCTCCTTGAATATCACAGAAAACTTTGATGGCTGGAGAGATAAGAAAATTATGCCCGATAATTATGAATCATGGGCTAAGCTGACATTTACTTATCCTGCCGACAGTGGTTTTACACTGAAAAAAGACAGCAACAAAGAATGGGTTTTCGACGGTGCAGGTTTCCCCGAAATAAAGGAGCTTGATTCTGCTACTGCCTGGGGCGCTATTAAAAATATAAGCGAACAGAATTACGGTTCATTTATCAATAACTTTGACAGTAATAGTAAACAGCCTGCGTTTACCTTGCGCATAGAAGGAAAAGCCTTTGGCGCAGTTGTATTGAAAGCCTATCCTACGGATACACTTAATCAATATGTCATTAATTCCACCATTAACCCGACTTCTTTTTTCAACGGGAAATACAACGGAACGTTCAGTAAAATTTTTCCAAACAAGGCGTCTTTCTTCAAGAAAGATGACAATGCTAATAAGCCTTTAGCGGCTAAAAGGAAGAAGTAGCACGCAAAAAAAAATTAGCTTATCTGTAAATTTCTTTTCTATGCCCAATGTCGATAACATCTACTACTAATACGGTATCGAATATTTCATAGATAATGCGATAATCACCAGCTCTTACTCTATATCCGCCCCTACCTCTTAACTTTATATATCCATGCGGTCTGGGATTATCACTTAAAGAAACCAGTGTTTTTATAATAGGTTCGGCAATGTTATCAGGAAGTTTATCTATATATTTCTCTGCCTTACGGGATAAGCTAATCGTATATTTAGCCATTTTTAGCCTTGCGTTTCTTCATGTATTCATCCAAAGTAATACGACTTCCATCATCGGTTTTTTTTGCTTCATCATAAAGCCTGATGTCTTCCATGTCTTCCAATTCTTCCATTAGTTTATCATATTCCTTTATGGGTAGAATAACAGCGCTTTTATTACCTGTTTCATCAGTAATATATTTAGGATGTAGTGTCATGGTAATCTGATTATTGAATGAAACACAAATATACTACAAATATTTTAAAATTGTGAGTGCTCTATTTGTTCTAAAACTGCGAGAAGAAGGTGTGTTTAAATTAAATGCGTCTTAGTAATTAAGTATGGAAAGATAGAAATATGTAATAAATTCGCCGCACAAATGTTATAGCTCTTAACACATCTTACATGAAACAGTTTTTGCTTATATCTTTTTTATTCATGTTCCTTTTTTCATGCACAAAAAAAGAAGTGTCCTCTCCCGTAATTAATACATATACCCCCCGTAATACTGTTTACACCATTTCCGACTATACCAAACTATCGGTTGGCAATTACTGGGTTTATCAAGTAGTAAATGTAGATACCCTTGGTAATGTTACGGTGCAAGGTACCGATAGTTGTTATATAAAGAACGATACCACCATTAGGGGTAATATATATTTCCATATGGTTAATGCTCCTTTCAATATTTATACGCTAGTGCGTGATTCTTCATCGTGCATGATAAATCAGTATGGAAACATACAATTTACATTAGGCTATCTTAATACCGCCCTGGTAGAAGATAGTACAGCCCAGGTTACTACCATTTACAGTGTTCCCGATGCACCTATGGGTATAACAGTTCCTATGGGTACCTATTACTGCTTTGATTATATGGGCATTAGTACCATATATACGCAGGGGTATAAATGGGGCCGTACCCGTTACTCAGATAATTACTACTCCCCCGGCATGGGGTTGGTAGAAGCAAGTACCTACAATATAAACCAGCCCGGTACTGTACAATGCAGGCTTATAAGGGCACATATAAAGTAAAGAGAAGGAAACCAACTGTTTCGGGGGTGCATTTAACATATTTTTTCCTATCCTACCCAACGCTTTAGCAAAATACTGCGTACTAGTGGTATAAAAGGTGATAAAATAATCTTTAAAAACAATTCAACAGTAAAAAATCATGAAGACAAACAGTACAAAATCAGTCTCCCCTCACAAAACAAAACTCTTAGCCGGAATTTTTCTTTTATGTGGCTTGCTATTCAGCGGCTACACTTCGGCATGTACAGCCAGCTTTACTTATACAGCCGGAGTTAACGGGCAGTATACGTTTCACAGCACTTCGGTGGGATTTGGCTTCCCGCAATATTTTTGGAATCCAGGCGATGGAAGCGGCTGGCATAGCGGCAGCGGTACCTTTAGTTATACCTACCTGGCAAATGGCAGATACGGAGCCCGCCTTTATGCTACCGACAGTATCTGTGCCGATACTTCACTCGTTGATTCGGTGATAGTAACTAATGTAGTTACACCTTGCAACCTTTCGGCCAGTTTCACTTACACGGTAACTGCAAACGGGGTGGTAAACTTTACCAGTACCTCCGGCGGAGTGAATGCGTATACCCAATATTACTGGGCTCCGGGAGATAGCAACCAACGGGTTCGCGGAGCATCTACCTTTACCCATACCTATCTCTACAGGGGCTATTATACCATGTGGCTAACAGTAGAAGATACAGGCTTGTCCTATTGTATAGATTCTATTCCTGTTACGATAAATGTTAATACAGCCGATAGTTCGTATTGCAATATTCATGCCAGCTTTACATATACTACAGGCGCTGATGGAGAAGTTACCTTCACCAATACCTCTACCGGAACAAAAGCGGGCGACCACTACTACTGGACGTTGGGCGATACATCAGGAACTCATTCGGGTGCAGGTCCATTTAGCTATACCTATCATTTCAATGGCACCCATAACGTAAACTTAAATATATCACGGTTTGATAGCAACGGCTACTGTGCCGATTCCATCACTATACCGGTTACGGTTAGCAACGCATGTAACCTGGAAGCTAACTTTACCGAAACATTCGATACAGGGGTAAATGCAGGTGGAGTTAAATTTACCAGCACTTCCGTAGGCGTTAATGCCGGAACGGTATATAGATGGACATTTGGCGATGGCTCACCCACTGTAACAGGAGATGATACCATTACCCATAAATATTCCTTTATTGGGTATTACAATGTAACCCTATTTGATTCCAATGCCGGAGGATGCGTAGATTCAACTACCCATACCATTTATGTATATAACAAAGATTCCCTGCAAGCATGTTTTACATACTTCCAGGATAGCCTAAATGCAGGGACATATAATTTTAATGCAGGCTGTTCGCTGGGCACAAATGCCAACACCTATTATAAATGGACCCCGGGCGATGGCGATCCCTCCGATTCAGGACTTGGAATGACAAGCTATACACACACCTATTTGCACAATGGCCCATATAGCGCCACGCTTACTATATGGTATACTGTTCTGCCACACCATCCTTCTTTACGCAGCAACCCGGAATATGATTTATCATCTTTTACCCAGGTAATAACTGTAAAAGGCGTAACAGGTGTAGCATCCATAGTTGATTCGAAAATGTACACCATTTATCCTAATCCGAGCAATGGTTCATTTAAGATTGCTGTAAATGGATTGACCAATGAAAAAGATGCGCAAATACGCATTTCCAACATGATGGGTCAGGTTATATACCAAGCCAATGCAACTGTAAGTGATGGAAACACGCTTAGCAACATTAGCCTGCCTAATATCGCGAATGGTATTTACCTGCTTCAAATAATTTCGCAGGACAATACATACACCTCGCGCATAGCTATTCAGAAATAGTAAATAAGGGGTTATTTACTTTTAAAGTCCCGGCTAACCAAAATAGGCCGGGACTTTTTTATTGCCCAAAAAACAGATTGCATTGTTAAATTTCCTTAAGCAACCCAACCATGTGATAGATTATTGCGTTATATAAGGTAGGGTTGTAAGCGTAGCCATTATTAATTAATCAGCAGCCTTCTCTTTTCTTAACATCTCTTAACAGAATCGATTTAAACTATATAAAAATAAGCCCGTCAAAACAAGTAGAATCAACCAATTCAAAATCATGAAACGCTTACTGGTCATATTCATTTTTGCGCTGCTGCTAATACCGGCAGAAAAATCGGAAGCAGCCCGTTACGTCCATTATGGAAGATCCTATCATTATTACGGTCATTATTATGGCCCGCGTGCCGTTGTAGCATATAGGGCTTATCACAATGCCTGGATTCCGGGGTACTGGCAATGGAACTGGCAATCCCATCGCTACTTCTGGGTACATGGCTACTGGTACTAAAAATAACCTTTGTCTGTGTGTGTGTTTGTGTGTAGGATAAAGGATAAAAAAGGGTCTCTCGGGACCCTTTTTTTGTTGTAAAATAGTATATTTAAGTTTTAAAATTTATTCATCCTCCTTTTGATTTATGAACTTTAAACTTATAAACTTTCCACTTCTTATATCACCGCCATAGTTTCGCGGGAATATTGTCCGGCTTTCAGCTTCTTATTCACTTCGCTGAATGCTTTAATAGAGTATTCCACATCTTCCAGGGTGTGAACCGCAGTAGGGATGATACGTAATAATATAATGCCTTTTGGAACTACAGGATATACTACGATAGAGCAGAATATGCCATAATTTTCACGCAGGTCGAAGGTAACGTTGGTAGCTTCAGGAACCGTGCCGTTCAAATAGATAGGCGTTACCGGAGATTGGGTTCCTCCAATTTCAAATCCTGCTTTTATAAGTCCATCTTGCAGGGCATTTACTATTTTCCAAAGGTTGGCTTTATATTCCGGGTGGTTGCGCATTAATTCCAGTCGTTTCAATGCCCCTATTACAATAGGCATAGGTAATGACTTGGCAAATATTTGCGAACGCATATTGTAGCGCAGGTATTCCACCATGTTTTCGTCGCCTGCCAAAAAGCCGCCAATAAGGGCGAATGATTTGGCAAAGGTTCCGAAATATACATCAATTCCATCCTGGCAACCTTGTTCTTCGCCGGTTCCGGCTCCTGTTTTACCCATGGTGCCAATGCCATGTGCATCGTCTACAAAAAGACGGAAGTTGTATTTCTTTTTCAGTTCCACTATTTCTTTCAGCTTGCCTTGCTTACCCGACATTCCGAATACCCCTTCGGTAATAACCAAAATAGAGCCATCGGTATCTTTCACATTGGCTTCGGCACGTTGCAAAAGCTTTTCAAGGCTTTCCATATCGTTGTGGTTGTAAGCAAACCGTTTGCCCATGTGCAACCTTACGCCGTCTACTATGCAGGCGTGTGCTTCGGCATCATATACTATTATATCGTGGCGATCAACCAGGCAATCGATAGCAGAAACCATGCCCTGGTAACCGAAGTTAACCAGCACGGCATCCTGTTTCATCACAAAAGCAGCCAGTTCCGATTCCAGTTGTTGGTGGTAATTGGAATCTCCCGACATCATACGGGCTCCCATTGGCAATGCCATGCCAAATTGAGCGGCTCCATCGGCATCAGCCTTGCGCACCTCGGGGTGGTTGGCTAAACCGAGGTAATTATTAAGGCTCCAGTTGAGAACTTCCTTTCCACGAAATTTCATGCGGGGCGATACATCGCCTTCCAGTTTAGGAAACATAAAATAGCCATGGGTTTGCTTGGAATATTGTCCCAGGGGACCACGGCGTTCGCGGAGTTTGTCAAAAAGGTCTTTCATTTTTTGCTTTAAATAAGATTGATTTGAAGGCGCAAAGATAAACAACCTGCAGATATGAAGTAATTATGAATTATGAGTTATGAATTATGACCCTATTGGATGCCATTCGTTATTGCGCGGTACGAAGCAATCCTGGTTCCTTGTATATGTCCTTCAATAAAGCATATAAACTGAGACAATACAGTGAAAACAAATAAGCTATATTTGTTCCATGTATTCTACCAAAGAATGAAAAAGGCCTTCTTATTATTTTCTTTTATCATAACCGGCATATTAACACCATTAAAGGCTATAGCCGGAAGCAATGATTCTGCTCTAAGAATCAAAGCTACCCAATGGATGAGTAATGCCAATGGCATACGTTTCTTAGAAAACAAGGGCCAGATGATGGATATGCAGCGAAAAGCAGTAAACAATGTATTATTCAAAGCAGGTGCTGGCGGAGTAGATGTATATGTTACTACCGATGGATTAAGTTATGTGTTTGTCGATTTAAAAAGATACAAGAAAAAAAACAATTCTCCCTTTAATTTTAAGCAGCATAACGATAGCATCACCGGAACCTATTGCCGGGCCGATATGCAACTAGTGGGCGCCACTATTAGGAAAGAAAATATTGTTCAGGAAGGTGAAAGCACCGAACGAAACGATTACTATTATGGAGATATATGCCCCAATGGAATTCTAGGCGTGCATAGTTATGAAAAAGTAACTATTAATAATATATATCCTGGTATTGATTGGGTGTTGCACAGCGGGAAAAATGGGTTGAAATATGATTTTATTGTGCACCCCGGAGCCAATCCGTCGCAAATAAAATTGAAATATAAATGGACCGGCCAACCCCAATTACAAGATAATGGCTCCTTAAAAATATATACACCCATGGGGAATATTACAGAGGGAACCCCTGTAAGTTATAGTGATGGTAAGCAAATGCAAACCACATATAGCATTGCAGATAGTGAAATCCATTTCAACGTAGGTGATTATAATTCTACCCAAACACTTACCATTGACCCTACGTTAGTGTGGGCCACCTATTATGCGGGCTCAAACGGAACAGGAGACATTTTGGGCATGCACGAAGATGGGACCAACGTATGGTTGGGCGGATTTGAGAGTGCGGCAAATTTTCCAACAGTCAACCCCGGGAATGGTGCCTATTTCCAGGGAACCCTTACGGCAGCTCAATACTATCCTAACGTAGCGATTATTAAATTTACCACCGCGGGTATATGTAAATGGGCCACTTATTATGGAGGAAGCACGTATGAATGGGCCAACTCCATATACAGCGATGGTAAAAATATATGGTTGACGGGTTTAACAGCATCCAATAATTTTCCTACTTATAACCCGGGCAATGGGGCCTATTACCAGGGAACATTTGTACCCGGTATTGATGCATTCATATTAAAGTTTGATACAGCCGGAGTACGCAAATGGGCTACCTATTACGGTGAAGGCGATGAGACGGGAAACTCCATACAAAGCGATGGAAAGAATGTCTGGGTAACCGGGACTACTGAATCTTATGCGCTCCCCATCTATAACCCCGGCGGCGGAGCCTATTTCCAGGGAAGCCTTGGAGGAAACGAAAATGCATTCCTGTTAAAGTTTGATACTTCAGGTGTATGCAAATGGGCTACCTATTATGGCGGCAATGCACGCATAGAGGGAGGATACAGTATTTATAGCGATGGCACTAATGTTTGGGTAACCGGGGTAACCGGTTCAAGTAATTTTCCAACGCTGAATCCTGGAAATGGAGCCTATTTTCAGGCAGGCCTTAGCAGTGGCGTTGATGCATTCCTATTAAAGTTCGATACGGCCGGTGTGCGCAAATGGGCCACTTATTATGGTGGTAATCAAACAGATTTTGGTTATTCTATACAAAGTGACGGTAATAACGTATGGGTAACCGGACAGACAACTTCTCTCAATTTTCCCGTCTATAACCCGGGCGGGGGAGCATACTTCCAGGGAACACTTGCAGCAGTATCTAATGGAAACGCATTTATATTAAAATTTGATACTTCCGGAGTAAGTAAATGGGCAACTTACTATGGGGGTGACTATTATGACGAGGGATTTTCCATTCAAAGTGATGGGACAAATGTGTGGGTTTCCGGAGGGACAGGTTCCACTAATTTTCCGCTTTTAAAACCCCAATGCGGGTTTTATCAGGATACACTTGGCCGTTACCTGGGTTATTCCAGGCTCCAGGACTCTTCAAACGATGTGTTTATCTTGCAATTTTCTACAGCCTGTGAACGGAAATGGGCAACCTATTATGGAACCGACCAGGAAGATGATGGCAGTTTTGTATGGAGTGATAGGAAAAACCTCTACATAGCGGGAGATGCAGATAATGAAGGCTACCCTATGGTAAACCCCGGTGGAGGCGCTTACCAATGGGATTCAACCATACGTGTCGGTACGGGCAATGAGAACCCATTTGTTGGAAAATTTATCATTTCGGGTACACAAGCAGGCATAAACTCCGAAGTCGCTATATGTAAAGGCGACTCAACTCAGCTATCGGTCAGCGGGGGTATATCCTATAGCTGGAGCCCCTCAACAGGGTTGAACGCTACCAATATTCCTAATCCAGTATCAAGTCCCCCCCTCACCACTACCTACGTAGTTAGCATTACAGATACAGGCGGCTGTGCCGGAAGCTTCACTGATACTGTAAAAGTAACAGTAGACACATTTAACCTAAAGAACATAAGCATAACAAAAGATACCGCTATCTGCATCGGAAGCTCTATTACTCTTAGTGCGGGTGGAGGAATTAGCTATCAATGGAACACAGGCAGTACTACCGATTCTATTTCTGTAAAAAACGATACAGGCACACATATTTATAGTGTAATTGTAAGTGATGGATTATGCAAAGCAGATACCAATGTAACGGTAACTGTGAAGCCCAAACCCACTGGAAATGTAAACGGAAGCTTATTTATCTGCAAGGGAAACACCACTACCCTGGCGGCTTGGGGAGGTACATCATATAAATGGAGCACAGGACAAACTACAAGCACTATAACCATTTCTCCATCCTCCAACACAAAATATTCGGTAACTATAATTCAAAATGGATGTGTTGATTCATTATCTGAATTGGTAAGTATAAATCCTTCCCCAAGTATTAATGTATGCTGCGATTCTACTGTTAATGCCGGACAATCGGTACAACTTATTTCATCAGGCGGTGGTAAATATTTATGGTCTCCCTCCACCGGATTAAGTTGCGATACATGCTCCAATCCTGTTGCTACAGACTCAGTAACTACGTGGTATTATGAAATAATAACATCCGATTCGGGATGCAAATCAAAAGACTCTGTATTAATTACCATACACAGCCCTACCCCACCAAACAATTCGGATACTAATTCCATAACTAAACCTTGCGGCGAAGTATTTATTCCGAATGTATTTGCACCGAATGAAACTATGTACAACAACATACTTTATGTTCGCAGCACATGCATCGCCTCTATGGATTTCCTGATATTTGACCGTTGGGGAAATAAAGTTTTTGAAAGTCAAAACTTAAATGATGGATGGGATGGAACATATAAGGGACAAGCTATGAACACAGCTACTTTTGTATGGGTATTGAAAGCCACTTTACAGGACGGAACAAGCATTGATAAAAAAGGAAATGTAACTTTAGTGCGGTAGATAGAAGCTATAAGATTTAATGGATAAATACCAGGCATATCTTTCATCTCATAGTTTATATCTTATATCTAATTTACCTGTTCCCCATCAGCACCACTTTGCTCACCATTATGCTGTTATCAGTTTGCATACGCAAGGAATAAATGCCCGATGAAAGTCCTTCCAGGTTCAGTTGTTCGGTAATGTTGCCTGCATTTTTTTGTTCTGTATTACCGTACACTACTTGTCCTAATTCATTCAGTATAGTGGTTTTTACAATTTCGCTATTATTTAGTGAATAATTAAGGGTAATCAATCCAGTGCTGGGGTTTGGATAAACAGTTATTTCAGGCTTGGGATTATTAATAGAGAGCACAGATAGCGGA
>Ga0206881_10354_pt1 | contig 9784 bp, 12 predicted proteins | sample Alteio_BWOrgCont_3_FD_152867 | JGI IMG/M metagenome (GOLD analysis project Ga0206881, IMG submission 152867) | Enriched cells from forest soil in Barre Woods Harvard Forest LTER site, Petersham, Massachusetts, United States -... | ecosystem: Environmental > Terrestrial > Soil > Temperate forest > O...
CGTTTCGCGGGGGCAAGATCAATGCGGGACCATAGGCGCACTAAAATATCTCGGCCCAGATATAGCCGTCGTCGAGATCGGAGAAATGGCTCCGACTGGGGTGTGGTATCAAATGCGGCGCATGTCAGAAGAAACATCGTTATGACCTGGAGAAGATGCGGATGGAGGCATCTGATTTGCCCCCGCCGCCGGGATGGAAAAGCGGGTGGTAAAGAGCGGTGACCGTCGACGTCGAAGGTCAAGCGGACCTGACGTTCTACATTCACCGCCGGAAAACCCGGCATCTGGAATAAAAACGGGGCGCCGAAGCGCCCCAAGTCCGAGACTTACGTTTTGGTGTGTCAAACACGCTTTATATTCGCAAGTCGCGGTCTCGGGACAGGAGTTAGGTTCCTCTGGCGCTTGCCAATTCATTTGCATCTCAAATGAGATGCGATGGCCGCCGCTAACGATGAAAACGGGTTCGCTGTTCCTGCTCTTCGTTGCGGCCGTCCTGTTTCTGGTCTACTTGATGGTTGCTGCGCTGTTTCATGCGCCCCACTGAGCGCATTCACATTGATCGGCCGCCGGCGAGTAGCAGCCAGTAGTCTTTTTGCAGCAAGAAAAGGGCGCCATCGATGGCGCCTTCGCCATCCCCGTCATGATCCGGAAAGGGCATTAAAAAATGGGACGCCCGGAGCGCCCCAGAGGCAAGGAGCATTCCGAAGGACAGGAGAACCGCGCCGCCGATTTTTTTTTTCTCATGGCCGCGTGTCAGTCTAATCGGCGGATCAGCCCGTCGTGCGAGGTCGGACAGAATTTCCGACTGATTTGGCCAAACTTTCGTCATCATGATGGACTCTCTTAAGTGGAACTGGTACAGCGACTCCCTACGACTGTTTTTAAGTTAGGATTGCAATGTGGAGAACTGATTTTCCACCACTCTACATGCTGCGCTAGCCGATTACTATCCCACAAAGCGGCTAATAGATTCGTTGAGTCCACTCCAATCTCATCTGAGTTTGCAGCCGAAATCGGCCCACAGGCCTAAGTCCTAACACTAATACGGCTTGTCTGCGTGTCAGATTACGACCTTGTTCTTCCAGGTCTCTCTTCGTCGAGCAAAATTGGGTTTGGAAATCCACGCTGGTTACTCAGTCGAGAAAGGCCAGCCGTGTGAGCGTGTTGACGGCTCTGGACTGACTAAACACTAGCATCTAGATATTAGTTTGAGGACAATAGTGTGTTAGCCGCTAACGGACAAATTTAACTGCATTAAATAGTCTTACTTAGAAGTAACTCCTTTGTAGTCGATACCCTTACCAACGGTCAAACTTTCGATAAACCTCACGATTGCGCGAATGTCGATGGCTCAAATCCCAATCACCCGTCTTAAAGACATGCCGTGCAAGCTGCACGCTGTCAAATACAACATTCTCCACGCGCTCATTGCGTTTCTCCAGACTGAGGTCGTCGCGTGCGAGGCGCACGGCTGCAATGATGGCCGCGCAGCGATGACCAGTGTGGACCCAAAGCGATCCCATATCCTTCGCTTCTTCTCATCGCGCTCTATTGCTCGCTTCATCAGGCCCATGTCGTTTGTCCCGCAGCAGTTGTGAATACAGTGCAGAAAAGACGAAATGTAATCAACAGATTTTGTCCATCGAAATCGCACATTTGAATCAACCAAGCTCGCCAGGGTGGCATCTCCGCTGTATGGCGCAATTATGGCCGGGGGGTTGCTATGGACTTTCACGAAGCTACGATCACACCTCTTGCCGGAAAAGACGGGCACACGCACTACCGTCTGGAGATTAAATCAGGAAAGCGGAGCCGCCTCCGTAGATTGCACGAGACACTTGAGTCCGCGATGGACTGTTTTCATCCGCCGCTTTCAGCGCGAGTTCGAAGTCATATCGTTGAGGGGGCGCACGGGGAAGGAAAACCGGTTGTTTTTTGTGTGGAGGACTCGTTCGAAATACAGTAGCCGCTAAGCCCTGCCCCATTGGGGGTGACTGTCTGCCTAACGTTTCAGCGTTCGATTAGGTCAAGGAAGTTTTAAAGGGGGTTGAAATGGCTAGACCATTTAACGGACATCATGGTCCACCACCGCCGGATGGGATCAGCCCCAGCCAGCAATGGCTCAGTTACAAGCTGAAGGCTGAGTTTGACGTTTTGTCGAGTCTCACGTATCTCGCCCAACGCGAGCCGGATCAACGCGAGCGATATCTAAAAGTTGCACAGGAAATCGTTGATCGCATTCGGCTGAAGCTTCAAGAGGGTTGCGTGTCCAAAGTGGCCTGAAGTCAGCCTCAGCAATCACAAATCCTGCATGGGCTCGTATATGAATTCTCCAGATCAATTACGTGATTCAGGCAAGATAGCGTTGACAAAAATACTGCTAATTGATGCAAAGATCGCTTTGTCTTTATTGCAATTCGCGGCAATTGCTCTCGACGCAGAAACCAAGACGCGCCGATTGAAAGCCGCGAACAAAGTCTGCGAGAGGATAGTGAATCTCATGCCGCGAGCGTCCCTGACCATGGAACAAAGCACTCTGTTCGCACAGATGTTGTCGGCTCTCCGCTCTCAGCACCGTACAACGGGTGACCAGCCAGAGATGACGAGGGATCATTCCGCACCTAATCGGCCTTAGGTTTCGGACGATGAAGGGCCGTGCGGGAGAACGCAGGCGTGCCGCGCTTCAAGGGACAACAGGTCGGACTCGTCTTGTGATGTGGCTACCGTATGAAAACAGTTGAGGCAGATCGACTCTATCGTTCCGTTCAGATTGATACGACGTGCGAATTCTTTGGCGTCCGAAGGTTTGTTTCGCTGTGGCATGATCAGTGTTCTTACAGCTTAAGGCCAAATCCGCAAGACATGCCCCAAGGAAGTGTAATAGCGACTGATGTTTTATTGAGACAGAGAAAACGGTGACGCCGAGAGCCGTTTCCGTTGTGGTGGGGAGCCGGGATACCTTCTTAGTGCTTTACGAAGACTGCTTTGACTGCCACCGGGACTGAGCGATGGGCGTGAAAGTCTCGTCAAGAAGGTACCAGCCAAAATTGAGCGATTATTGGACGCGCATTTAACGACGGGACCTTTCGTGGGCGGCTAGTGCTTCCGGAGAGCATCTGCAATCACACCTTCGCGACGCGCCAGCGAGTGTTCAAGGAGACATGGCAACTCAGCAGGATTTACTCGGAGGCGGTAAAAATGGCCTGCCGCGTGATGTAGCCGTTTAGATAACACACCTGTTTTCCCTCCATGGCTTTGGCATTGCGGTTGCGACTTGAATACGGTTCGGCAGAATTTACTGCGGTTAATGACTGACAGCATCCAACGACAAAGGGCGTCAAGCGCGCGGGAGCAAAGAGAGTATGCAAAAACCATTAGTGACAATTGAGAATTGGGAGGTTGTCCAAAGCGTAACCTCGCCGAGCTACGAAGAGTTGCAGCCCGGCAAGCACTTGATGGGCAACGTCTTCGGCCATACGAGTCTTCCGAAGGCGAAATACATCTATACCTCGCCCATCCTGCGCGTCGATTTCAACTCGGGCCTGGTGGAGACCCTCAACACTGTGTACCAGCTCGGAGAGGCCAGCGACGCATACAAGACCTGGGAGCATGAGCGAAAGAACGGAGCCGCTGCCTAGTGTATAGCGCTGTGATTAATCGCGATTGAGCACCGACATCGCATTTCTGAGCGTTGTCTGGTCCATGTGTGCATACCTGGCCGACATCGAGATGCTCTTATGTCCTGCTGCTTCTTGGATGACCTTCAGACTTTTGCCAGCCTGGGCGAGGCGCGAACAAAAGGTGTGTCGAAGATCATGCCACGTGAAGTTGCGAATCTTGGCTTCGTGCAGGGCATTTTTCCACCACGTCCTGTTCTCGGAAATGTTGAAGACTCTGCCATTCGCAACCATTCGGACGCGTTCAGTTGGCTCACCACTCTCAGCTTGAATTCTGTGTAGCTGCCTCTGAATCTTCTGCAATTCACCCAACGCCTTGTAAACGTCGTCAATCATGGGCACGATGTGAGATGTGCCATTCTTCGTTCGCGGCAGGTGAAGTTCCCGTCGGGCAAAATCGCAGTCTTCCCATCTCAGTTGGTACTGATTGCTTTTGCGCATTCCGGTACCTATTGCGACCGTGAGTTCCAGGGGATGAGTCCGAAGCAAGAGCTTCGTCAGACGATGATGGTCGGGGCATTCATCGGCCCATCTCTTTAGGACGGCCCTAAGCCGGCGTTCTTCGTCCAACGTCAAATATCTGGGCTTAGGGAGCGTAACAGTAAATTGTGAGAAATCGCGAACAGGATTCACTTTCACTTTGTCCCGCTCTTTTGCATACCGATACATCGCTGAGAGAGTAGATCGGTATCGGTTGAGTGTTGCCGGTGATCGTTTTAGGCTCTTGAGCCAGTCGCTTATCTCGTATGCCTTAAGCGAAGCCGCAGGCCGATCTCCAAATGCTGCTTGAATTGCGCGGATACGTTGCGGCGGGTTCTGCTGGTCTAGTGGACGGTCAGGGTTGTCTTCATCCTGAATGTAGGCTAGATATTCGTCGCCCAATTTCTGGATGGTGATACCGCCCTCCCCGAAGTCCGCGAGCTCCTGTTTGGTGCGGGTATATTGCTTGGCTGAGGTTGCAACCACACCCTCTCCGGAGGTCCGCAGGAACCGAACTTTATCGAGGTGATCAATCGCCTGTTGACGGTTGCCGATCTTCTTGCGGACGAGTTTGCGGTTGATACGATATCGTATGTACCAAATCCCGCTTCCGGGATTCTTTTCGTAGACCCCGGAAACGGGCTTCGGAGCGCGTGGCATCTTGACCTCCTGGAGCACAACTGATGCTCATCGCTTATAGCATGGTGGGGATACAAAAGGGATACACGTGAAGGTCATTCCGTGCAACTGACTGCAACGCCTTCTGCCTAAGTCAGTGCATATAAATGGCAGAAAATAAAGTTGTTATGCTGCACTGGACCGTATTTAATTGCAACGGCTAGAAACGGAAAAATCGCCCTCTCAAGGCGGAGAGTTCGGGTTCGACCCCGATGGCGCTACCAATAAATCAACAATTTACGATGATTTATTGGCGCGGTGACACATCGTGGTGACGATAGATTGGGATTTTTCGTTCAAAACTCAGCCCCTCATCGCATGATCCGCAAGTGCGGCTATCCTTTGCCGCCAACTGACGAGTTTTTCAGCCGACTCACTCGACCACCGCATGTTGTCCCACGCGATATACGAAGTGGCTAGTTCCATCAGCGATCTATCCGCGGACGCGAGAGCATCGATGACTTCGTAGAGCGCATCGCGCTTCATTTCCCACTGCCTTTGTCCTGTTCCAAACTTTTGTCAGAAATCTCAGCCTTGACCTCCTCGACCTGCTCGGTGAGTTTCCTGAACATCTTCGTGAGTCGCGAGATTCTCCCCCTCCTTCCTGAGACAGCTTCCGAGGTAGGCTCCAGCTCTGCACATATAAGCGAGATCGCTGCGCTTGCAAGATTTCATCGAAGCCGGTCATGCGTTATCCACCTCCTCTCTTCGCTTACTACTCCGGCAGTCGCTTTGGTTCACCGAAGACGGCGTCCAAGCGCCCCACCGCCGCGCCCAAATACTCCGGACTGAGATGCTGATAGCGTGCAGCCATTCTCAGATCCTTATGTCCGAGCACTTGGGCGACGGTGTGAATGTCTGCGCCCTGCATCCGGAGCCATGACGCGGCCGTGTGTCTCAAATCATGAAAATGGAAGTCATGGATTTCCAGACGCCGGCATACCACTGCGAACCCCTTGCTGATGTTGTCCGGAGTGCAATCGTCGGCGAGTGGGAACACGCGATCTGTCGGTTTTACCCCTTTCTGCTGCTGCGCAGCAACGACTTCGGCCGCGAGGCGATTCAGGTAGACAATGCGCCCTTCGCCGTTCTTGGTCTGGCTCAACATCAGCCTATTTCCTGCCAGATCCACATTGAGCCAGCGTAGCGACAGGATCTCGCTGCGCCTCATGGCTGTGAAGGCTGCGAGGGCGACAATGCCGCGTAACCACTCGGGGCAGGCTTCGACCACAGCGCGCAATTCCGTAGGTTGGAGATAACGGACTCGGCCCGCCGGCACGCGTGGTGTCTTCAGCTTAATCGCTGGGTTGGAGGGAATCAGTTCCCATTCCACGGCCAGGCCGAGGAAATGCTTGAGGATGTTTGCTTCCTTAACGATCGTGCCGGGCGACCTCGATCGGTGATGTACTTCTGGATATCCCCGCGTCGAATATCGGCAAGCCTGACGGCTCCGAATGTGGGCCGCAGCTGGTTCTCGAGAATGCCGGCGGTGCGTTCATAAGACCGCTCGCTGAGACGTGGTTTCTGGTGCTTAAGGTGGCGATCAATCAAAGCGGAGAAGCTTTCTCTGCTGGGCTCGGCATTTCCAAGAGTGCGCTGACGATCCACTCGGGCGATTTCCGCGTTTAGCAGTGTGCGCGCCTGCTGGAGGGTATGAGCATTCAGTTTTCGCCGCCGCCGTCTTCCTTGAGCATCGATCCAAGATCCCCAGAAGCCGGGACGATCTTGCCGAGTGAAGATTCCATCACGGTCCTTAGTTTTCCTTGCGGCATTGCGTAGGCCTGGGGGCGCCGATCAAGGTGTATTTGTCCAGCTCTGAGCCAGTTTTCTCGAAGGTTGGCGCACCTGCTGCAATACCTCATAGCTCGGTTTCTCTCACATAAATGAAAAGCACTCGCGATAGCTTCGCGAGTGCCAGTAAAGAAGCGGGCCCTCCCCCGAGGTCCGCTCCGTCAAAGAGAACACTACGCTGGTATCGGCCGGCGTGGACATCCCCCGTCAGTTCCCAAGTGATTACTCTTCGGTAATCATTACCCTCAGAAGAAACAAAAGGGACGCAGGTCGCAAAGTTTCTCGAGCGCTGACGAGGACTCGGAATAAAAAAGTGGGGCGCCGAAGCGCCCCCAGTCCGAGACTTACGTTTGGTATGTCAAACACGCTAGATATGCGCAAGTCGCGGTCTCGGGACAGAAGTTATGTTCCTGTGGCGCTTGCCGTTCATTTGCATCAAATGACATGCGATGGCCGCCGCTAACGATGAAAACGGGTTCGCTGTTCCTGCTCTTCGTTGCGGCCGGCCTGTTTCTGGTCTACTGATGGTTGCTGCGCTGTTTCATGCGCGCCCCACTGAGCGCATCCACATTGATCGGCCGCCGGCAAGTAGCAGCCAGTAGTCTTTTTGCAGCAAAGAAAAGGGCGCCATCCATGGCGCCTTCGCTATCCCCGTTTACGATCCGGAAACGGCATTAAAAAACGGGCGCCCGACGCGCCCCAAACACGGTTGTCCTCCTCGCGGAGAACATGAACTAGACAGTGCGATGCGACGTCGCGGCGCCAGGATGCTGACCGAGGCCCCAAACAACACCATGCAGGTCTGGGCGAATCCAACGTGCTGAGGAGTTTTCATCAACGAAACCCTTCGCCGCCTGATGGACCGAACGCGAAGCCGCAGTACCTTCGTGCCAGGAACGAAGACGGTTCAGTAAGGTGACGATCCCGAACCTTACTTTTTCTGCCAATAGCTACGCCTTCTAGAAGCAAACGCGCGTCTTAGAAGTCATGGCGGAGCGTCCGCGCTATTCCAACCGATCTTTGTCCGCAAGGCCGGGCCAACCGCGCCGGTTTCGGTGCCGTATTCCACTGCCCGACGGGAAAATTGTATATACTTGTGGCCGCTGCAGTTGGACCTATCGTGTCGGGTACAACGATTTGAGTGCAGGGCAAGCCGCGTTCAATGCCCACCACTGCGAGGACTTTCCGACCCCTACAATGCCAGTTTTGGATGGCTCGTGAGTTCGGCCCGAACCCGGCGAACATCGACACCAGGGCTTTACCCATGAGCGCACCTGAATCGACCCGGTACCGCAGGCGGGGCCGCGCGGACGTGAGGTTTTCCGAGCGAGGCTTTCGAGTTAACAAGTATCGCCGCTACGTCCCAGGCGGCCGAACGCGCTCCGTCTTCGAAAGCTAGGGAGTCGGCTTCCACCCCGGTTGGGAGATGGTCCGCTCTGCCTCTTCAACCGTCATTCCGGGAGGGATTGTGCTGAATCGAAACAGTGACCCATCATCACCCTCGATCCAAGTGCCGATGCGGATTTTTCCATTGGCATCGGGACGGAGGACGGAACTCACCACGTCAATCCGCCTCTCGCTCAACTTCCGCGCTGCCATCAGCGAAAGCGCAGCGGCCCTGGACTGCGGAGAGCCAAGCTCGTAGTCTCCCCCCCCCCAACCTCAATCCCGCACCTGTTGCACCTAGAGGCTGCTGAGCGCCTTTATTCGTCATGGGGATGCACCTTCCTGACTGTCGGCCGCTGTTGCGGACACGGGGTAAGACTGTAAAACAGAATATGCGAAGCTACCGTAAAGCGGACTTTTCGGGCACTCCATTAAAGGCGAGCTTTTCGTTCAATTAAAAGGCTTTATGCATACCGACCTGTAACATTTGCCAGTAGCAGCGAAGTCTGCCTCGAATATACTCGGATGCGCTGGACCTAACTCGCTGGAGGTTCAAGACCTATGAAGGATATTCGACTCGTGCTGCCTTCATTCGGCTGCATTGTTATCTTCGCCCTCTTCGCCACGACTGGCTGTAACGAAAAGTCTGCGCCTTCACCCGCAACCACGACCGCGACACAAGCCGCGCCGAAGATGAAGATGACCACGGACATTCCAGCAGAAATCACCACGCCGGATTCCGTTGAGACCAGGATTGGAACCCTCAAGTTCTTCGATGGTGTCCCTGACGACAAGACTACTGAGTTGCTTTACAATAACCTCGATTTCATGCGCGGCGTGCAGGCGTTTCTGCGCGGCGTACCGGGCGCCTCAGTCCAAGCCTTCCTGCCGGCGGCAAAGAAGTTCGGCGGCGTAGACGGTAACGTGATGATCTTCGAGGACCTGATGGACTCGAAGGCGCTTTGGCTGACTCCGAACAACTCGAGTGTTTACTTCTTCACCTGGATTGACACCACCAACGGGCCGATCGTGATGGAGACTCCGCCCAATGTCCTGGGTGTGCTCGACGACCACTGGTTCCGCTGGATCGGCGACTATGGCAATGCCGGTCCGGACAAGGGCCAGGGCGGCAAGTTCCTGTTCCTACCTCCCGGCTACAAGGGCGAGGTTCCGAAAGGCTACTTCGTCATGCGCCCGGCAACTTACGGCGTCTGGGCGCCGGGGCGTGGCATGTTGGTGAACGGCGACCCCAAGCCGGCTGTGGAGAGCATCAAGAAGCTCCTGAAAATCTATCCGCTCGCGCAGGCCGCTAATCCACCAGTCACGAAGTTCACCAACATGAGCGGTATTCCGCACAATACGATCCATGCGAATAATTTCCACTTCTACGAGGAAGTTCACGAAGTCCTGGAGATGGAGCCGAACGACGCGCTGGATCCGGAGACGCTGGGCCTGTTCGCTTCCATCGGACTCCAGAAGGGCAAACCGTTCGCACCAGACGAGCGCATGAAAAAGATCCTCACCGAGTCCGCTGCGGTCGGTAACGCAACGGCGCGCGCCCTTACCTTCCGGAGCCGCAACGAGGCGAGCTACATCTACCCGGGCAGTTCCTGGTGGATTCCCAGTAACTCCGGCTATCAGTTTCTACTCGAACCCGGCGTGTTTGATCTGGACAGCCGCACCGGCTTTCACTACTGGGCCACGGGCGTCACGCCAGCAATGTTCGCCAAGATGGTCGGCAAAGGCTCGCAATACGCCGCCACGTTTACCGA
>Ga0206881_10358_pt1 | contig 9659 bp, 12 predicted proteins | sample Alteio_BWOrgCont_3_FD_152867 | JGI IMG/M metagenome (GOLD analysis project Ga0206881, IMG submission 152867) | Enriched cells from forest soil in Barre Woods Harvard Forest LTER site, Petersham, Massachusetts, United States -... | ecosystem: Environmental > Terrestrial > Soil > Temperate forest > O...
ATGTGCGAAAGAAATCCTACGTTATCCCTACGTTATCGTTGGAACGACCTCAAATCGCCAAGTCACGCATTATCAGTGGGCGCGCAGGCACTTGTATCTGACGGCCGGTGTGGCCGGCATCATGAGCCCCAGTTGCCGATCAGAATTTGTGGCAGTATTAGGCTGTCGCTCGCCAACAGCGCAATAAGTGATTGATTTCATGGTGCCGGGAGGGGGGGTCGAACCCCCACGGGCCGAAGCCCGGCGGATTTTGAGTTTTAAATTTGCACTTTCTCGCGGCTTCGGAGTTTCGGCTTCGAAGCCGTTTTCTTTTCATGGGGATAACGCGTTTCAGCTAGTGTTCATGCGCCTTTGCGCGAATGCGCAGTCCGAAAATGATCCACGCTATTGCCGCTCATTCGGCACCGTTGTATCTCCATGTTTTTCGCGCAACTGTTGTCACAACTGTTGTCACTAAATTCGACACTTTGCTTGTTACGTTTTCCGCGCCGCCAAGAGAAAAGCCGCCCCGTTTGGAAGGGCGGCTTTCTCTTCACTCGTGCGCCGAGTGACGGGCTGGAAGACCCGCCGCGAGTATAACGCGCTCCGTGGGCGCGTGGCGCGTTCGGCGTTTGCGTGGCCTGTTTCCTCGACCGTGGGGCAACGGGCGCGTTGTAGGGCAGCGTGGCGCGTCCTGTGGGGCAAAGAAAGGCCGCGCCCACGGGAACGCGGCTGGTGCAAGAAAGGAACGTCACAATGTGCCGCGAGTATACGCCCGCGAGGTCGGACGATCCGACTTCGAAAGGTAGTGACACCGTGTTACTACCTTCACCAGTTCACTGCGTGGCGTCGCGCCGATGCCGGTGTTAGCTCACGCGACGAACGCCCGCAGCGATGCGTCTTCACCGGACTCGACGGCAGCGGCATCAGGTCGTAGGCGTTGGCTGCGGCTCCCGGTGGCGACCAGAACTCAATCGTCTTGTGACAGGTGGGGCATGCACCGTGCGAGCGGAACTTGTATCCAGCTAGTTCCAAATCGGAGAGGACGTTCGGGAATCGTCGGGCCATGCCGGGAATTGTAAAACCGGCATTTAATACCGGTTTTCTAAAACCACCACTTTGCGGTACTTTTACGTCGCGCTGCTCACCGGGACGAACGCATCGAAGTCCCACGCTGGTCCGCTCGGCTGGATCAGATAGCCCTTCGGCCCGAGCAGCACGTTGCCGGTGGCGTTGTCGATCACGGTGACCGCATACGCGATCAGCGGCGACGTGAGAGACGCATCGGCAAGCTGGATCGTGAAGACGCCGTTGTTAACAATTGTTGACACTGGCTGGCTGCTGGCTTGCCCTGAAGGAAAGACGCGATAGTTGCACGCCTTCCCCTGCGGATCGCACGGCTGGAACCAAATGGTTCCATTCGCGATCACCGCGCCGCTCGGATCGGTGAGATGCGCTGCGGTGACGATGGTGAAGCCAGTCATAGCTAAAATCCCCGCTTTGCGGTGGTTTTAGTACAACCTACTAAAACCTGCGGTTTCCGCACCTTTTACGCCAAGCCGCTGGTCGGCGGCACGCGCCGCCTCTGGTCGCTCTGATACGCTGCGCTCGCGCCCACCATCACCGGAACGTAGGCACGGAAAGCGCGGTGCACGGCAGCGTTGACAGCGGCAGGATCACTCGAGCCGCGTGCATCGATCCCGCCCATGTTGATCGTTGTGCCGCCGCCGCCGAAGGCGCGCTGCATCGCGGCGTTGGTTCCCACCGTGCCTGAGACGCCGGGAAAGAACGGTTCTGGTCCTCGCTCGCCCACCAGATACGCTCGTCCCGGCGCAACCGGGCCGCCAGTCGCGTGCGGAATCAAAGCAGAAAGAACCGACGACCAGATCCCGCCTGCAAGCGAACCGAACAGGCCGCCGCCTGTGTTGTCGGTCGAGGGATCAGGGCTGCCCTTGGCGGCGCTGAGAATGTCGGTGCCGGTCTTCTTGGCGTCGTTGACGTCGATGACGTAAAGCGGATTATTCCGCGTCTCACCGGGCTTGTGACCGATGCCCGCGAGCGTGCCTTCAGCGGTCTGCAGACCGGCTTTTGCTACCTGACTCGCGATGCCAGCGGCCATCGATTTGAAGTCGGCCTTCTTGCCGGTCATCAGGTTGACCAGCTGGTCGTTGAGACCGGCGACCATCGACGTGAAGGTGTCCTTGATCATGCCAGCGGTGTCCAGCGCCTTGGCGCGCATGTCATCGAGTGCGCCACCGATGCCGGATCGCCGCAGGTCTTCGTTCAGCGTCGCAACCTGCTTCTGGTAGGTTGCATCGGCCTTGTGTTTCTCGTTCTGGATGGCGATGTAGTCCTTCGAGTCGGCGTCATACATCGCTGCCTGCTCATCGAAGGACGCCTGCATCGCATCCTGCTCGGCGGCCAGCGCGGCCTTCAGGTTGTCGATGCGCTCGGTATTCGACTCCTGCCCGGTGTCGACTTTCAGCTGCTCGTGGGCGGCGAAGTCGGCATACTGCTCGGCGTAGCCTTCACGATTGCCTTTCAGCGCCTCTGTAACAGCGGCTTCGAGTTCTTTGTTGAGACGCTTTTGGGCTTCGGCCTGCTTGTTGATGGCTTCGATGTTCTGCTTGGTCTGCTCCTGCTCGAAGGTGCCGAATTGCCGCGCCTGCTGCTCGGTTTCCTTGAAATCATCTTCCCTCTGCTTGGCCGCCGCGTGCATCGCATCGCTGATGGTCTTGTGCGTTTTGGCGGCTTCTTCCAACGCCTTCTTCAGCCGCTCGGCATAGCTCAATCCGGTCTGACCAGCGCGTTCCTCTTCCAGCCGCATGTTCTCGATGGAGGCCGCTGCCGCATCCTGCTGCTCGCGCAGCAACTCGATGGAGTGGCTGAGAGCGTCGATCTGCTTTTGCGTGGGCAAGCCGCCTGCAGGGATCGGACCGGGCTTCTTGTTCCATGCGTTGAGCACATCCTGCTTGGTTTTGAGCAGGTCCTTGGTCTTCTGAATCTCATCGTCGTACTGCGCCTTGATGCTGGCGGCGGCGGCTTCGCGGGCGTCTTCGTAGGCTTTCTTGTCGCCCGCCGCCCGCGCCCTGCGCATGGCCTGCGCTGCGCTATCGGTGGTCTTCTCGATGTTGGTCTGAAACTCTTTGAACTGCTCGGCGACATCATCCAGACCAGCGCTGCCGAGAATCCGCGCCCAGAACGGCACATCGTTTTTCGCCATCAGGTCGTTGATGGCCTGAATGTCGGTATTCAGCGCCTTGCCCAGAGCGACCGCCGCGATGGTGGCTTCATCGAGCATCACTTTCAGCTTGTTTTCGGGCAGCCCTTTGAACTTGTTGATGGCGTTCTGCAGCGTGTCGTTGGCGAGCGTGAGTTTGTCGTTCGACGCCGCGACGTCGCGAGTCAGGTCTTCAAATCCCTTGGCGAGATGTTCGGGGATCTCGTTGACTCGCTGGAACGCTTCGTAGATCTTCTTGGCCTGCTCGACGGCGATCATGCCGAGGCCGATCACGGCGGCTCCGCTGAAGGCCGCTGACATGGCCTGCGCCACGCCCGGCAGCTGCGCGACGAAGGAGCGCAGGTGGCGCGGCAGCTTGACGCCGACTTCTTCACCAAGCAGCGCAATCGAAGCCTGCGCCTCTTCGATGTCGGCCTTCATTTCGCGGGAGGCTTTGCGAACCTCAGCCCGCGCCGCCTGCATGCCGGTGGTGACGCCGGTCGTGCGGGCGGTGAAGTCGACGTATGCGCTGCCAGCTTGGCGGGCCATCGATCAGGCTCCTAGCGGAATCGGAGAGTGCGATTCCGCTTCAGAGAAACGTAAAGTTTCTTTACGATTTTCAAGTCCGGTTTCGGGACTTGACATCGCCAGATGACTGCCCATCACTGCGTAGACGCTGCTGATCGAATCGCGTCTCTGGATGGCCTTGCGCACGTTCAGCGCATAGTCGTCGACGATTGCCTCGATGGTGAGGCTCGGGTCTTCCTCGAGACGCTCACGAAGCCGCTGCTCGCACCGCTGGACGATGCGGCGATGGCGGTCTTCGTAGCGTTGCCGGTCGGTGATCATGGCTTCAGCACGCTCCCCAGACGCAGCAGCGAGTTGTAAATCTGCTGCAGCGCGTCGACTTCTTCCTGCTCGTCCTCGGGATCATCGAGCGTCTTGATGGCGGTGACCGTGGCCAGCGGATTCATCGGGAAGGTGACCACGCTGCCTTCCCAGAGGCGAAGCTCTTTCAAGTGGCGCGTGCCACCGACATAGTCCTCGACGATGGTGTCGTAGCCGATGCTCAATCCCTTGACGATTTTGGCCTTCAGCAGGACGCGGGCCTTCTGCGCCATCGGCAGATCGAGCAGCAGCTGGCCTTTGACTTGGAGAGAACCGGGCGTGTCGTTCAGGATCAGTGTGCCAATTGGTTCATCAGGGCGATGCTGCCACAGCAACGGAATCTGCGAGCCGTTGGCCTTGATGGATCGTGCGAAGGCACCGGGCTGGATCACATCGCCGCCGAGGTCTTCGTTGCCGTAGACGGCGAGGTCGCCTTCGAAGCTGCCGTCGGGCGCATCGAACGATTTGACTTTGAAACTGAAGTCGCGCTTCTCCATGAGCAACCTCTGCTGAAACAGCCCGTCGCCGGGCAGTTTTACTGCGGACTTGCGCCTGTGAACGAGCCGGTCACATACGAATTTGGACGTTTCACGATGAGCGCGAGCCGTTTTTCTGCGCGGATGGCGACCATGTTGCGCACGAAATAGTCCTGATGCTCGGTGCTGATTTCGACCTGCATCTCCATCCTGTCGCGAATCTCCGAAGCCGCGCCGGAACCCGAGCCGACCAAGAAAACGCCGGAGCCGATGGACGTAGTCGGCACAATCGTCAGACCCCACACCTGCGTTGGTCCGGTGCCTTGCGGATCGCCCAAAATATATCTGCCCAAAGAATCTTTTTGCAGCCGCATTCTCGACAGATCGTGCGGATGCAAAATGACGAAAGTCGGGTCGAGTTCCTTGCCAGTTTGAATTTGCTCGATGACAGCGCCGAGGTAATCGAGTCGGCTTCCGCCAGCAGGCAGCAGGCTGGCCTGAAACGCACTTGCCTGCGGGATGAGACCATGAAGATTTTCGCCGGTCCCATCACCCGAGAGCAGCTGAATTTCTTCACCAAGATTCACATAATACGGCATGCTGGTCGCAATGAAATTTGCGAGTTCCGTCATGTCGTCGATGATCTGACGGGTCGCCGGAATCCACGTCGCGAGGCAGCGAACTTTCTCGGAGACGGATACGAAGTTCAGCTGGTTTTCGACCTTCGTCGAGGCTTCCGGCGCTGGCGAACCGACCGTCAACGGCTGGCTAACTTTAACGAAATCAACCACCTGCATCACGGTTGGATTCGATGTCAGTAGATCGCGAACGCGCAGCACCTGCCGCGCTTCGGCGGTGATGCCGGAAATTCTATCGATCTGCAAAACGCCCGAGGTCGCTGTGCCCACCGCGCCCGAGGTGATCGTGGTCTTGGTGAACAGCTGGCCCATCTCCGCTGCGTTGAAGTGAATCACCGCCGAGCCGCGCCGATCTTTGATCAGCCGCTGCGCACCATCGTCGGCCTTGAGTTTCTCGACCAGCCCTTGCGGAACGTCGCCGTTGCTCAGCCGCTTGGCCAGCTGCATGTCGATGGCGTCGACCTGCTTCTGCAGCGCCACGCGCTGCTTCTTCTCCTCGTCCTGCCCGGCGAGGATAGTCCCTACTTGCGTATGGACTTCTGCCATCTTGGTGCTGATGGAAGTGATGAGTTTTTCACTTTGTTCGTTCATGGAAGACACCTCGCACGGTGGATTGAACTGCGTCCAGATTGGCGACGGCCGTGCCCAACGTGGGCGGGTGCCGAGGTGTTGCTGACGGGTCCAGTCAAGCGCGTGGCGGTAGCCGGGTCGCTCGACCGAAGTGTCTGGCTGGAATTATTGCACATCGGGTTTCTCCTGCGAGCGCAGATACTGGCGAGCCACGCGTTCGTCCTCGGGCGAGAACGGCGTGTCGGGCTGCAGGGCTTCGCCGGTGCGCTGCCGATACGCAATGCTGATGGCGATGATCCAGTTTTGATGCAGGCTGAAGGCTTCGCCCATTTGCTTCAGCACGAACTCCGTCTTGCCACCCACCGTGTTCTCTCTCGCTGCCATGTGCTGCTCCTTTCCGAGCGGGCCTCGGATCGTCCGAGGTCCGCTGGCACGGACATCAGTTCACCGGCTTGTCGCCTTCCGTGAAGCCGAACATCCGTTCCAGCTGGCGAACGCCTTCAGTCATTTTTCCCATCGCCTCTGCATCGAGTGTGGGCGGCTGCTCGGAGAACTTGATGCCCAGTTCTCGCCCGATCTCGACCAACATTTGCCAGTGCTGGTCGACCATTTTCGACAGCCCGCCGATCAGCACCTGCTGCCCGAGCACAACCGCGAACAGTCCTTTCGCGAATTCCCATTTTTGCTGCTCAAGATCGCGTTGTTCCATTGCTTTTCCTCCTCGGTTTTTCTCGTGCCGCCTCGCGCATGAGCCGGTCGAGCCACGCTCCCTCCGGTTCGGGAATTCCGTGGATGACGGCGATATCGTGGCCGTTTCTGGTGAGCGTGACGTCTTCGCGTGCTCGCTGTGCGTGCCGAACCAGCGCGTAGAGTCTCGTTTTTGCCTGCGTGATCGGAATTTTCATGTGGTCCGCTTTTCAAAATGCGCCGATAACTTGAAATTTTTAGTGCGGTAGCCCGGGCGTGGTATCGGCCAAGGGCCACAGAGATTGAGACCGCCCTCCCCGTCCCTTAGCCATCGTCGCAGCGCTGCACCTGCACCGGCTCGTACTCTCGCGACTCGGCTTCCAGCAGATCGATCAGTTCCAACAGCCGCGTGCCTTCGTCGACTCCCAGTTCCGCCGCGATCTGCCGATACGGTTTGCGCGGATACCGATCCACGATGCGTGCGATCTCTCGGGCTAACTGTGCGCACCTGCGCAGGCGACGCAGTTCCGCGTGGCGGCGCTGCTGGATGACAGCCTCGGTCGTCTCCAGCAACTCGAGGAACTCTGCGCGGCTCAACGAGAGCGTGGTCATGACTCGGCCTGCAGTTCATCGGCTGCTTCTTGCCGTAGTCGTGCTTCGAGGTATGCGCCGTGAGAAGGGTACAAGTGGCGAGCAATCAGATTGTCGAACGCGCAGACTCGAGCGCTCGTGGCCTCGTACTCTTCAATCTCCTGCGGCGTGAACTGTGACGCGACAGCAGCCCGCACTCTCTTCAGTGCTTCCTTCGTGGGATTACCGTTGGCCTTGTAGTCTGCTGCTGTCAGTGGTGGCAACCGCTGAAGTATCGCGTGCACTTTGTCGATGAACAGGGTTGAAGCCGCTTCTCGCAGTTGCTCGATGATCAGCGGGACCTGATCAAGCCTGAGCACAATGCCGTCTGTGAAGATGCTGTAATCGGCATACTGCCGCTGCTGGACGATCACGCAGTCGAGGCCGAGAGAAACTCTCACGTCCTCATCCTGAAAAATCACGGTTGGTCCGTTGCTCATGATGGTTTCCTCTTTCAGTTGGCTTTTTGCGGAGGCGTAGGTGTTACCCATGACGGTGGCCACCGCCTTCGTCTGGGTTGTTTGGTTTCTGTGCGAGAAGAAGAGACGACGACACCGTCGCCCTTAGGCGACATGTTTCTGCCTTTCGACGACGTCGACGCTGACGCGCCAGCGACAGTGTCGTTGTCTTTGACTCTTTTAGGTAAAGGTAAAGGTAAAGATAAAGGTAATGTGCTGGTTTTTAGCTGGTGGTTTAGCTGGTGGTTTAGCTGGTGGTTTAGCTGGTGAGAATTTGCCGGAATCTCGGGCGGCATTTTCAGCACGAGCCTGCCCGCCGATGGATGCCCGGTTACGATAAGACTCCCACCTGCTCTTTTCTATGTCTGCCCTTTTCTGGTGGAGGAGTCCATCCGGTCCCTTGGTGAAAAAGTTCAGCAGCACCGACTGCTGGCTCTTCCAAGCCTCGGGAGACAGCTTCGTGATCCGTTGGAGGATCGCTGGATCGTCAGGCAGTGGTCCGTTTTTCCAGTAGTCCATCAGCATCAGGAAGTAGGCACCGTGCTGTTCGGTAGTCAGCCGGGTTGTGTCGGATAAGTAGTCACCGATGTACAGCGGCATCCAGATATCAATTTTTTCAGCCATGCTTCACGACCTTTCGAAACGACAATTTGCTGCGCGTCGTGGAAGGCCGCGTGTTAAGCTGGCTTTGCCTTCACACGGCACGGCCTCACGGCCACGGCCTTCACAGGCCACGTCAGCCACGACGTATCGGAACGGGTCGCCTCGTCAGGGCGGCCCGTTCCATTTGGTGGCATTTCCCGCCGAGTAAACTCGGCCTTTCATCGTCGTGGTGCTTCGTCGTCGGTCGTTACTGGTACTAAGCCGGGATCTTCGAACGGTTCTTCGCGCCGCTGTCTTTCGCAGCAGTCGCTGTGCGGCGCATACGGCTGTCGCCGCCTGAAGGTTGAGCCTCAAGCCATCTCTGGACGTCGCGGTCGTTGTAGAGAATCGTTTTGTAAGAAGCCCGCGTAAACTTTGGACCTTTGCGCTTGTAGCGCAGGCGAGCGAGCAGCCCTTTCGGTAGCGAATATTTCTGCTCGACTTGAAAATCCCGCAGCCAGCAGGCCACTAAGACGGCTTGCAGTTGTTCCTTCGACGGCATATCACTCTCCCCCGATTGGAAGAGAAAGTACCATAACAAAAGAGATTCGACTACTATATTTTTGCGAGCCGGGCTAAACTCAAAACTACGCTGAAACCCGCGTGGATATTGGCTGCGGAATAACTCGTAAAAACGCGCAAAAACGCTCAATAACTCGATCTAAGCAGTTACAAAGCGTTCCAACGCACTAAAACATGAAATAACGCACTAGAACACGAAAAAACGCACAAGAAGGGGAAAAAACAGCAATGAACGACGAACCGACGACAACGACGAAAACGGGCAAGCGACGTGAAAACGGCGCAGGCACAATCAGCAAGACTGCGCATGGCTACATTGGCGCAATCTCTCTCAGAGATCCGCGAACCGGAGCAACGGGTCGCCGGTGGGTGCGCGGAAAGAGTACCGCTATCGTCCGCGACAAGATGGATCAACTGATTCAGAACTCTAGAACTGGAAAGGCGCTCACCAGCAACAGACGCACGGTCGAAGAGTTCCTGCTGCAATGGCTGGAAGTTCATGTCCGACCAAACAGGAAACCCCTGACGTATCGAGGATATGAGTCGCATGTGCGCCTGTACCTAATCCCGTTGCTCGGCAAGATGCAACTCGATCAGCTTTCCGGTCTGGATGTGCAGCGTTGCCTCAATGCCGCTTCCGACAAAGGCGTGAGTCCGACGACGGTCAAGAGCGTCAACGCGACTTTGAAAAGCGCACTCAGCACCGCACGGCGGTGGGGCGTCGATTACGTCGAAAACAATGCGGCGAAGAATGCGAGTCCTCCGAAGCAAATCACATTCAGGCCCAAACCGCTGTTGGCTCCGCAGGGCATCCAGTTGTTGAATGTCGCGGTCAACCATCGCTTCGAAGCTCTGTTCTACTGCGGGTTACTCGAAGGAATGAGAAGCGGCGAAATCTGTGCTCTGCAGTGGTCAAATGTCGATTTCGAACAGGGCATCATCAAGGTTC
>Ga0206881_10361_pt1 | contig 9543 bp, 8 predicted proteins | sample Alteio_BWOrgCont_3_FD_152867 | JGI IMG/M metagenome (GOLD analysis project Ga0206881, IMG submission 152867) | Enriched cells from forest soil in Barre Woods Harvard Forest LTER site, Petersham, Massachusetts, United States -... | ecosystem: Environmental > Terrestrial > Soil > Temperate forest > O...
ATTGCCCAATGACCAGGTCCACGAACTCCTGGCGCGAAGCCATCTTCTGCTGCTGGCGACACTGCAGGAAACGTTTGGATTCTCGGTTCTGGAAGGGTTCGCATGGGGAGTGCCCGCCATGACAACCAACATCTGCGCGCTGCCAGAGATGGTGACTACCGGAGAGAACGGCTTCCTGCTGCAGATTGAGAAGGATGAGCGCAACGGCTGGGCGGGCCTGAGCGCATTGAAGTCCGACTATTGGCCGGTTCTCAATAAGGCTTATGACTCCATGTCCGAGCAGGCTCTTCAGTGCGTCCTGCAAGTGCTGGATGAGCCCGAATTGCTGGAGAGACTAAGCGGCGGGGCAATCGAGACGCTCCGCACTAAATTCAATCCTGTTGAAGCTGCCCGCGCACTCGAAGAAATCTATTCAAAATCAACAGCCTGGTCTTGACTTCGATAGCTGATTCTTCAAAGGACTGGAGCCGACGACCGGACTTGAACCGATGACCTGCCGATTGCAGGTACCACATCTAAATACCAATGATTTCAGCGGCTTCCCAAACTGTTGAAACATCAAGAATCGGCACTTTTCGGCGTAGTTGTTACGTCAGCTGTTACGAAATTAACGGCGTCAATCTTCGAATGCATGGACGGCCTAAAGCCGCTGAGAGGTGGCGTGCAATCGCACTCCCCTGGACTCGTTGTAGAAGTATCCGCATGGCAGGGGTAATTTCATTGCTGAAGCTCCCCTCCTCTACCTGCCTGTTTTCATGGCTTCTAACAGCGTTGGTTCACACGCGAGGCGCCCGGATGAGTTCGCTTTTGAAGTATCGCTGCCTCCAGGACATCGAAGCAGGCAGTGGCTTTGTGTCTCGCCAAAAATGCCATCTGTACACGACAAGTGCCAGATACTTCTGACAGCCGTCCGAAGGCAGTTGGTGAAGGCACGGAGGCAGCGTGTCGCCAAGCTCGATCCGCGATTCCCTCCGGATATTCTCTGGGATTGTGTGATTTCGGAACCGTCGAGCTTGGCCCCACGAAGCTTTCCCATGCTTACTGCGGTTGCTGCAGCGTGTTCACCAACTCCTCGTATTCGTCGCCATCGATGCTTGAGTAGAGAGAATCCCAGGTCGCAGCTGCTGCCATCTGGTAAAGTTCGGCTTGGTCGTACCCTTTAGCAGCCTGCATGACGCTGAGGATCCCAATTTCGTCTTCATCGCCGGTCCAACCGGATAGCGGCGCGTTCACCAATTTGAGTTTGACTGTGAACGCGGTCTGCGCGAGCGACCCCTGAGAATTAAGCTCGCTAATGAGTTGCCGAGCCAGGTCGTCACTGTCTGAGTCAAGGAGGCGCGGTAATGCCCCATTCGATCCGCTGCAGCAAGCGTCAGGTTGCGCTCATGGTCAAGGTCGCGAATCTCCGTGCATCCGACGAGCAGAAGCGTGGGTTGGAGCGGCTCGGAGCGCTCGAATACTTCCGCCTTGAGAAGGACGGCGATTACTTCATCTGGAACACTCAATAGGGGGCAAACACAATAGCTATTCGTAGATCTACGCGCCAAATCCGAACTTTCTGCTTCCGCTGTCCCCTGGTGTCCAGGAGATCATCCCGACCGCAACTCATAGGCGAGGCTGACCGACTGCAACGTAACCGTCCGAGATCTTCTGACGGTATACAAAAACTCGCGTGCGATCGCCCTCGAAGTCCGTAAGCTGCAATTGAAAAATGAGAAGGACCGCCAAGCGTTCCAGATTCTCCATGCGTCCATGTCGTGGCACATACGCGCGATCAGGGAACAGTTTGTTTTGGCCCTTCTCGAGAGGGTGTTCAGGACTGGAGGCAGCTCACGGCTTTACAGCCATGCCATCATCGAGAACTTCTTCGGCCGAGGTGACACATTTGTTTTCTTCTCGCAGATCAACGTCATGACGATCGGCTGGGAGGAATGCAGCGAATTCTTTCACGAATACTCGGGTTTGGAGAAGCCGGGGTTGCCCATGCTTAATTCCAAAATAGGCAGCCTGTCACCCATGGGGATGTTCAAGGTTCAGTTCTCCCGGTAATGTTTTCCTCAAGTGAGAACAGTCTTCGGGGGAACGCCTGGAATCACCGCACCTGCAGATCTAATCCATCTGTGGGTGCTTTTTCATTTGGGCCCTGCGTCTTTACCGGTGCGCCTGGGAATAATCTGTCGCGATCACGTTGAAGAGAATGAATCGATCCTTCTGACGGTAGCCCGCAATCGACAATGTCGCCCACCAAATGTTTAACCCCGCAAGCCTTGCTACCTTGGTCCTTTCCGCACTTCACGCAGAACCCCGCAGCCTGGGAAATGTGGCAACTATGCAACCGCGCTAAACACACCCCGCGATAGAGTCCTGACCGCCAAGGAGCGGACGAGGGACCAGGTTCAAGCCGCGCAATTTCGTGCTTTTGCTCTTGCCTTTGGCGTTGTGCGGGGCGGAACATACGGGCGGGTTCCTGGCCCTCAGCTCACTAGCCCTCTATTTTCAACATCAGAAGGGAGAACATCTATGAATACGCGCGTCGCAAAACTCTGCGTTGCTACAGCTCTCACATTCGTTACTGCTGTTGCCGTCGCGGAAAATCCATTTGCCGGAACGTGGAAGGTGGATTACTCGAAAAGCAAGTTGACCGGCGGCACGATTACCTTCACCCCTGCAGCGTCGGGGGAAATCAGCATGACAGCCGGGGGACAATCCTATTCCTTCAAGCTGGATGGAAGCGACGCGATATCGCCTTTTGGCGACACAGCCCAGTGGACAAAGGTCGATGATAAGACCTGGAAGGGCGTCTATAAGAAAGGGTCGACGGTCCTCGACACCGCCGTCTGGAAGCTGAGCGACGACGGGAAGATGTTGGAGGTGACCTCCACTGGAAAGAAGCCCAACGGCGACCAATTTAACGAGAACGAGGCTTACACACGCGTCTCACCGGGAGAGGGCTTTTTCGGGAAGTGGAAGAGCACAAAAATGTCGAACGACAAGCCAAACACCGCGCAGATCGATGCGAATGGTGATGACGGCATCGTCTGGAACATTCCGGAGATCAAGGCATCCGTCGCTCTCAAATTCGATGGGAAAGATGTCGCACCCGTCGGGCCGACCGTTCCGGATGGGTTGACGCTGGCGGCCATCAAGACCGGTCCGCGCAGCTTCACGCTCGTGGAAAAGATAAAGGGAAAGCCCATTTGGAACGGAGAGTTCACGGTTTCCGCCGACGGCAAGACGTTGACTCAAGTTGGGAGTCCGGCGGGTGTTGCAGAGCCGGAGACGCTGGTGTATCAGAAAGCATAGCGAATCGACCGAACGCTGGGCTTTAGGCATCACCGCCATCCATGATCACCGTCCGTAACGGCGTAAGATGGGCCTTTTAAACCAGCTTTCTGACTCTGCTTCGCTCTGACTAATGTCCGGCACAGTTCGCCCTATCCTGGGCAGCTCTCCGAGATTGTGCGGAGGCAGGATGCGAAGTGGTCTCCCGCGAGGCGCGTATCGACGATCGGAAGCTTATCGACAGCAAGACATTCCATTGGCTCAATGAAACGCACCTGTGACCAAGATCCTGTTCGGTCGATCACTGGGTTAGGAACCTGGCCGTCGATATTGCGACCTCTTTATCGTCATAGGTGCGGGATACGACAATCTCACCCGAGATGGCGTCAACCACCACTAGCTCAAATTTGTGTTCTTCGGGGAGTTCGCGCACGTTGGCGCACAGGCCAACGCGGTCGTTGTTGAAAGTAGCCAACAATGAAGTCACGCAAGCAGCAGGGATGCTCATTTTCCAAACTCGTTTCTACACAGCCCCTCGTTGAGGGATTCGTGCACTTATTTGATCCACCAGGACGAGAGTCGGTTACCTGTATTCAGGACATTCTTGGAACCTGTCGCCTATTCGTGGGATTACCACAAAAAACATGCACAGGAAGTTCTTCGAAGCAGAACAACCCAATAGTGGCCTCTCTCGCCGCCTTTGGAGTGGCAGGCAAAAAACCTCTTATCTGGTGATGTGTGATCGGCTAAAAGCACGCATAGTATCTACATCGGCCACAGGAAGCGCAGTGTTCGTGGAACCTGCAAGCGCCTTCGGAAAGGAGAACGACATGTCCGTTCTTCTTGGCGTCGCTGGGATCATAGATTTCGTTCAGCTTCATCTCGTAAGCCAGAGGGGCCGTCTATACTGGGCGGCACTTCCGAGCCAGCAAAGCTGACTTCGAGGTAAGCCTTTAGACGCTGAAACTAACGTCACTCGTTTCGAATAGGCCACTATCTCAAACCAGAGATGGTGGCCTTTGCTTTCTCTGCCTTTGAAAACCGAACAAATGATGTGCGGTATCACGGAAACTCATAGTCTTGATTCCTTTTCAGGATCACATCGACTCTGAACATGAAGCCGACACAAAGTAGCGGAAAGCCGCCTCGTTTTGGCCGTGAAATCCACCATGAAAATCACAGCTTGATTCGTCCGAATGAGGATGGAAAGACCGGAGCGGGTAAGTGTGGAGTTCGCAACCATCCCGTGGAATTCTACGTCAGTGCGGATGGCGAGTGGATTCCGCGTTTCACTCTTACAGGTGAACTCACTGCCCGCCTCGTGTGTTCAGAGCACGAGCCATTCTCCCGGCAATACGCCCCTGCATGGCCTCTACATCTGATGCGAGAACCCGGCTCAAGCTAATGGATCAACCGCGTTTGCTATCGTTCCAGCATGCCTGTCTTCAGACAAATCGGAATTCATATTCTCGCTGCGGCGATTTGCTGCTGCACAGCCTTTGCGAGTGGCCAGGGGACATCTGAGAAACCGCCGTGGTGCCAGAACTTGCCCCGGCCTGAGTATTCGAAGCTCCAACGGGTTCCCATCGCGGACACCTGGTTCGAGGTCTACAAAGTCGCACTGGACGTCTTCGCGATCTATGAGCCGCACCAGTTTGAAGAGACGATCAGTTACCTGATCCTTGGGCGAGCGCGGGCACTGCTCTTCGACACCGGGATGGGCATCGGTGACCTGAAGGCACTGACGTCGAAGCTCACCACATTGCCCGTGACCGTGCTCAACAGCCACACGCACAACGACCACGTTGGGGACAACTGGCAATTCCATACGGTGTACGGCATGGACACCGAGTTTACCCGGCAGAACGCCAAGGGCTCGAAGGCGGACGCGCAGGCGGAGATTAGTCCGGGAGAGATATGCGGGGCGCTTCCGGCAGGCTTTAATCCCTCTGCTTACGCCACGCGGCCTTGGCATATGGCTAAGTGGCTGCATGACAGTGACGGCATCGACCTGGGTGGAAGAACTATCGAAGTGATCGCTACGCCGGGGCATACGCCCGATTCCATCTGCCTGTTCGATCACGCCAATGGGCTGCTCTTTTCAGGCGATACCTACTATCCCGGCCCTATTTGGCTTTTCCGGCCTGAGACGGATTTGGTGGCCTATGGCAAGTCAGTGCGGAGGCTGGCTGCATTGCAGCCGCAGGTGAAATCGGTTCTCGGCGCTCACAACGTTCCTGTTGCGCCGCCCAACGTCCTCGGCGAGCTTGCGGCGGCGTTTGAGAAAGTACAGGCGGGCCAAGTGCAATATCGGGCTGTTGGCGAGGGCAAGGTTATTTACGAGGTCGGGAGCATCACATTCCTGATGAAGTCGCCGACCAGAGCCCGATAGGCAACGCGCGATTCAAATGGCGGATGAAGGTCAGCCTTACTGCCCGAAGCCGCGCATCTCGGGCGTCACGGGTCGGCAGGATTTGGTCAGGAATCGTTGGCGTATGGACCTGCCCACCCTAGAATCAACGGGACCATGTGTGCTCCTAAATTTTGATCGTCACTGTGTGTTTCTGCCGATCTGGCTGGGGACTGTCGACCTGGGACTCGATACGCCGGTTCATCCTTTCGTCCTTTGAGTATTTTCTGCAAATTGACGCCGCCACGGCAGCGTGGTTCGATGAGAATTGGTGAGCCGAAAACCAGTTCTTCCGATAGATGAAATTCTGCCGGAAATCGTTACATCCCTGGAGCGTTCTCCTAACCTTGTGATCGAGGCGGCACCGGGTGCGGGCAAGACGACCCGTGTGCCGCCCGCACTTCTGAAGCTTGTAAGCGGCGAGGTACTTGTGCTCGAACCACGCCGTATTGCCGCACGAATGGCTGCGCGACGGGTCGCCTCGGAAATTGGCGAAAGGATTGGTGAAACGGTCGGGTACCGAGTCCGGTTTGACGAAGTGGGTGGACCGCACACGCGCCTGCGGTTCGTCACCGAAGGCGTATTGACACGTCGCCTGATCTCGGATCCACACCTTAAGGGCGTCGCCGCCGTAGTACTGGACGAGTTCCACGAACGCCATCTCGAAAGCGATCTCGCTCTGGCATTATTGAAGCGCTTGCAAGACAGACGGCCTGATCTACGAATCGTAGTCATGTCCGCAACGCTCGCTGCTGATTCTGTGGCCCGTTATCTCAATGAGTGTCCCATCATACGTTCCAATGGAATGCTATTTAACCTTTCGATAAACCATCAGCCATACTCCCAAGAGACGCTCGAAGTACAAGTGCGACAAGCGCTGGATCTGTTGATCGCCCAGGAAAACTCAGGACATATCCTGGCGTTCCTGCCCGGCGCGGCGGAGGTTCACCGCTCCATGCGCGAGTGCGGAGAGACTGCGCGACGAGCGGGGTTATTGGCTTTGCCCCTGCATGGCAGTTTGTCCCCCGAAGAACAGGACCGCGCAGTCGCGCCTGCGTCGAGACGGAAACTTATCCTAACGACCAACGTAGCGGAAAGCTCCATCACCGTGGAAGGCGTAACCGCGGTGATTGACAGTGGTCTGGCACGAATCGCGACCTGGTCTCAATGGACCGGATTGCAGACACTCCAGGTCAGTCGGGTGAGTAAGGCTTCCGCAAAGCAGAGAGCGGGGCGAGCGGGGCGCACCGGGCCGGGCCGCGTGCTACGCCTCTACACGATGGACGACTACCAGTTACGGCCCGAGCACGATATTCCCGAGATTTTGCGCAGTGATCTCTCTCAGCTTCTTCTCGCACTGCGGGCAATGCAGATCGATCCCAGTAAAGATATCGAGTGGCTGGATTCGCCGCCAGAGGCTGCAGTCGAAAGTGCCCAGTTATTGCTGGATCGCCTCGAGGCCAGCGGAAATATGCCACAAAAGCTGGTACGTTTTCCTCTTGCACCGCGCCTGTCTCGCCTTCTGGTCGAAGCGATAGAGTGCGGTGTGGGTGAGGACGGCTGCCTGGTGGCGGCGCTACTTGCATCGGGCATAGACTTTGGGACCAATGATCTCCTCACCGGCCTAGACCAGCGTAAGGATCCCCGCCTGTTGGAGCCGCTTAATCAGCTGCGCAAAATTGCACGGCCACCCCGACGGAAGTACCACGATGAGGATGCTCTCCTCAAGTCCGTGCTGACGGGCTTCCCTGATCGGGTTGCGCGGCTCCAGGCGGGTAATCGCGTACTCCTTTCGACAGGTGCATCCGCCGAGGTGATTGGCCAGCCTCCCCTGTACGAGTTCATGGTCGCTGTCGACGCCGAAGACCGCAAAGATAAGCCGCTGCCATTAGTCCGCATGACGGCACGGATCGAGCCAGAGTGGCTGATCGACCTGTTCCCTGATCGCGTCCGCGAGCAATCTACAGTCCTGTGGAATCGTTCGGCGGAGCGGGTTGACGCAGTAAGCATGCTGCTCTACGACAAACTCATCATTCAGGAATCGGGCGGTGCCTTGCCTGATCCCCAGGCGACCGCCGACCTGCTTGCGCAGAAGGCGGTCGAAGCCGGAATTGAACGCTTTGTCGATCGAGATAAACTCGATCAGTTCTTGTCACGGGTAGAGTTTGCCGGTTTGGAGTCCCCGGATCTTCAGCAGACACTGCGAGAGTTGTGTTTCGGCCTGCTGAGCTTCGCAGAACTGAAAGCTGCAGCACGAAATTTCATTCCGATGCTGGCGCAGAAAATCGGTACCCGGCAGCTGAATCAGATCGCGCCCGAATCGGTTCGCCTGCAAAACGGACGGCAAACGAAGATCCACTATGAAGACCGCAAGCCGCCTTGGATTGCGTCTCTATTGCAGGACTTCTTCGGTATGCGCGAAACTCCTCGAATAGGAGCGGCTCAGATGCCTGTCGTCGTTCATCTGCTCGCACCGAACCACCGTCCAGTGCAGACCACGACGGATTTGGCAGGCTTCTGGGAGAGACTCTATCCACAAGTCCGCCGCGAACTGATGCGGCGCTATCCAAAGCATCCGTGGCCTGAGCGGCCTTAAGATTACAGGATGCCGAGAATCCACCCCTCGATTTCTGCTGTCCTCCGTTCTTCTCGTTCCAGAGAAGGTTAGCGAGGTCGGGAAGAGAACCGTCTTTGTCAGCCAGGCGCATCCATGCAGCAATGGAATATGCGTCGTGCTGATGGGAGTCACGCCCCTCGCGCTGGAAGCTTTTGCTCCATAAGGCGGGATAGACCTCAGTCACTACCGATCGCCCAGCCGGATGTCCCAGCCGTCGAAGGGCCAAAAGTGAACCCGGCCAGCGGCAGACAGTTGAAGATAGCGCAGCCACGGCAGTCCGCTATGCGTTGATTTCGCGACTGAGCCTTGCACGTCGAAGTGGAAGACAGACTTTTTCCCACGGGCACGTATTTCTGTTATGCGCCTCCACCTCGACTTGCCCGATCGCGCAGCCGCATTGCCACAAATTCCATTTCGCACAAAATCGACATAAACACGGTCCTCATCAGTGGGCCAATGGCGACAGAAGTCGTCCAGAAATGCCCTCCAATTGAGGGGCAGATCATTCTCCTGAAAGTACCGGAGAGGAAATGAAAAACCGTGGTCTATGCCTGCGAGTATTGGTTTTTCTCCACACACCAGTTCCGCCAACCACTCCGCAATGCCACGGCGCGTCCAATATTTTCGTGGTCCTACAGGAGGCTGCACTTCGACGGGCGGGGAGATCCGATCTGCCATATACACCCGCAGGCCCTTGAGGCTTGAACTCGGCGTCTGCGCCCCTGAATAGTCAATTCCGACGTAGCGATCGAATGCCGGGATGCCGTTCATGCCGCCCTCTCTTCACCGGTAAGCAGCATGGTCAAGCGGAACCTTTATTGCGCTCAATCAGCTCTTTCGCCTTGGCCTCAGCCGGAGCGATCACATCATTGAGATTCGCCATCAACGTCTCTGCAGACTGATATCTGTACGGTGGAAGCACCCAACGATAATCAAGTAGATCGTTGAACATCGCGAATTCACGTTGCCCATCCAAGATGATCGCCTGCACTGGAACCTTTGTACCGGGCACGATCCTCGCCAATTCATATGGAATAGAACTTGGATCGGTCAGATCAGCGATGATGAATCGCGCTAAGTTTGCCAGCGTGGTCACTGTCCCCGTTAAGTCCTTACTGTCAGGTTTCTGAAAGTCGAAGAGAACTGGCAAGTAGTTACGTTTGCGAAGCTCATCTCGAATCCTATTCAGGACTTCCTTGCGCTCAGGTGTGAAGCGTCCCAGGATCAAGACGAC